>Ga0194038_1000492_pt1 | contig 17353 bp, 14 predicted proteins | sample JunL226m_MetaG_FD_148630 | JGI IMG/M metagenome (GOLD analysis project Ga0194038, IMG submission 148630) | Anoxic zone freshwater microbial communities from boreal shield lake in IISD Experimental Lakes Area, Ontario, Canada - Jun2016-L227-6m | ecosystem: Environmental > Aquatic > Freshwater >... | reverse complement strand
CACGAGCAGGTGGCTGTCAATCGCAGTGATGGACTGGGACTGGCTACATTACAGCGGGAAAGTAATATAAAAATACTCGTGATGTCAACAGAGACGAGTGCAACTGTATCAGCACGATGCCTAAAATTGGGGATTCCTTTCTTGCAGGGGATATCGGACAAAGCTATTGCCTTAAAAAACTGGATGAAGGAACGCGCAGTAGATCCAGCCCAAGTTATTTACGTTGGCAATGATATTAATGATTTACCATGTTTCCCTATTGTTGCTTGTGCAATTGCTCCTGCTGATGCCCATCGTGAAGTGCTTAGCAGAGCTGATATTATTTTAATAAAGCAGGGTGGCCAGGGCGCGGTTCGAGAAATATGTGATTTGCTGGCCTCCCAAATCTTGCCCAATTGTAGTACGTGACTTATTGAGATTTATAAACAGACAGACTATTAACGGAAAGTTAAAATGGTCGATTTATTTTCACTAAAAGATAGAGTTGCTGTTGTGACAGGCGCAATTGGGTTAATAGGGAAAGAGTACTGTATTGCGCTTGCAGAATCAGGTGCGAAAATCGTGGTAACCGATCTTGATGAATCGGCATGCGTGACATTTGCCGCTACATTATCTTCATCGTGCATTGGTGTTGGTCTCGATGTAACAGATAAATCATCAGTAGAAAGAACGCGGGACATTATTCGGGATAAATATGGAAGGTTTGATATCCTAGTTAACAATGCTGCTATAAACGACATGTTCGAAAGTCCTAAAGCTGCTGCCGAACAGTCAAAGTTTGAGAATTATCCGCTCAATTTATGGCAGAAATCGGTTGACGTAAATCTAACAGGGGTCTTTCTTTGCTCACAGATTATTGGTGCCGAGATGGCAAAGCTTGGATCAGGAAGCATTATCAATATAGCATCGACGTACGGCATTGTTGCCCCAGATCAATCATTATATAAGAATGAAAGAGGTGAACAGATTTTTTATAAACCTCCGGCTTACTCCGCTACAAAAGGCGCTGTAATTGCATTCACAAAATATCTTGCCTCTTATTGGGGCGAAAAAGGGGTGCGAGTAAATACGTTAACGCCGGGTGGCGTTGAAAACAAACAAGATCAATATTTTATCGAATCTTATTCAAAGAAGACTCCCTTGAAAAGGATGGCTACACCAACTGATTATAAAGGCGCTTTGATCTTTTTAGCGAGCGATGCTTCTTCGTATATGACAGGTGCTAATCTTGTTGTGGATGGTGGATGGACGGCCATCTAATTTGTGAAGCCTAAAACTCGATTATCAAGTTTTTTGTCGATAAAAATGTAAGTGCTTGATTTAATAGGATTACGATAATATCATCATGTTACAAAAAAACTTGAACATCGAGTAAAAGGTTGCTGTCAATTATTGTTGATAAAAAAGCTAATGCCATGAGCTTGTCTTTTACAAACATCCTTGAGACAGATATCGAAGCGACGATGGAACATCGGTTTCCGTCGCTGAATCGCCTGTTTGATCAAAAAACACCCGCCATTCTCTATCCTGCTGGCCGTTTGTCGCGTACTGCCGCTGTGGCATTGCAAAAACGAGGGACAGATGTCCTTGGTTTTGGCGACCGCAACGCCACGTTATGGGAAAATTTGATGGACGGACTCCCGGTTTATTCACCGCAGCAAATAATGGAACAATATTCAACCTGCTCGATTTTGGTGAGTACAAGCATTTATGATTCGGAAGTGTGTGAATTGTTTATGAACGGCGGATGCCAATGGGTCTATCCAATGCCATGGCTTGCCCACCGACTGCCGGATATGTTTGCCAATCGGGAGTACAAGGGCGCGTTGGAAGCCGTTGCGAACCCCCGGAACCATGACGCTATCAACCACGCTTACCGTCTTTTTGCTGATGAGGAGTCGCGGCGGACTTTTGCATCAAAAATCGAATACCTGCTGACCTTTGAAAAGCGGTGCCTGGACGAAATATATTCCCGCAAACAAATCTATTTTGATCCGGAAATCCTTCAACTCTCTGATCAGGAAGTAGTGTTGGACGGGGGAGCATTTAATGGCGATACGTTGGAGATGTTTTTGGAAATATCCAAAGGGGTGTTCAAAGAATACCATGCCTTTGAACCTGATTCTGGAAGCTTTGCCTTGCTACAACAGAAGGCGTCTGTTGATCCGAAGCGAATCTTCCCCGTACGCTGTGGACTTGCCGATCAGCCGGGCACGCTACGATTTATCAGCACATCTGCCTTTGACTCGCAATTTGCTGGTGAAGGTCAGCAGGGGGGTGAATCACTGCGCGTTATCAGCCTGGACGAATACATCATCGGACGTCAACCGCCAACCTTCCTGAAGTTGGACATTGAAGGTTTTGAAGCGTCGGCTCTGAGGGGTGCGACTAATCTGATAGCCAAACATCAGCCGGTGTTGGCGATATCTGCCTACCATTATCCAGAAAACCTCTGGGAAATTCCGAATTTGGTTCATAAGTTGAATCCAGGCTATTGCCTTTTCACCCGGCACTATACGCGTGAAATTGATGATACGGTCTGTTATGCCATACCCCGGTGGAGGATGAAACCATGATGGCATCAGGACAGGGAGCGTTCCGCAGAACCTGCGCGATATGCGGTGGAACCGAAGGGGATTTACTCTACCAACAACGGTATGTCAGGGAGGGGAATGCGAGTTTTCTGGAAGGTTACGATGTTGTAGCTTGCAGTGCCTGCGGATTTGCTTTTGCGGACGGTATTCCGGATCAGCAATGGTTTGACGCCTACTATGGCATGATGTCAAAATACGAAGACAACGCACGAAGCGGAACAGAAACGAAATGGGAAGTTGAAAAAATGCGGGCGGTTGCCCAGACCATGATCCCCCATGTGCCAAATCATTACGCGCAAATCGTCGACATCGGTTGCTCCAGCGGACAACTGTTGGCGCATTTCCGCGATGCGGGATTTGAGCACGTTCTTGGGGTGGACCCATCGCCCGCCTGTGCTCAAATTGCCATGCAACGATTTGGGATACAGGTGAATACAGGTACTTTCTCCAACCTTGACCTTCCAGAATGTTTTGCGGATGTCATGATCCTTGTAGGTGTGCTGGAACATGTAAGGGATCTCGGACAGGCGCTTGACAAAATAGCATTGCACACCAAGAATGGCGGCTTGGTTTTTATTTCCGTGCCCAATGCTTCCCGGTACGCGGAAGGCGAAGATGCGCCATTTCAAGAATTCAGTATGGAACACATCAATTTCTTCGGACCCGGCTCGTTATCTAATCTTATGGCAACCAGGGGATTCGTTCCCCTCGCCGTGACCGAAGACGTGCTACAAGTGAATCTTTGGACAAAAACACCGGTTGTGCATGGCATATTTTGTAAGGCGGATGAGAACTTTCCCCTGCCTTTTCAAATAATCAAGGACACATTAACAATTGGTGGGCTTAATACGTATATTACACAATGCCGAAGCGAAGATGCGAGGATTCGGAACATTGTTGATAGCCTGGTTCAGGAGAAAAAACCCTTGTTGATATGGGGCGTCGGTACCCACACACTTCGTTTGTTGGCGGAAAGTTCCCTGGGACAGGCGAACATCGTGGCTTTCTTGGATGGAAACCCGCATTACCATGGATGTCAAGTGCTAAATCGGCCAGTCATGGCGCCCGATGTTCTTCCAGACTATCCGAACATAGCCGTACTCATTTCCAGTCGCGCCTATCAGGAAGATATCGCAACGGAGATAAGGCAAACGCTGAAGTGCACAAATGAAATTGTCCGCTCTCGGAAACAGGAACCTGTAAAACTATGGAGAAATTGCTGATGAAGACAATAAGCATCGTTACAGGCTGCTTCAACGAGGAAGAAAACGTCCGCGAACTGACGGATCGTATCCGCAAAGTCATGAAAGAATTGCCGGAATATTCGTATGAACATATTCTGATCGACAATGCCTCCAAAGACAACACCGTCGCTGTTCTTCGCGAAATTGCATCCGAGGACAAACACATCAAAGTAATCGTAAACACGCGTAATTTCGGGCATGTCCGTTCGCCTTATTATGCTCTGCTGCAGGCAAGAGGTGACGCGGTAATTGGCATGGCATCGGACCTGCAGGACCCGCCGGAAATGATTCCGAAATTCGTCAAGAAATGGGAGGAAGGATTTCAAATCGTGCTGGGGGTCAAAGAAAGCAGCGCGGAATCCACGTTATTTTTTCTTGTTCGTAAAGCGTATTATAAGATTGCTAGCAAACTATCCGAAGTGGAATTGATGAAAAATACCACCGGCTTTGGACTGTTTGATCAGAAGGTGATCGAAATTCTTCGCCACATAGACGATCCCTATCCCTATTTCCGCGGCCTGATCTGCGACATCGGTTTCGAAATCGCCCCCATTCCGTTCCACCAGCCTACACGCAAACACGGCATCACCAAGAACAATTTTTACACGCTCTATGACCTGGCCATGCTTGGCATTACCAACCATTCAAAAGTACCCCTCCGGTTAGCAACATTGACAGGCTTTATCGTGGCGCTGATAAGTTTAATGGTAGCTTTGGGTTATTTTGGATATAAATTGTTTTTCTGGGATAGCTTTCAGCTTGGGATGGCTCCGCTGGTCATCGGCCTCTTCTTCTTTTCATCCGTCCAATTGTTCTTTATCGGCATCATCGGCGAATACATCGGTGCCATTCATACCCAGGTCTTGAAACGGCCGCTTGTCATCGAAAAAGAACGGATCAATTTTGATTAACAAGGGGGGAGTGGATTCGTTGATCAAAATCGCCCGTGATTTATGGTTAAATCACCAAAAGAAAGTCCGCTTTGTCCTGGTTGGCGTCTGGAATACTATTTTTGGTTATCTGGTCTTTGTCACTTGCGATTATCTCTTCGAGCGTCTCTTCTCGCCCCGGTACGTAGCCTATATATCGGCGGCGGTCCTGTCGAATATACTGGCTATCATCAATGCCTATATTTTCCATAAACATATAACCTTTCAATCCACGGTACGCGGGAGAGGCATTCTGATTGAGTTTGCCCGCTTCTTTTCGACGTATCTCTTCAGCATGATCCTGGGATTGATCCTGTTATCTTTTTCTGTGGAAGCGCTTGGAATAGAGCCACGGTTATCGGCAGCGTTGCTCATTCCAGTCACAACCATTATCAGCTATATCGGGCATGCACGGTTTTCATTCAAGCCCTAAGGGAAATACAGTTGTCAACGGTAGTCATAAAACGTTAGAGTTTATATTCAGAGATTGTTGACTATCATTGAAAGTTCATATTCACATCCAGAAACTCAATACGCTTTCTGACCAGCAAAGGATTGCCGGTGTTCATCCCCTTAAATTCAGTTGTACCGGAATACAGGTAATCGTCGCCTATCCCCAGATTGAAATACAAAACACTGATCGAAATCACCTTGCTGACGTTTTGGAAATCATGGCCAGGTTGCAGGTTATCGATGATTACCTTGGACACGCCATACAAAAGTCTCTCCAGATAATCCACCTCCCGGATGTTTTGTATCTCCACAATAATTTTCCGATGATGACAGTCCTCGATCAGCAAATCCACCCGGTTGAATTTTTGGTCGTCGTTTGCCTGATTTCCCTCCGATTTCAGAATATTCAGTATCCGGATATCATTATCATTTAACAGTGCGGACAGAAATCCTTCCAGAACATCAAAATTGGCCTTGTTGCGCAGTAAGGATTTCATTGCCCAATCAAACCGGATTAACTTTGCCATGACGACTCCTTTTCAAGTGATGGTGGTGTTTTGCGGGAATGTACCAGTTTCAATTTAAAGAGCGAATCGCCGCTGAGATATTTGCGAACTTTTGTTTGTGAAGGCGGCGCAATCGGTAGGTGCTTTCTCTTGATTTATCTGAACGCTTACTCCGAATTAACTGGCGACTTGAATTATTAACCGGTCTGTGGTAATGGTCTTGCATGAATGTAAACAAAACAGATACCAGACATAACCTGTGGCATAAACTGCTGGGAAAGGTTTTTGAAGAGCTGCTTACGCCGGTGAATATCACGGTAGAAACCAGCGTAAGAATCATGGCCGAGTCACCAGAAGCAGGTGTACTTCTCGATCCGACGGAATCAGCCAGGATGGACCGAAGCGCAGCGCGACCTGCTGCCTGACGGCATTCGGGATACAAAGGCGGATCATGTTTTGATTGAATTCAAATACAGTGAATCAGTCAATCAAGATGTCCTTTTTCAGGCTCTGACCTACAGATACTTATACCTGAAGGTACAAAAGCTGAAACCGGAACGGCTTCATACTGTTATTATCAGCTCTAAAACGCCGTCCCAACAGTTCAGGATGGATTTCGGTTATCAGGAAAGCGATAGACCAGGAGTATGGCACAGTAACAATATCATGCTGGGTATTCTGCACATTCTGGTACTCAATGAACTTTCCGATGCACCCCACAACCTGTTCATAAAATGCTTTGCCAGTCGTCACAAAGAGAAAGAACGGTCATTTAAAAAACTGTTTGAATCCAGTTGGAAACAGTTAAGTGCTTCACTTCTGCATATTTTCATGGGAATACGGAGCGTCTATGCCAGCGCGCAGAAAGGAGAAGATATAATGAAATATGAACTTACACCAGAAAGAGTTATGGAGATCGGGAAAGGATTTGAGGATGCATTTCTGGCCTGCTTACCCATCGATAAAAGACTGAAAGGACTCAAGCCAGAAGATATTTTTGCCAGATTCAAGCCAGAAGATATTTTTGCCAGATTCAAGCCCGAAGAGCGAATTGCCGGCCTCAAGCCTGAAGATATTCTTGCAAGTTTATCTGCTGAGGATATCATGGCCTATCTCAATAAAAAGGTGAAGCGATAATAGGGGGCAGAGTAATATTGGTTGGCACAAGCACCTGAAAGTTGATATCCTGAAACTCGATTATCAAGTTTTTTGCCTCGAAAAAACATAAGTACTTGATTTAATAGGATACTGAAAAAAATCTTTGTTTTTTTAAATACAACAATATCAATACGTTACAAAAAAACTTGATAATCGAGTGAAAGGATGTTACAAAAAGCAAAGATTTAATAGCACCGATGCGCTTGGCTATAGCTTGGTCAATTTATTGTGAAAATGGGTCAAAATGGCGCCTGCTCTGACCCCTATGCCTCGAAAGGCTATGAAAATGTTAAGATTACTGGATCGAGAACGTTTTGGGAGTGGCTTTCTGCCTAATTGGGTACAATTCGAACATGCTGCCCGTTGGCGTTTTGCAAGTGGGGTTGGGGAGGGTACTTATCTTTTTGCGGACTCTGGAGCACGCCGGGTATATGCCTTTGATTTATCTGAATCAGCGGTAGAAACAACCCGGATTCGCTGTGCCAACTTTCCGACCGTGCAGGTTAGTCAGACGAGCGGCGTATCGCTTCCCCTGCCCAACTCAAGCATTGATGTATTTATCTCATTAGAGACGATAGAACACGTAGAAGAAGATGAGGAATATCTTCAAGAGATCACACGAGTACTTAAAGCAGAGGGGGGGATATTTATCTGTTCAACACCCAACCGTGACATCACAATGCCCGGAAAAAGCCTGCGAGATCGACCCTGGAACCCTTTTCATGTGCGTGAGTATGACAAGACAGAATTCCTGACATTGCTGTACTGTGGTTTTAACAATATAAAGCTCTATGGGCAGAACCCAAAAAAACATTGGCGTGTTAAGCTGCTCAAAACCCTCGGCGCTGCTTTACCAAGGCATGCCGGGGGGCGAATAAATTCTGCTATGAAACTTCATCGCTTATTGAATAATGCATCATCAGCAAAAGAAAATCATATCGTCATAGAATATCCAACAAGCGGAGACTGTGAATATCTGGTAGCAGTTTGTTCATCTCCCAAAAAATGAATCCTAAGTTCCTAAAGAATTGGCAACATGAAGCAGCCATTTAGACATGACAGAACATCGCCTTGGGTATGCGGTGTGATTTTTTAATTTTCAGCCCTGAAGGGGCGGCCTAAATCCCACAAGTTGTTGTATCTGTTCCAGTGTCCAGTTAGGTAGCCACACAGGTACAGCGAGTCTTCGTTCTACGCTCTATTATTCTTTTGTTTTATAAACAGAAAATCCGCTCCCACCAGGGATTCAATGCATAATAAATAGCGTTCATGAGTGTATCCGTACATTAAGTCGAAGCTTTGGGCAAATAGTTTTGATTACAGTCGAAGCTATCGGAATTTTTGACTGAATGGTAGGGCGCAGTATTAACTATTTGATATTGAGCCAAATGGCTCATCGGTGAATAAATTCGTTGCCTGCTACAAACCTTGAATCAATTTCAGATATATCTTGGTGTTTTTACTATAAAAACTTTTATATGGAAACGAAATAGTCTGAGTAGGAAGTCCTTGAATATCTACATCTGAGTAGCTGACAATTGCATGGGTCGGCTCTTCATAAGTTCCCATGTTCCACCAGCCAAACTGCACACTCTGTGCTGGATCTTCTGCCAGTCGGCGCTTACGGTACGAACCGTTCCACTCATAGCCACCTTCGATATTCTGAGGGGGAATGCCTTTACTTACAGCATATTGACATGCATCCCATCTTGCTTTATTTAAATCCAGAAATTCATATTCAAAAGTATAGGAAAAACAAACAAATAAAATACATGTAACAAATAGCAGGCGTTTAAAGGTTTGAATACGAGACTGTTTTTTGATATTCAGATATATAAATGATAGTGGTGAGGCAAGTATAAAAACGGGGATCAAATAACGGTCGAAAAGAGTTTCTCTGAATTGTACCAATACAGCAAGGTAAAATAGTGCTGAAGAACCAAGTCCAATAGCAAAAATGTTGTTGAATCCATTCCTTAGTCCTGAACACAGACCTGTAATGGTTTGTGCAAAAGCATAGATGAGAAGAAAGCCGCCAGCCGTACCTATCAGAGAAAAAACCAACTTAAAAAATGGAGTCAATATAACAGGGCGAACACCCATCAAAACCTCTCCTGGCTTAAAAAAACCGAAGTCTGAGATGAGATTGCCAAAAAACGGAAAAAACTCATTTTTTACAAACATTATTAGTAGAGATAAAACTATAAAAAAAAGCAATAATGCGACTGAAAACAAAGAAAAATCATTTTTCTTAAATCGACTCACCAGAAGCAGGGGGGCAGAGAGTATGCCTGCGTATATCACTGAAATCGTCCAATTGTGGCTAAAAGAAAGTAGATGAATCGAAATTTCAATCGGCGGGCTCCAGTTACCCTGCAGGGTCTGCCACCAGAACTTGTCTATGATGAAATACATTGAAGATAACAAAAGCTGTGTCACTCCAAACACAATATCAAAACAAGAGGGTTTGGTTCTTTGAACCACCTTTTGAAGTACGATAATTCCTGCAATCCCGCTCGCTGCTACGGGAATCAAAATTCCGAACTGTCGCTGCAAAATGGATAGAACAATAAGCAGGCAGGCAAGAAATAATTTAATATAGCTTTTTTCTTCATGACTTTCGTAAGTAAAGATCAATGCCCATATCCAAAAGGCTGCGAACATCATATCGGTCATAAACGAAAAGGAGGTTCCCACCACTGGTGGAAAAAAAAGAAAAGTCAAAGCGGTCATCGTAGCAATGTTTTTATCAAGCTTATTACGTAAAAGCAGGTAGAGCAGGCCGGATGCTGAAACAAGTGCGCTTAGAATACCAACCCAGCGTAGTAAGGAATGTGAAAAACCAAATAGCTTGCACAAAAGAACACCCAAGAGTACTTGTGGCACTCCCCATGCCTGTTCATATCCTGTGATGGTGTAACGACCTTGCTCTAAAGTTAGCAATACGCCTTTAGCGTAAACCCAATCGTCATTAAGTGGATAGTTGCCGACAGGCCATAAAAACAGTGTAAAAAGAAGATACAGCATCGTAATCACGATGTACGGGGAGAATCTTGAAGTTAGTGTTTTAGATGCCGTTTCAGGTGTCATTGATATGTTTTACTTTACAAGGTTATCAAGTGTTTTGATTTGTGCGTTTCGGTTTTGAACTTTTTACTTTCATTTCCGGCTATTGACGATGAGCCGCTTCATTTACAGCAGCCTGTTGTTTAATCTGCAGAAGTTCAGCCTCTTTTTGACTGATCGATGCATCCATGTTCACCAGCATTTGTTTTTTCCACTGCAGCCAATCACTGACATTTTGATTAAAAATATTCCTGATATCGCGAGCATAGACTGGACCCACCGCAAGATAAAATTGAAAAAGGTTGGATAATATCTGCGGATTGCTCAAATTTACAAACCGCGTGGTGCCCACCTCAGTCACTAACGCTTCCGGGGGAAGACTTGGTATTACGGATTTATTTATGATCACCGCAGCCGCTTTATCAAAATAAAGCAGTTTCCAGTCCGGTGATTTCAACAGCCAGAAAATAACATCAGTTCTCCACATGCCGATCATGGCAATTTTAAAAGGGTACTTGTTTGTAAGGTATTTCAAATTGTCGTCGCTTAAATTCGACATTATTTTAAGCCAGTCGGGAAGCACCTCATTTATATACGGGCCGGACCTGGGATCAATCCAGACCTTATACTCCGGATACAGCGTCCACATCATGTAACCGCCCAGTAGAAAATCATTGAAGATTGGTCCTGGCAGATGATATTTTTGAATGAATTCAACTTCTTTTTTAGGCATTAAGTCGTCATGCCGATATCCGAACCATGTGGCGTATGGCATGGTGATCAGCAAAAGATATATACTGTAAAAAGCTACAAAAGCGAATATACCCATGGAAAAAGGGGCCAGTTTGCGCTTGAATTCGTTTAGATTAAGCTCTGAAACAAGCGTGTACATGCCATAAAACCAGACAATCGGAAAAAATACTGTGGCCCGCGCCATTTTCATGCTGATATAAAAAAAGACTACATTGATCAACAGTGTTGGGATATTGATCCGGCGCGTTTTGCGAAGCCCCGCCACGCAGAAAATCACATAGATGATTCCCATCAGCACAATAGCGTTTGCAGTATTGACAAAATTATAATTCTGCATGCTAAATCCAACGGATCCCCACATGCTAAGAACGGAAACATTGGCCTGGCTTACCGCATCACGTTGTGTAAACCACATTTTTAAAATGGATATAGGATAAGTGAGGCCGTCGGGATTTATCAGAATAACAGCAGATGACAAAACAATACATATCCCAAGCGGCGCCACAATAGTTTTGATTTTCACATAATTTTTATCTATAATGGCGGTAAGCAGCTCGCCTGTCAGAGCAACGCCGAGAAACGCCAGCCCAACAATAAACTCTCCATGAATGTTGACCCATAACAGAAATATTACAGGATACAGGTAATACCAACGCGATTTATTATGTTGAAGTTGAACGGAATAATAATAAATGAAGACCGTTATTGAAAACAGCAATGTGCTGATCAACTGAGGTTTAAGATATACCTGGGTTAGTTTAAGAACAGGGAGAATCAGTATCAGACACATCGCAAGGAACATATCCAGGCGGTCTTGCAACAGGCAGGCATAATGGATCATCAATGAAAACACAGAAATTAGTATAATCCACTGCATCACACAAAGGCCGGTAATGCCCCCCAGTTCATAGACGATATACATCAGGGTGCTGCCGAGCCAGGTGCCATATATCCATTTGGACGCATCCACAGGCGTCCATGAAAACTGCGTTTGATCAATATGCCAGGTTAGGTTTGTCGCATAATGTTTTCCATACGCCAGATGAAACCAGATGTCGTAATCATCCGTGTACATGGGAAACGTCAAGAACATTGTTATCGCCACCAACCCCAGGGCAATCCATATTGACCAGACATTTTCAGACAGATTTGCACATGACTTAATAATCCATTCAACATCACTTGGATATTGATGAATAATCACGTTTGAACCGGCAGGCAATTCAGAACGATATTGTTTATTGTTTTTAGAAATCATCCGGCGGTTTTCCTAAAAAACCCAAAAAAAGGGGAGGCAATTTCTTGCCCCCCCCTCCAATTCATAAAAGAATCAACTTACTGCAACAAACTATTCAACCAAATAAGTTCCAGGATTACCTGTTGCCTTATACAGCGGCAATTGGCGATCGCCATTGGAAGTCCGCTTGTAGAATGAGACTCCATTAACTTTATCCTGCGGCGCTGTAATAGAAAATCGAGCGGCATAGGACGTACCAACAGTAAGACCCGCTAACGCACCAATATCCGATCCCCAATAGGTTCCTGCCTCATTCGGAAGAATACTGGCAAGCGTGTAAGTCGTACTGGGACTACCATCAGACGGAAATACTTCCACAAAGACTCTGGCGGTTGTAGCGTAATTATTGTAGAATCTATTAAATACATCAACAGTCTGATCTGCACCCATATACATGTACGGGTTGAGTGCCTGATAGCCGTTCGGAGTCCACAACTGCCACGCCGCCATTCCTGAACCCGCCGGAACTAACAAACCTGATCCGATTAGTGTCGCATAAGAATAAGACCCACTGATGGTTCTCGAAGATAGCGCATTGGTGCCTTGAATCTGGACGCAAAGAGTAGTTGTAACTGGAGTGGTAGAGTTGGCAGCATTGCGATAGCTTAAAGTAACATTTCCTGATGGAGTACTTTGAGTCGCAAGCACAGTTTCAGCGCAGGTACCAGCAGTAATATATACCCTGTTTACTCCAGCCCAACCCGCGCTGTCTGACAATGTCAGAACCTGATTAAAAGCACCAGCCTGGCCATATGTTGAATTAGCACCCGTACCAACAGAGGTATTTCTAACCTGTGTTATTTTGCTCAAACTCATCGCAATCAGGTTAGTGGATCCTTGCGGCACGATTGTAGTACCATTGGATGGTCCGGCAAGATAATCAATATAGACAAGATCGTTAACACTTAAAGATGTCCCAAACTCATTAACAACTGTAGACACATTATTTGCACCAAATGTATCCCGAGGCACTGTCTCGCCTGCCGCCCACTGGACGTTGCCAGCCACAGATGAAACACCCACAGCAGACCCAGCAGGCTGTTTAAAAGCCACCCAACCATTAGCGGTCGGATCACAGGTTGTTGCGTTAGAACTTAACCAAATATTTGAGCCGCCAGTTACATTTACTCTTGTGTTCACTAAATATACAAATGACAACGAAGAGTTGCTGCTGGGAGCAGTTAAATTTGAAATTGGGCCGTTATATGCTTCTGATGTTGCGTTAGAAGCACAAAGATAATAAGATCCAGTAAAAATAGCAGAACCGGTCAGCGACATGTTAATGAGAGCACCAGCCGGCAAAGTGTTACCCAAGTCCATCTTCACGGACGCAACATTAACACCTCTATCAATTCCCAAAATCTCATGAGCGATATTACTTGCACCAACTACCGCCACATTGCCCGAAGCAAACGCCGGCATTGCCATCAGACCAACCAATAAAAAAACACTAACTATTAATTTAACTTGCTTCATTTCCTTCCTCCCTTTGTTAATTGACTTATAATTTAATCTTAATACCTCAACGTCACGACAAAATACCTACGCGATCACCCCCCCTTCCTTTCATCTTATTCTTATCAACAAAAAAACATATTAATAAACCGATAGTTTCCTTTTACAACAATTCCCACATAAGTCAAGCAGATTTCACATAAAAACAACAGAAACAGTTATATCTCTCATTTTATAACGTTGGACGTTTATCACATATTGTCACTGTTATCAAGGTAAAATAGTAAAATAATAAACCCGTCAAAAATGCAATGTTCCTGAAGTATTGGTTATAAAATACCAATCAGGAATTCAAAACCCAATTGATTTTCGGGCAGTTCGCGCATGGCAAATATAACCGGCAACTGTTTCTGAATGCCCGGACAGAATATTATTTCAAACAACACCAAGGCGATTCAGCCGTCATTACGGCTTTTTGTTGACATCGTCTTCAATCGTAATTGATTCAAAATTATGAAGAATCGCAGCCTGCATGTCCTCGATCTGCTGGGGACTTCGGATAATGTGGGGCGTAATCATGATAACAAGTTCCGTTCTGTTGTCACCCTTCGAAGTGTTTTTGAACAAATTGCCAAGAATCGGAATATCGCTCACCCAGGGAACTCGTGTCACACCCTGACTGGCATTTTCCTTGATCAACCCTCCCAGCATTATGGTTTGACCATCCGCGGCAACAACTTCCGTTCTGATATTACGATTCATGATCATGGGAGAATCAATGCCGGATGTGGCGTTGGCAGCCGGCTCGCTGACCCCCTGCGCTATTTGCAACGTCAAAACGCCCCTGGAATGAACAGTGGGAGTTACAGTCAGGGTAATTCCGGTTGTCCGGTACTGAAAGGAGCGAACCAACCCGGTGCCGACTGCCCCCGTTGAATTCGACACATCTCCGGTTTGCACCGGAACTTCTGTGCCAACCACTATGTTGGCGGTCCTGCCGTCACGCACTGTAAGGCGGGGACTGGACAATACCTTAACCTTGTTTTCCGATGCCAGCGCATTGATAAGAAGTTTAAATGTATTGGCGTCATTAATCAATGAATAATCGAGACCGCCAGCGCCTATCGTTTTCTGGAGGACGTTCAAAGTTCCCGTCAGATCAAACCCAAAACGCCGAAGATACCACTCCATACCATACGCCAAATTGCCTGTCAATGTCACTTCCGCCACAGTTGCCTCCACCAGCACCTGGGCAGGCATAATATCAATCTGTTTAAGCAAGGACTCAATGGATTTATAATACATCGACGTTGTATAAAACACCAACGCATTTCTGTTTTCATCGACCGTAACGGATACCTGGTCCGCAATGTTCGACATATTGGATGAAATGCCGCCAACACTGGTTTCCGTGGAAGTGGCATAAGATGAAGTTTCAGCGGGAACAGCAGCCTGCCGCATGGCGGATTGCCCCAGTTGATTCCCTTGTGTTAAAGAATCCGATTTTTTGGATTTCTCACCGACTTTCTCCCTGGCTTTGGATACTCCCAGAATATTTTGAATGGTGTCTGCAAGGTCCTGTGCCCGGCTGTTTTCGGGAAAATATATGAAAAATTGTTTGTCTTCCCTGTCCTCCGGAATATCAAGCATTCTGACCCAGTAATTCAGGCGATCCACCCACTCTTTTTCCGCGCTAAACGCCAGGATAATCCGCCAGCGTTCAATTGGAATCAGCCTTAACCCGCCCTCAGAAGCGTTCATGGACACCGGAATACCCTCCTGAGACAATATCTCCTTGAGCTTGGGCACAAGGTCTTTGGTTTCCCAGTAGGAAACTTTAAACATCGTACCGAATTTGCCGCGCATGGCCGGCCGATCCATCGCGCCAATCAATTGAATCGCCTGAAGAACGATTTCCCGCGTACCCTGCACCACAATAATATTTTCATTTGCCATCCCATACGCCACCATTCCCGGCATACTCAGCAGCATCTGCAACAGGGTATTGGGTGCAACATAGCGAAGTGGAACGAGCTGACGAATCTGTCCACCGGAATCTGGAACATCATTGTAGGTGGATCCAACCCCCACATCAATGCTCTGCCGAGGGGAGCCAGCCACTATATAATACACCCCGCTTTTTTCCCGAACGATCGTATTGTAGCCTGCCAAAATATCCGAAACAATTTCAAATAGCTTTTGTTTGGTTACCCTGTCCTGAAGATTGAGGCTCAGCTTTTCCTGAAGAGGCGCCTTGCTGTCCAGAACATAATTGACGTTTAAAAGGTCTTTGAAAATATAATGGATAAAATCTGAAAGCAGTATCACATCAACAGATACCGTTACTTCCTCTGTGGGACTGAAGCGGTTTATTAAATCCTGCGTTTTTTTACTTATGGATGCATTATCGGCAATCGGTGGAATCAAGGTCATCCGCTCCCCGGCCCCTGGAAGTTTGGATGTTGTCAGCGGTGTTTCATTTCCGGCCGATATCCCCGTAACCTCCGTTTGGGAGCTTGGTGGTTTGTTGATAACATTCAGCCTTACTTTTTCTTGCGGCGTGGCGCAGGAAACAGTCATTAATACAACACCGAAAAGCAGAACACAGAGTTTATGGTTTGGAGCTGCAAACCCGAAAGAACTTAAAATGCGATTTATCAATTTTTCATCCTGACATTAACATCGTGAAGCGAATCTTGTGAATCGTTAAACTTCGTTGAATAACCTAACTTTTACCCCCGACCCTCCCCCGCTGGAAGTGGGAGTTTATTGAAATCGCAGATTATGACAGTCCACAGTATATTTACCACTCAAAGCTTTGAACAATGATAATGCCTTTCTTATTGGCCGCTTCCAAAACCTGCGGGCGAACAAAATGGGTAATCATCAAGGGGATGCATTCCCCTTCATAACGCTTTTTCACCAGAGAGACTTTTTTCTCCAGTTGGCGTAATTTCCCGACACTCGACAGTTTAAGTTCGGATTCGCCAACAATGAATAATTCTTTTCCATTTCTGCTGCCTTTTGCAAAAATATTGATCTCTTCACCCTCCAGTTCAAAACGCACCATCCTGTCCGTTATTGTAATGTCATGGGTTTCCAGCAGATATCGCGGCAATTGCCGGTATGCCTCATTTTCAAGAGAATAACTGACGCTGCGGGACAACCCGCCCAACTCAGTCCTGGTTGCATCCAGACCCAGGGTTAACCTTGCCAAAGCAATTTCTGTTCGCTTCTGCGCATCGACAAGCTCTTCCAGCTTCGTTTCTGTTCGCTTCTGAATCGCTGCAATATCCTTGACAATTGCCTTGAGTTCAGAAAAATCTTCCTTGGTTACATGGACATCCTTTATCCGTTGATCAATGATCTGTTCCAATTCTACCCGGACAGTGGGTGTAATTCTAAATGCTGTTTGGCGTGCTGTCTGCATGATTCACCGCCTTTGCAGGAATTTGAACTTCCGGCTCCCTAACATTTTGGGGCAGGTATCAGTTCACTGTCAATTACCTCAAGACACCCAATAATTGCATCCTTTACATTTTCTATTGCATCATCCATCAAGCTACCCTGTGAATGACATCCAGGTATAGCGGGGCAGTGAGCAATGAAACCAAAATCCTCACCCTTTTCAATAACGATACGATAAATCATAGCGCCACCTTCTTAAATGAAATTATTTACCACTCAAAGCTTTGAACAATGATAATGCCTTTTTTATTGGCCGCTTCCAAAACCTGCGGGCGAACAAAATGGGTAATCATCAAGGGGATGCATTCCCCTTCATAACGCTTTTTCACCAGAGAGACTTTTTTCTCCAGTTGGCGTAATTTCCCGACACTCGACAGTTTAAGTTCGGATTCGCCAACAATGAATAATTCTTTTCCATTTCTGCTGCCTT
>Ga0194038_1000491_pt1 | contig 17417 bp, 18 predicted proteins | sample JunL226m_MetaG_FD_148630 | JGI IMG/M metagenome (GOLD analysis project Ga0194038, IMG submission 148630) | Anoxic zone freshwater microbial communities from boreal shield lake in IISD Experimental Lakes Area, Ontario, Canada - Jun2016-L227-6m | ecosystem: Environmental > Aquatic > Freshwater >... | reverse complement strand
GACCAAGACCATTTGCCATTTGCCAATGCCCAAGAATTTCCGTCTTTTGCAGACCCATATTGGGCGGTGGCAGAAATAGAGTTACCGAATGGATCTAGCAGCTTGACCAGGCCGCCGTTATTGCTCAGGTTTAGTCCTGTAGTTTCTGAATAAAACGCTGTGAAGCTATTTGGTGACAAGAGAGTATTACTGGGAAAAGTATATTTTCGTAGAGTTGTTGTGCCAGACTGAAGAACAAAACCAGATAGGTCAAAACTTGTGTCGTTAGGATTATAAAGCTCAATATATTCGTCGACAGAATCATTTCCGCTGCCAGAAGGGTTGGGCAATAGCTCAGAAATTGTAGGTGCTTTGAGGCCTATATCGGCGCTCGGAAACACAGGAGCAGAAACTGCATCTACTGGTTGGTCGACAATAATTACCGGGGGTTCAGTAGACGGCAACAACTGGTTCAAGCCAATGTTTATTGGTATAGGATTTGTAGAATAAGTGACCACATTGCATGGATTGTTGCCGTCTGGCTGTACCTGAATCCAGCTGCCTTCTCCGGCTGATGTTATTTTTGGCTTGCCAGATGCATCTAATGGCTGGCGTTGCAAAAAAGCATTCACACTAGATGGCAATGTCTGCGCTCCGGCAGTTGCAGTCTTGGACCAACCAACATAATCCTGCATAGCAGAAACCACCGAACCTCCAACAGAGGTCTGATTAAGAGCAATTACTTCAACCATACCGGCTGTGCTAGAAAATCCCAGAGATACTGAGTCAACACTCATTTGGTAACAAAGCAGCAGCGCACTATCGTTGACCATATAGTAACTATGCGGTGGCAGATAACCTGAAAGAGCGATCAGCCGGCTGCTTGTCGCTTTAGTCAGGTCGTAGCTATTAAAGTAGCCCAGTTGGTACTTGCTCATATCCAGTGTGGCACTAGTCGTGTTATATAGAGTTACGAACTGCCCATTGCTGCTGGTTATTTTGAGCTGGCTAATTATTAGGGAGGGATTTGGAGCCGATTCAGCCATTGCTTTTCCAACTGGCATGACCACAAACATGCCACAGAAGACCAAAACTGTAGCTGTTCTTAGTAGGCTTACTTTAATCCACCGCATAGTGAGCGAATTGTATTGGCTATTACAGTTAAATGACAAACAGTAGCGTAATGAAAAGCTAAATTTCATTAAATAATTTAATGAAATAACTATTAAGCTATCGTATAATGATAAAATGCTTCAGCTTAGCGCAACTCTTATAAACAAAAATATTCTGTCTCTTAGGACAGGTGAAGTAATCGCTTCAGTTACGGCCCCCATTTTTAATCCGAACAATCTTAAAGTTGAAGGATTCTACTGCCAAGACAAATTCAGCAAAAAAGAATTAATTTTAGTTTATCAAGACATCCGCGATATTGTGCCGAAAGGCTACGTAGTTAATGATTTCGATGTACTTGTTGAAGCAGAAGATCTTGTCAGGCTAAAAGACGTATTAGAGCTTAACTATCAAATACTAGGAAAAACCGTACAAACCACCAGCAAGAAAAAAATAGGCAAAGTCGTGGACTACGCAACAGAAATGGAAACTATGTTTGTGCAAAAAATATATGTTGGGCAATCAATAATCAAAAGTTTTAATGGCGGCAGTCTGAGCATTGATCGCTCGCAGGTCAACGAAATAACACCCAGTAAAATTATAATTAATGACTTGCTAGAGGGAAGTGCAGTGCGAGCATCGGCTGCTGCGGCTTAATCTTCTGGATCTTTTAGCGCATCTTTTATGTCACCGTAGCTAAAACCTTGTGATGCCAAATACTGCATGAGTTTGAGATTGTCTTGGTATTTGGTCTGGCGGCGCTTGCGTTCAATTATTTTATGCAAGTTTTCTAGCTCTATAGCACTATCGCTGCCTACTGCCTGATTTATAATATCCTGCGGAATTTTTTTGATTTTAAGTTCTAAAATCAATTTGCGACGTGACGTAGGACGCAGTAAATTACGATCATTTACAAAACTCTCGGCAAACTTTTTATCATCAACATATCCAAGTTTAGTTAACTTGTTAAGTATATCTTCCATAAGGGTAGGGGAGGCACCTTTGCGCTTCAAATAAGTCTGTAATTCCCAACTAGACCTGAGCCTAATTGATAAATATCTGAGTGTAGCGTTATATAATTTATCATCAATCGAATTCTGTTTATACTGCTCCACCTCATCAGCTGTTAATTCCTGGCCACGTACCAGCTTGCTTTCAAGTAGGGCGTCATCGCTCAAAGAAAAACTATATTTTTCATCAACAAAAATAGAGTATCGCCCTGCCCGCTTAATTTGCTGCTTGATACTGGTTATTTTCATAGCCAATTACGTGCTTCAAGTGCATCGGTGAGACGAGGCAACTGCGGATAGTCAGCGGCCAAATGATTGCCCCCCGGGACTATAACTAGATCGCCGTTAGTGGCGGCCGCTAGGTCTTTGGCCTGTTGCAGCGGGCAGGTTGGGTCTTCGCTGCCATGCACAAATAGTAGGTGCGAAGTTTTATTTTTGATCTTTTGTATGTCGAATCCGCCTTCTGGGAAAAGATTAGCAAATCTTTCTGGGTCTAGGTGCGTTCCAGCATTATCAGTCCATACGCCGACCATAACTGCGGTGTTGATGTGCGGGCATCGATCATCGCTAATAAGATTCAGTACCGAAACAGCGCCAGATGAATGACCAACAATGAGATTATCCGAAAAATCCCAGTCACTGTTAAAAAGAAAATTATTGTAGGTGCTACGATTTGGAGTGTCGTTGGCAGGCAATTCTGGCACCCATACCTGATAACCTCTGTCCTCTAGGTATTGCTTGAGCCACGGAAACCAGTTTCGTTCAGGTGTGGCATTGGTGCCGTGAAGGATAACTGCTCGCTTCACTCCGTGCTACTCCTTGGCGGAAGTTTTTTCGGCTGCTACAACCAGTTTTGCGATTTCGTCCATAACTTTAGGGTTGTCTGACAAATATTTTTTAGAAGCTTCACGTCCTTGGCCAATTTTTTCGCCTTTGTAGGAGTACCATGCGCCAGCTTTTTCGACTACATCACACTCGGCAGCCAAGTCTAAAATATCGCCGCTCTTGGATATACCCTGATTGTACATAATGTCGAACTCAGCTTGCCTAAATGGTGGTGCAATTTTGTTTTTAACAATTTTAACTCTGGTGCGATTTCCAATAATTTCATCGCCCTGTTTGATTTGACCAATCCGCCTGATATCGATGCGAACTGATGCATAAAACTTCAGCGCATTGCCGCCTGTAGTGGTTTCTGGGTTACCAAACATTACACCAATCTTCATACGAATCTGGTTGATGAATATTACAGTTACTTTACTTCGACTAATTACACCCGTAAGTTTACGTAGTGCTTGGCTCATCAGCCTGGCCTGAAGGCCCATGTGGCTATCGCCCATATCACCCTCGATTTCAGCCCGCGGTACTAGTGCTGCAACTGAGTCGACAATGATTAAATCAACAGCGTTAGAACGAACAAGAGTTTCGACTATTTCAAGAGCTTGCTCGCCGTTGTCTGGCTGGCTCAGTAGTAGATTTTCGATATCTACACCTATACGCTTGGCATATGCTGGATCAAGAGCGTGCTCTGCATCAATAAAAGCAGCTGTTCCACCATTACGCTGAACTTCGGCAATAGCGTGCAGGGTGAGTGTTGTTTTACCTGAAGATTCAGGACCAAATACCTCTATGACACGACCTTTTGGAATACCGCCACCCAAGGCCATGTCTAGAGACAAACTGCCTGTAGAGGTAGTCTCTACATTGGTAGAATAGGCTTCTCCGAGCTTCATAATTGAACCTTTACCAAACTGTTTCTCGATAGTATCTAGAGCCAGGCCCAAAGCCTTTGACTTGCCATCAGCGCTAGACTCTTTAGGCTCCATTGTCTTAGTAGTTTTAGCTTTTGCCACGTGGTTATCCTCCTGGAGTTTTATGAAAGGGTTATTACCCTGTTATTAATATTTTATCACTTTAAACAATTTATGCAGGAGTAGAAATTGCTACAGCTTGTAGAAGTATTAAATTTTAATAACAATTTAATCTATCAAAAATGCTTCTGCTTTTGCACCGAAGTTGCTATGATTATAGGAAGATGGGTGGACATTTCAGGGCAAACAAGTCGAACGGATTTACGCTCATCGAGCTGACAGTCATTATTTCGGTGATTGGCATCCTAGCGGTGCTGACTACTGCTGTAATTATTCCTGGTAGCAAAGAAAAAACTAGACACACGAAAGCCATGAGTGAAATGAGCACAATATCAGATGCGGTGCATCTATACACTGCCAAATACAACGAGTACCCAGCTGATTCCCCGAATGCGGTTCCTGAAGTGCTGAATGAATTTATCAAAAATGATGGAGTCGATCCAAATTGGCCCAATGCGCCATGGTCTGGAAGTACCTATAGCGTCAATAATTGGCCGGCTGACGATAACGGCAATCAAGAAACCCACCAGATAACCATTAAATTTTGTAATGTCGGCGATGAAGCCACCTGCAAAAAGAATTTTCCAAAACAACCATGGGTTAAAGAAGACTGGGACAGCTACAGCACGGTCTATATGTGTATTTCAGGATCATGCCGCAGCGACCAAAACAAACCAGTTAGTCATCCAGGAATGTGTATGAATTGTGGATCATCAATGAAACAGATGGGTAATTAAAAATGCGCATACCTGACTCCCTGGTTGAGAAAATTCTAAATAACAGTGGCAAGTTTAGCTCTGAGCAAATCAACGGCTTAAAGCAGCAAGAATCAGAGCAAAAAAAGCCACTTCAAGATTTGGTAATCAGCAATAATTTACTGTCGGAAATTGATTTTACTAAACTCTACGCTAACGAAATTGATGTACCCTACACCGAGATTAAAGCCAATGACATAAGTATCGAAACTCTCAAGAAAATTCCTGAAGAAATTGCTAGACAATACAATGCTGTAGTATTTAAGACTGACGAAAACGGAACTATTAATGTCGCTTTGCAAGATCCAGACGATGTCCAAACAATCAATTTCTTGCAGAAACAACTTGGCTCAGAAATTAAAGTATTTATTGCTCCAAAAAGTATGATCCAAGAAGCCCTTGACCTGTATCGAGATAATATAGCCAATGAACTTACCAAAGTAATTCAAGGCGCAGAAGATAATGGCCAACAAGAAACTGTCAGCGAAGATCCCGTCGACGAAGATTCAGCAATCGCCAAAACCGTTAACATCCTAATCGACTACGGAGTCAAAGCTGGAGCCAGTGATATACACATCGAACCTCGTGAAGACTTTGTAACTGTGCGTTATCGAATAGACGGTGTCCTTAAAGAAGCCAATAAATTACCCCTCAAGATTCTCGGCTCACTAGTAAGCAGGATAAAAATTTTGAGTAATCTTAAAATAGATGAGCACCGAGCACCTCAAGACGGTCGTTTCAAGGTAGAAGTTGGCGGTCAAGTTTATGCACTAAGAGTTTCAACCATGCCAGTACTAGATGGCGAAAAGGTGGCGCTCAGAATACTTAACGAGTCAAGTAAGCCCGCGGATTTCAAAGAACTTGGATTTTGGGGCAGTGCCCTACAAAACCTAAGCCACTCCATTGCTCAGCCTCACGGCATGGTGCTGGTGACTGGACCAACAGGATCGGGTAAATCAACCACTCTCTTTAGTATTCTAAGTAAACTCAATACTCCAAACATCAATATTGCAACGGTTGAAGATCCAGTCGAATACCACATTATTGGCGCCAATCAGACTCAAGTAAACGCTCAGGCAAAGATGACGTTTGCAAATGGCCTACGAGCCCTGCTCAGGCAAGACCCAAACATCATAATGGTCGGAGAGGTTAGAGACAGCGAAACAGCCGATCTAGCGATTCAAGCAGCCCTTACCGGACATCTAGTATTTAGTACCCTGCACACCAACAATGCCGCGACTGGCCTGCCCCGTCTGCTAGACATGCACATCGAACCTTTTCTAATAGCCAGCACCATCCGCTCGATTGTAGGCCAAAGATTGGTCAGAAAAGTTTGCCAATATTGTAGCGAAGCATACACACCCGACGGCGATATGCTGATCAAACTGGGTGCGTCATTTAATTTTGAAGCGAATGGCGGCATGACCAAGATTCATGACATGGAAGTCTTGGCTGCCAAAGACGGAATTGGTGCTTCCGAGAAAGTGACTACTGAGACCGAACTGAGCAGTTCCTCGTCAGGCATATCTCGTCTATGGCGAGCCAGCGATGAAGGATGCGATGAGTGTAATCACACAGGCTTCAAGGGGCGCATAGGCATATACGAAGTACTTAACAACTCACCGCAAATTCAAAAAATGATAGTTGGCAACAGCACCAGTGAAGCAATACAACAAACCGCTATCTCTGAAGGGATGCTAACTATGCAAATAGACGGATTAATTAAATCCCTGCGCGGACTCACCACAATTGAAGAAGTCTTAAGAGTGACTGTTCAGGAATAAAATGCATTACAAGTACCGCGCTACCACCAAAGATGGTCAAGACATAAGTGGAGTATCCGAAGCTACTAATCGCAAAAGCTTAACTGCTAGTCTGCGCAAACAGGGTTTACATCCAGTATTCATTGAAGCCCAAAAAAACAGCGTAATAACAGATAGATTCAAGAATTCTACTAAGTTTAAAAGCAATGAGCTAGTTATCTTTACCAGGCAACTATCAACCATGGTTTCAGCCGGGGTTCCCTTGCCCAGGTCATTAAACGCCTTGCAGCAAAATGTACAAAATCAGTATTTGAGATCTGTTATGGCCGGAGTTGCCAAAGATGTAGAAAGTGGCACTAGTCTGGGTGATTCATTCGCAAAATACCCTAAAGTTTTTTCGAGTGTCTACGTAAACATGGTACGAGCCGGTGAAGAAGGTGGAATTTTAGACGAAATTCTAAAGCGATTAGCGAATCAAGTTGAACAAGACGCTTCAATTCGTCGAAAAGTTAAAGGCGCCATGATGTACCCGACGGTGATTTTGACAGTTACAATTATCGCCTTTTTTGGAATCATGCTTTTTATAGTACCCAAGCTCGGAAAAATTCTAACTACCCTGGGCGGACCAAACGCCAAACTCCCCTTTTACACACAAGCCCTGCTAAGTGTTAGTGACTTCTGCGTTCAGCCCACAATTATGGGTATCCTACCAATTCCCTTGATCAATAAAATCCCAAATATTTTTGTAATTGTTGCAGTAATTGCAGTGGCAGTTATCTATATTCTTAGATACATTAAGACTCCAAAAGGAAAATATAAATTTCACTCCTTACTCCTAAAAACACCGGTGGTTAACAATATTATCCTGAAAGTTGCGATAGCCCGGTTTTCGAGGACTTTTGCTTCTTTGATGGGTGCTGGCGTGAATGTCCTTGAAGCGCTGAGAGTTACGGGTGCAGCCATCGGTAATGTGGTGATTGAGCAGGATTTACAAAAAGCCGCTGAAGCCGTTAAAAACGGTCGCCCTTTGAGTGAACCACTCAGTAAAAGTAAGTATTTCCCACCAGTGGTAGCGCAAATGCTAATTGTTGGCGAAGAAACCGGACAAATGGATACGGTTTTGTCTAAAATTGCCGATTTTTACGAAGAAGAAGTCACTACCGAGATTGATGGCCTGGCCTCAATAATTGAACCGATATTAATTATTATTTTAGGAATTGGTGTGGGCTTAATAGCGGCATCAGTTATGGGCCCTATAGCAAATCTTTCAAAAAATATTGGTAATTAAGAGAAGTAGTTATTGACTTGGTTACGCTAACGTTTATAATCATAAACAGATAACTTCGAAGTATATGAATACATCAAGGAATAATCTGTAAATCATTTAATATTCAAGGAGGGTGGGCTCTCATGATCTCCCTTAGGAAAAATAAAGGCTTCACAATCGTCGAACTGCTAATCGTGATTGTGGTAATTGGCATCTTAGCAACATTAGTAATAACTGCTTACAGTGGCATTCAACAGAAGGCGCGAAACAGCAAACGTCAAACAGATTTGTCTGCGTTGCAAACACACCTAGAGGCTTTCTATAATGACAACGGTTACTACCCTTCACTTACAGACATGAACAACCAGAACTTCATCAATAATCTAAAAGGACTGGATCAAACAGCCTTAATTGACCCATCGAATCCGAGCCAGAGCAAAACTTTGGTGCAATACCCGGTCGCCAAGTCATACGCCTACACTGTTACAGATAGTAATAGCGTGCCATGCGAAGCTAACCACGAAGATTGTGCTAAGTATAAGCTAACAGCTACTTACGAAGGTACTGTGAACGGTGCAACAGTATTCATCAAAAGCAGCCTTAACTAAACTATAGTTAACAGCTAACAAAAAAATGCCCCAGTAAATGGGGCATTTTTAGATTATAGGAACAGGGCTTCATCTCAGTTATAATAATTGTAAAGCATGAGCAGAATTAAATATAATTCGGGTGGATTCACGGCTATCGAATTGGTGGTTATGATTGTGGTGCTGGCAATAACTTTTACGGCTTTTGCGTCTAGCTTCAATACTATATCCCTGCTCAACAGAAAATCACAAGATATGAGCACAGCTTCAACGCTGGCCTATTCAAAACTCCAAGAATATCAAAACAAACCATTTGCCGAGATTGGCGGAAATGCATCTAGTAACGAATTATCTCAAGTCGAGGACTTTTCAGCTTCGTTTCCTACAAGCTTTAAAACTCCTCACACTGCAACGGTCAATGTAAGTAATCTCTCCAGTAGCCTCAAACAAATTGTCGTAAACGTTACTTATGGTAATGGCGACAATCCCAAAAAAGTCCAATACTACGCTTTTATCCCCAGGAGCGGTAAATGATTGCCTCCAGCAAGATTTCTACCAACGCTAAAGGCTTTACCTTGATTGAGCTACTGATTGTATGTCCAATATTAATGGCTGTAATTGCGATACTTATGAATTATATGTTTAACCAGTACGGCCAATTACTAGTTCAAAATACTAAAACAAATCTTCAGGTGCAGGCTCAAACAATTGCCTCAGGAATGCAAGACGACCTCGCTAACGCCGGAGCTTACGTAAGCCAGCTGGATAGTAATTTAAGTGACAGCTTTGCTCTAAACGGCGAATGGAATGCCGACACCAACGACAACCAACTGATCATCGCTACCCCCGCCCTGACTGCTCAAGCAAAATCAGATAACTCCGACAAAGTCTATATCAATACTCTTGGTTGTGCTCCCGAATCTACTAAGCAACAAAATGATGTGGCGTTAAATAACATCATCTATTTCTCTGAGGGCAAAAACCTATTTAAAAGAGTTGTATCCACACCAACTGGTGTAAATACCTGTGGTAATAGCTATCTCAAGCAGACCTGCCCAGAGGCTCATGCTTCAGCTGAATGCCCCAGCGATACCCTTTTAACTGATCAATTAGATACGTTTACAGTGAAGTATTACGACCCTAAGGGTAATGACGTAAGCAAACCCGAGCAAGCAAGCATTGCCGAGGTTAATATCAAGCTCAAAGACAAGGCCTACGCCGAAGAAGTGGTTGGTGGTAGCAGTATCAAAATCAGAAAGAGCGGGTCATGAGAAGGTTTAATCAGCAAGGTTTCGCCATGCCAGTTATCATACTTTTAATCAGTTTGATGGCAGTTACTGCTTACAGCGTACTTTCACAAGCCGGTACCAGTGTTGGCCAAAGTTATAACAATGCCTACAAAAACTTAAGCCGTGAAGCTGCCAATGCCGGACTAAATTACGCTCAAGAGCAGTTCGACAACACAATATGTGATTCCTACAATGGCACTACTGAACAGACCTTGGCGTTAACATCAAACTACCGCACATCTTTCAAAACTGAAGTTCTAGAATCATCAAGTGACGGATTGTCTAAAACTATCAAAAGTACTGGCTACTTATACTCCCCAGCTAGTGCAACTCAGCCCAAAAAATCCGTCATCAAAAAAACTATAATCTACAATTCATATACCGATAAATGCAAAAATCCAGACTACTATGCTCCGCTGTTATGGCTAGATGCAAGCGACAGTAATAGTCTCATTAAGCCGGGTGCAGCCGTTGAACGAGTTACTGCAACAACCAAGTACGGCAATGCGAGTGACACAACCCGAGATAGCCTAGAAGAACGTCAAGACAACGGGTCTCAAACTAATGACTCATGGAGTAGTGAATACCTAGAACTCCATAGCTGCAATCCAGCTGAATACAGTAACCCTGTATGTACCTCCCAATCTACCAAGCGACAAAATGTCGGTTTAATATTTACGGGTGTGAAAATTCCAAAAAATTCAGATGTTTTGAATGCAAAACTAATTTTAAATTGCAGCAATGGAAGCACTGCTGGACCAGTCACAACAAGTGTCAGTGGCCTATACAAGAATGCCAATGAGGCTAACCCTGAACTGTTTGCTAAAAATAATAGCAACCAACTAAAGAATACTTTGCGTACCAGTACCCATAGCGATAAATCAACCAACAGGTGCAGTCCAGACGGACAAATCAAAATTGATGTCACTGGCGTCGTTCAAGAAATCATAAACAACAATGACTGGAACCCCAATGATTCCAACGACTCGCGGTTGGGGTTAATCCTAAACTACGTCAACGGCAATGGCTCAAGACAGATCTACAAAAACGGAAATACACTGAACGTTACTTTTGCTAGCTCTGCAGCCAAAGCTTCGGCAAATGACCCAATTGGTTACTGGCTTGATAAATCTGGCAACCTCAATAATGCTGAATCTGTATATGGTGCCAGCCCTGTTTTAGAAGCCAATCAAATTGGTGGAAAAAATACCGTGAAATTTAATAACGGTGCCATGGTATCTAGCCTGCTGAACGAATTAAGTGCAAAACAAGAACTAACCACTTTTGTAGTCCTTAAGCCAAATTTTGGAGCTAGCGCCGATAATGGGCGGATAGTAACAGGTCTAAATAAGAATGCTGCAGAAGACGACACCATTGGCCAAAGTATATTACCGCTACTTAGAAATGGTGACAAAAATGGCTTTGCAAGCCAATACTCAGGCAGCGCTTCTGCTTATCGTACTGGCTTTGAATGCGAGTCGTGTGACAACACAGCAAGTATAGCCACCAGCTCGTTCAATAAATACTCAGGCAATAATATTTTAGCTACTCTTTACCTGAACAATCAAAAAATCACATCACAAAATAATATTAAACCAGCCGGTAACCCTTACACTTTCTCGATAAACCAGCTATACGTTGGCGGCAGTCGTTCTGGTAGTCTGCCGGGTACAGGCAAGGACTATTTCAATGGTAACTATGCAGAAATAATTGTTTACGATAAAGCTTTGAGCTGTCGTCAAATATTATCAATTCAAAATTATTTAAGAGAAAAATGGAGCATTTCGGGCAACAACTATCAAGATACCTGCAATGAGCAGATAAATAGGCTGAATTAAGCGAAACGCTTATGTCTTATCTGATATAATCATAAGAGGTAAATACACTTTAGACCAACAAAAAATTACTATGAGTAAACCATCAATTCCCACCTACTTTTCCGACAAGCCAATAATGGGCTTAGACATTGGTTCAAACACGCTCAAAATAGTACAGCTTTCTGAAACAGCCTCTAAATCAATAAGCTCCAATAGGTTGCCGGCAGTTAAAGGCTACGGCTACGTTAGCTTCGATAAATCAGCAATCCAGGATGGAGTGATTGTGAAGCCAGAAGAAATCGCTAGCGCCGCCAAAGAACTCCTGGCAAATAAAATTAAAGGCAAAATAAATACTAACCGGGTGGCTATGGCGGTACCTGCTTATAGAACATTTACTAGATCGGTAAAATTACCTGCATTAAACTCTAAACAAGTTAAGGAAGCAGTTGAGCTGGAAGCCGAGCAGTATATCTCTTTGGGTCTTGAAGAGCTATACCTGGACTTCGAAATTATTAAGGATGCAGAAGAATCAATGGAAGTATTCTTGGTTGCTGTACCTAAAAAAATTGCTGATTCATATATGCAACTGGCTGAGCTACTGGAACTGGAAGTAGTAGCCCTAGAACCAACCCTCAGTGCATCTGCCAGGCTATTTTCGATAGACAAACACAGTAGACAACCGGCTGTAATAATTGATTTTGGAGCTTTCTCTTCGGATATATCGATCTATGATAGAGGTATTGTAGTGAGTGGCACAATTGAGGGTGGCGGAGTTAACTTTACAGATCTAATAAAGAATCTTCTCAATATTTCCGAAGCCGAAGCCGAACTAGCTAAAACACGCTACGGTATTACTCCAAGCAAAAAACAGGGTGAAATCAAAAAAGCCCTAGACCCTACCCTGCAAAAAATTATCAAAGAGATCAAGCGCATGCTCAGATACTACGAGGAACGCTATGGTTCAGATAGGCCTATTACACAGATAGTAACTTTCGGCGGAGGCGCCAACATGCCAGGACTAAGTGATTACCTAACCGACAATTTACGTATGGCCGTTAGGCATGGGGATCCCTGGCAATTTATAGACTGCAAAAAAGTCGATGCCCCAATCAGTTCTGAAAAGTCGATGTACACCAATGCATTAGGCTCAGCTTTATTGAGTGCTAGAGAGGCGACTAAATAATGATCAACTTGCTGCCTCCTACTAGAAAAAAATCATACCAATACGCCAATAAAAACGTTACCCTAAGAAATTGGATTTTGCTACTAATTGTGGCTATCGTCGGCACTTACCTAATAGGTGCGATCGGTGTCAATAAACTAAATAATTCTAGTAACTCATATAAGCGAACGATTGCTTCGAGTGAGCTCAACTACCAACAGCAAAACCTAGATGTTACTCAAAAACAGGTTCAAGACATTTCCAATAATTTACGCTTAGCAGCTAAGGTACTCGGCCAAGAAATGCAGTTTTCACAAATTTTGAAACAAATCTCAGCGAGCATCCCCGACAAAGCAAAACTGAGCGGTCTGAACATCAGCAAAACTCAAGGCGCTATAGATATAACTGCGAGCGCACCAGACTATGGCACAGCAACTCAACTACAAGTTAATCTATCAGACAAAAACAACAAGGTATTTTCGAAAGCTGACATCGTTAATATCACTTGCAACAATTCATCAAGAGATAAATCGCTACCATGCACTGTAACAGTAAAAGCGCAATTCATAAATAAGGGCAAACAATCATGAATGCCAAACTGATTTACCGCATCCAATTAGTGATAGTTACTGCACTGGTCATTACTTTTGGCTACAGTGTAATATCAACTAACAAAAAAATTAGTTCTGGCATCAACGAACTACAGAACTTAAAAGCCAAGAGCATAGCCCTAGATGACAAAGTGCAGGGTCTGACAAGCGCCAAACAAGACATTACCAAATATGCCGAGATCTCTAGAATTGCACGCGCTGTCGTACCTGCAGACAAAAACCAAGCTCAAGCTGTTAGAGAAATCGTTAATATTGCAGCGAATAACGGCATAGGAATAGGTTCAATCACTTTCCCAGCATCTTCGCTTGGAGCATACAACAATACAACTGGATCTCCAGTGCCAGGCAGCAAATCAGCATTGTCACAGCTCAAGCCTGTTGCCAATATCCCTGGTGTGTATCAACTCACAATTAATGTATCTGGCGACCCAACAAAACCAGTAGCTTACGATAAATTCGTCAACTTTTTGTCAGGCCTAGAAAGAAATCGCCGGACAGCCCAAGTTACCAGCGTATCCATAAACCCGAGCGGCGATAAACCAAGCGATATTACATTTAACTTAAGTCTAAACGAGTACATCAAGCCATGAATAAATCTAATCTAATGAAACAAATCTCTATATACATAACTTTTTGTAGGCAGCATCTAATGATTCTATTTATTGCCGTTACTGTTATTATTTACGGCTTTCTATCATTTCGTGTAATCAACGGCGTAAACTCTCAGCCCAATTCAAATTCCTTAAATCAGCAAGCAAATTCAACGCAGGCAATACGCATAGATCAAAAATCGCTAAATAAACTACGCGCCCTTCAAGACAATAGCGTAAACATACAGTCACTTTTCAACGAAGCTCGCAACAATCCTTTTTAACTAGAGGGGGTTGAAGGAGGTTGGCTTAGGGTCTTGCTGGGCTTCTGTAGGCTCGGGAACATTAGGCACATTATAGGGTTGCTGTGGTTGAAGCTCGGGAGGTAGTTCAGGAATCGCTAATGTAGGTGTTTGAGATGGTTGTGGTTGTGGCGCCGGTTGATTTTGTAGGATTGGTTGTGACTGTTGATAATCTATTGGAGCAGTTTCTTGAGGTTGTGGCTGTTGCACAGGTTGTGGTTGTGGTTGCGGTTGTTGATAATTGTAGCCTCCTTGATTTTCTTTGAAGTATTTCATGTATTCATCTTTGGCAGTTATAATCTGCTGAGCATAAAACTTAGGATTTGGGCAATACTTAAATACAAAAACTGGAGCCTCACCTGCCGTTTCACAGTGGATAATACCGTATCCGAAGATATACGCCAGGATGCCTTTTTTGTCGAAGGTAATGTCTTGGAGTTTATCAAGAGAAAGCTGCACTGATTCGCTGTTGAACAAAGTTATCCGTCTTACCTGTGCCAAATTTTTATTGGTTAGAATGCAGCCGTTCCCCTGGTAAATTTTTCCGAGCAATACTATAAATATAAAAATCAATACTGCCATAACTATAAATACAACTATGCCTACTGAGTTTGCTAGAGCTTTTTTATCATCCGGGAATAGTCCGGGCATAACGGTGAAAATTATCGATGCAAAAGCCAACAAACCAAGTATTCCTGATCCATATATAGCAATCAAAATAATCGGGTGTTGCTTGATCTGAAAAATAACTTGCTCATCAGGCTGCAAATTAATAAGAGCATGTTGAGCATATTGATGATCAGAAGGAGCAGCTGATTGGGGGTTCATGTTAATGCTTATTATAACAGTTTAGGCTTTGATTCACCCTTTTTTGCCTTACCCAGGTGCTTGTAGGCTTTGGGCGTAACTTTTCGGCCTCTAGGTGTTCGTTCTAGGAGTCCAATTTGCATCAAATATGGTTCATAGAAATCTTCTATAGTGCTGCGTTCTTCTGCTGTCATGGCAGCTAGAGTTTCTACCCCTACAGGGCCTCCGTTGTAGTTATCGATAATTGCCGCGAGTATCATTCTGTCTGATGCGTCAAGTCCTAGCTCATCTACATCAAGTAGCTCTAACGCTTTATAGCTAATGGCGGTGTCTATAATTCCGTCGCCGTTCACATCAGCATAATCTCGTACACGCTTAAGCAAGCGGTTAGCAATTCTTGGGGTAAGTCTCGAGCGTTTAGCTAATTCACTGGCTGCTTCATTATTAATTTTGACGTTCAATATGTCGGCGGCTCGTGTGATGATTTTTTCAATTTCACCGGGCTTGTAGTATTCAAGCCTGTGGATCATGCCAAACCTGTCTCTAAGTGGCGCAGCTAATGAGCCTGTTCTGGTAGTGGCACCAATAATTGTAAACTGGGGTAAATCCAACCTGAGGCTTTTTGCAGAAGGTCCTTTACCGAGCATGATGTCGAGTTTGTAGTCCTCCATAGCTGAATACAGTACTTCCTCTACGGTGCGGTTAAGTCTATGTATTTCATCTATAAACAGCACATCTCCATCTTGCAGGTTTGTGAGCAAACTTGCTAAATCACCAGCTCTTTCAATTGCTGGTCCGGATGTAATGCGAATCTGAGCACCCATCTCGTTTGCTATTACGCTAGCCATGGTTGTCTTGCCGAGTCCGGGTGGACCATGCAGTAGAATATGATCCAGTACATCACCACGTTTTTTGGCGGCACTAATCGCCAGCTGCAAGTTCTGCTTAAGTCGTTCCTGACCTATGTAACTTTTGAAATCTCTAGGTCTTAGCGTAACTTCTAATACAGCTTCTTGCTCGTCAGCTGGCTCATCTACAGTGTTTAGAATCCGATCAATCATTACTTGTAGTATACCCTAGAATGTATCTATGGTACGTGTACTGGACTCCAGCAAGTTCGTAAATTTCTGTCTAGTTGTTTGATGTCAGCTTTGTCTTGTTCGTCGAATGCAAAATCAAAGATGTTCAAATTCTCTTTAACCCTAGCGGGAGAAACAGACTTAGGTATCACCACAAAACCCTGTTCTATGGCCCAACGGAGCATGATTTGGGCGTAAGTTTTATTGTGTTTTTTGGCGATTTTTAAAATCGTTGAATCGTCCATCACCTTGCCGTGCGCAAGTGGAGAATAAGCTTCCAAGACAATATCATTTTGTCGACAATACTCTACTAATTCTGGTTGCTGCAAGAAAACGTGCATCTCAACTTGATTTACTTGGGGAGTAATTTTTGCATATTTTTTCATTTCTTCTAGATGCCGCACTGTATAGTTACTGACACCGATGTTCTTGGCCTTACCTTCGGCTTGGATTTCTTCTAAAGCCTTCCAAGCTTTGCGTCTAAGTGCTGTAACTGGGAAATGCAGGAGCAACAGGTCTACATAATCTGTTTGCATATTCTGTAACGATTTATCAAAGCTTTTTTTAACATGATTATATCCAAAATTTTTGAGCCAAATCTTAGTAGTCAGAAATAGCTCGTCTCTTTTTAGGCCACTAGTTTTCCATGCCTGACCAAGCAGCTGCTCATTATCGTATACTTGAGCGCTATCGAAATGACGATAGCCATTTTCAAGCGCCGCATTAACAGCCGCATTAAAAATTTCAGGATCTTTTATTTGCCATAGCCCCATTCCAAGCGCTGGTATTGTATTGCCGTTATTTAATTTAATTTTAGGAATGTTCATCTACTTAGAAGATTTCAAGGCTTGTTTTATACGTTGTTCCGTGGAAAGTTTAGGATCAATACCATCTAGTGCCCTAGCTGCATCATGCGAAGTATAGCCAAGTGTTACCAAGGCCTCTACTGCTTCGTCACTCATCAAACTAGATTCGCTCACTAGTAACCCAGTACTGCCTAGATCGACTCCGCTAAGTCCTACTTTATCTTTCAGCTCGACTACGACCCTCTCAGCAACTTTTTTGCCTACACCATTTGTCTGCTGTATAAATTTTACGTCACCACCGGCAATTGCCTGCCTTACCTGGCTAGAGTTTCCTATGCTTAACATGTTAAGGGCCATTTTTGGTCCAACTCCATTAACTCCCAGTAGCTGTTCGAACAAGGCCATCGTATCTTTTGCCAAAAAGCCAAATAAATCATGTGACTGTTCTCTAATATGCTCGTACACATAGAGTTTGGCGCTTTCTCCGGCACTTAAACTACCGTAGTCTTCAGCGGGAACCCATAGTCCATAACCAACGCCAGCTACATTAAGTACAACTACGTTACCGATTTTTTCGCTTACTTTTCCCTCAAGTGTTGCAATCATATTATC
>Ga0194038_1000488_pt1 | contig 17559 bp, 20 predicted proteins | sample JunL226m_MetaG_FD_148630 | JGI IMG/M metagenome (GOLD analysis project Ga0194038, IMG submission 148630) | Anoxic zone freshwater microbial communities from boreal shield lake in IISD Experimental Lakes Area, Ontario, Canada - Jun2016-L227-6m | ecosystem: Environmental > Aquatic > Freshwater >... | reverse complement strand
CGGATCTATCCAGCGTATTTTGGGTCATGAGAACAGATCAACAACAGAAATTTATCTCCACAGCCTTGGAGATTCGGAGAGAGTAGCAATAGGCCTGTATGAGAGCGCCAGGGAAAAGTCTCACACAAAAGAAAAAGGGTTATGATCACATCATCATAACCCCTTGATTTTATGGCGCGCCCGGCCCGATTCGAACGGGCGACCGACGGATTCGTAGTCCGTTTTTACCTAATTTCCGCTATTTTCTTCCCTTATCATTCTTCTTGACAATTCAGTCAGTTAAATATATTGGTTTGGTAAATTCTGTCTTTTTTCTTCCATTTGTTTCTTAAAAAAAAGCACACTATACGCACACTCAAGAACCAGCACTGTATTGAAGGGAAAATCTATGGTCTATAAATTTTGTCCACAATGTAAAACGTCAAGCAATGTCTCCGCTAAGAAATGTAAGAAGTGCCAGGAACCCCTCGGCGCGAAGTATAGAGTTGTTACCCAGGATAAGGGCGTACGATATACACGGGTCGTTGATTCTTTAAAAATGGCACAGGATATTGATAAAATCACAAAGACCGATATGTTGAGAGGCGAATTTGTCATTGCAGACCATCAAAAAAAGAAGGTTGTTACATTAAATGATATATGGGTGCAGCATCTTCCTAATATTCAGGCTGTAAATAAAGCATGGAAAGATGATTTTCTGAATTATAACAGGCATATAAAGCCTGTCTTTGGGGATATGCCACTAAAGGAAATCACCTATTCACGCATCGTTAAATTTCAGCGTTCATTCGATAAAAAACTGAGTATTCGTGGCCGGTCGTTCGAACCAGCTACCGTGAAACATCAACTCGTATTACTCCGCAGGCTGTTTAACGTCGCAATCAAAAGCAAGAAATATATCGGTACTAACCCTGTGTCTGAAATTGATATGCCGGTTGTGGATAATGAAGTCATCAGAGTATTGACGGATGAACAATTTGCAGAGTTACAGCGTATCCTTGACCTATGGCCGATAAAACAATCAGCAGCGATAATCAGGTTCTTAATCTATACTGGTTGTCGCAGGGGCGAGGCATTTTCTTTGAAATGGTCAGATGTAGATTTTGACCGGAAAATGATAACTTTTACGAAGCCCAAAGGTCGGAAAACAACAACTATACCAGTCAATGATGTTGTAATTGGTATCCTGAATAATATTGAACGCAAGCAGTCTGAGCATGTGTTTCCGGGAAAGTTAGGTGGGCGATTGACCGATATATCATGCTGGAAAAGAATCAGTAAAATGGCGAAGCTGCCCAAAGAATTTCGATTGCACGATTTGAGGCACCATTTCGCTTCCTGTCTAATTTCAAATGGCATTGATATTTCTGTAATCAGTAAACTATTGACGCATAAAAACATTGCAACAACTATGAAATATTCCCATCTGAGCAATGTTGCGATGAAAGCAGGAGCAGATAAAGCGGAAGAATTATTCAATCCAAAACTTACTGAAATTATTCAGTTAAAACACGGATAGGTTAAATTGATAATCGTTTTCTTTTTTTTTGCTTGACAGATAATTTTTATTCTGTATCCTAAAGTCAACATTGACTGTTAATAACTTCAACAAATGATAAGGTGAAAAATCATGCTTTATACACCAGGCGAAATCTGCAAAAAATTGGATGGAATCAACCCGCGCGCAATAGCAGATATGGCACAAAGAGGACTTGTCATTCCTGTTAAAGAGGCTTCTGGCGCTGGTACTTCAAGATTATACGATAAGGCTGGAGTTTTTAAGATTATGGTCATTGCGGCATTACGCGGGTCTTTCCCCATAAAAACACAATCCCAGATGCTCAAAAATATTATAGAGAATATTGGAGATGCCGATTCTATAACGGTTTGTGAAGTTTCAGAGAGTGCATTTTTCACAACAAGTGGAGCTGTAACTGGCATGACGAATAATTTCAGGGAACGTATTTCTTCAACAGTGCTGGCGCGCAATCCAAAGGCATACATGGAATACACTGTTTATGTAGGATTTATTCGAGAATTTGTCGATAAAAACTTCTAAATTTTTTTAACTTATCAAATGACATTGACTGTTGATGTTGTCTTATTCAGATAAAACAAAAAGGAAAAAAACAATGAATTTAAAGCGACTGAAAGATTTACCAGCAGATTTTCCCGTTAGTCTTCCGACCCTGTATAAATGGAATCACTACGGCAAATATCCGAAATTGTTGGTGAAACTGGGTGGAATGTTGTGTGTGGATTTAGATGAAATTCCGAATACGATTACCAGAAAAAACATTCCGATTAGAAAAGAGAAGAGAGATGTTTGAGATTGGCGCGGTGTTTGAAATGGATATGGCCTATCCGGTGCGTTCGGATAAGCCACAAAGAGGATTCTTGTTATGCTGAATAAAGAATATGACGAATCTGGAACAAAGTCAAGCAAAAATACATACTTGGGTCATGCAATGAATGTTGTCAACAGCCGTTACCGGTATTGCAAAAAGGAACAGGATGTCAGCCCGTGGGTAGTTATCCAGGATACACCAGAAGCGGTGGAGCAGGCTATCCGTAAAGGTGAAATGTTTGTATCAACACCGGCGCTATCTGAACCCTATGATGAGTCAAACCCTGATGCGGAAATTAACCGGTTCGATGGGTTGGTAATTGATCTGGATGATAAAAAGAATCCGGCCAATGCCCTCCGTGAGTTGTTGGTACTGATAGGCCATATTGCGGAAATGTATGGCATTGATCCTTATGTAATATTGCTTTGGTGCAGTGGTGGTAAAGGTTTTCACGCGGAAATACCATCAGAATGTTTTGGTTCCCAGGATGGTGATCCGTATCTTCCGTTGATTTATAAGCGGATCGTTTGTCAGTGGGCCGCTTCTTTGGAATTGTCCACCATTGATACTTCTATGTATTGCATGAGCCGTGGGAAGATGCTCCGTATTGCCGGTGTCATGCGTGATAATGGCCATTGCAAAGTGCCTTTGACGCTGGATGAACTGCAATTACCGATTGATGAGTTGTGGAAGCTGTCTGAAAGTCCGCGAGAAGTCGAGCCGGTCGATGCTGATAATGGTTGCGATGATTTAGCCGCGCTGTATCAGGAATGTAAAAAACAAGTCCATGCTGAGATTGAAGAACAGAAGAACCAGCCTCCGGCTGATCCTAAAATCATCGACAGATTACAGGGGAAAGTCGCTCCATGTGTGGTCTATATCCTCCATAATTATCCGACAACAAAGAAAACCAGCTTCAATACTCTGGTGATGAATCTGGTAAAATACTTTCAAAATACAGGATCGGACTTGAATAATACCCTTCATATTGTCGAATCATTCCTGCAAAAATACCCGCATTCAACCAGCTATACCACATACAATGAACGTCTAAAGCATTTCCGCGAGCAATGGGCATACCATCAGGGCCGCCCAGATAGTCGTTTCAATTGCTCATATATAAAAGGATACGGTTTTCCGGGATCGGCGTTTGACTGCAAAAAATGCCAGGCGAATGAACCTGGCACTGAAAAAAAACGTTATACCTGCATCAACGGCAAGGAGTTGATGGTACGGGAATTTAAAGAACCGCCGTGGTTTTTGTTGGGGTTCCTGCCCAAAGGTTTATTGATTTTTGGCGGAAAACCCAAAGCCGGTAAAAGCCTGATGGTCGGTAATCTGGTAATAGCTGTTGTTACTGGTGGGATGTTCTTTAATTTGAAGCTGGAACAACAGACCGTGTTGTTATTGGGTTTGGAAGATACATACCGCAGGTTACAAGATCGTTTCAGGAAAATGACCATAGATAGTGGTGCGGATTTATCCCGTCTGATTATCTTCAATGAGTTTGCCAAAGCAGACCAGGGGGGGATGCAAGACCTTGAAGAAATGATTTTATTACATAAACCGGCATTGGTTGTCATTGATACGCTGAAAAAATTCAAGTCAGCGTCGAATGCAAAAAAGCAATTATATGATGATAATTACGACAGTGTAGATGAAATCAAGAAGTTGGCCGATAAATACAATATCACAATTATTCTTGTCCACCATCTACGGAAAATGGAAAGTGATGATGTGTTTGATACCTTTTCTGGAAGTTTGGGACTAACCGCCGCCGCCGATTCGTTGTGGGTGATGCAGAACGGCAAGGGCGGGATGGTGCTGAGCATAACTGGCAGAGATATGGAACCATCCGCAAAGGCAATTAAACTTCACCCTGAGTCGTTGACGTGGCATATCCTTGGGGATGCTGATGAAGTCCAGAAGTCCAGCCAACAGCAGGCTATCTTTGATTGTTTGAAAAACTCCGCTACCCCATTGAAGCCCAGGGATGTACATGGCTTGGTTGATGGTATTTCACTCGAAGTTGTCCGGAAGCTGCTCAAGAAGATGTTTTCCGCAAACAGGATACTTCTGGATGAGAAGGGCCTATATACCGTTCCGCGTTCCTCTCCTTTATATAATAATAAAAATTTTGAATATACTCCCTCTGAAGAAAAAGAAGAAAATCGTTCCAAGTGTTCCAGTCGTTCCAAGTGTTCCAGTCGTTCCGATAGTTCCGGAACGGTTGATATTGATACCGTTCAGCACGATTCACCTTATAAAGACACCAACTTAGATGAAAAGCGGAACGATAGGAACGGTTGGAACGATTTTACACATACGGAACATCGGAACGTTAAAGACGGATATTACGAGGTGTCATTATGAACACTCCGATCGAAATGATTCAAGGCTACGAGGATATTGGTTTACGGTTTTATCTGGGTGCTGATGGTTCTGTGAAGATGAGGGTTCCGAAAAATATAACGTTAACTTTGCAGGAAATCGAACAATTGAAGGGGATGAAGAGTGACATCCTTCTGGCGATAAGTCGAAACGAGGTGCTGGTATGAAAAATTATGATAGGCAGATTGAGGATGTCATGATGTTTTATCACCCCCATGGAATTCCGATTGTGGCGCTCCAACCGTACCGTAAGGGGGAAACAATGGCTGAGCAATCTCTCAAAGGTAAGTGTGCAGGCGCAATTATTACCAGTGGTTTGGAACCGGATAAGTTCCGGAAGCTGGCACGGGTGATGTTGCAGACAGGCCAGGCGTATCTATTGGATGGGTATTTCAGATTGAAGGAGGATAAAACATGCTGAACGAGGCGCAACAGTTTTTTTCCGATATGCATGATCGTCTGTCCATTGGTGATGAAAGTTTAGCCTCGGTTCAACTTTTTGAAGATGAAAATATACTGTTGGTTTTGGATGAATACACCAGAAGCAAACGCGCTAAATGGTCGTGGACTGATGATCAGGTTGCAAAGGGAAACGATGTTGTAAAATGTATGAATAACATCCGGGCATTCTGGCCATTGGGTATTCGCCAAGTCTATTACCAAGTTATTTCATCAGTATTAATCAACCAGGCGCACTGGCATACACACGGTAATCCTGAAAATCCAATGATCAAAGATGTTAGTGGAGCAATTGAAAAAGTGTTGAAGTGGCTGAGGATTGATGGAAAGGTTCCGTGGGAATCAATTCAGGACAACACACGGACGCTAACTACAAAATCGGGTTGTGCCTCCGCGAAACAATTTATTCAAGATGAGATTAATCTATTGTTCAAATATTATAGCCGATGTGTTGCACAAAATCAGGAATACCATATCGAAGTTTGGATTGAAAAAGAAGGACTTCTACGGATTGTAGAACCTATAGCGGATCGGTATTGTAGGCGTGTATTGGCTTGTAAGGGATATAATTCTATAAGTTTCCAGCAAGATTTTTATGATCGAACGACCGAAGCAATGGCTAAAGGATGGAAACCAGTCATTCTATATTTTGGAGATTGGGACCCGAGCGGCTGTAATATGATCTACGCTGCTATGCAGACACTCCAGGATGAGCTTGATCTTGATTTGTCAAAGGTAATTGTAGATCGGTGTGGAATCAATCCTGTGCATTTTTCATCATTGCCAGAAAATCCAGACCCGGTTCCTATTAAAGAAACAGATACGAGAGCGGGTAGGTTTATGTCTGCTTACGGATCAACATGCTACGAATTGGATGCGTTTCACCCGTTGGAGCTGCAAAGATTGGTTGAGAAAAATATACAGAGATATACAAATATGGACGCTGTTGCTTGTAATCTGAATATCGAAAAAGGAGAGAAAGCAATGTTAGCAGAACTGCGGAAAGATGCTGCGTCTTATTTGACAGCGAAGTTTGACAGTTTGTCAGAGTCATTTATAGCGATGTGACGCGGCTTGTTTGCATAAACTAACTCCGGTTGCTACGTCTGCAATGATGTAGCTGTAACAACCGGAAAACAACAAAAGAGGATTGTAAAAATGGAACTAAATGCCGAGAGATTTTTTATCAAGAGTCAGCTTACTGCTTTGAACACTATCGCCAAAAAGATACATGAATTGCGCTATGATATATCATTAGAGCGTGATCCCGATGGCGCTCGTATTGAAATAGTGTTTCTTCAAACCTTTTGCCTATATGGCTTTCCGAAAATGGCAATTGATGTGCTACGAGTCCATCCGCAAAACGAGGATTTGACGGAGTTGTGGCATATCATCTATGGTTTTGTGATGAAGGATTATGTGCAGCCTGTCAGTGATTAGTCGTCATGATCCGGCTGTAGATGCAATGCAGCCGGAACTTTTAACACCTAAGAAGGAGTATAAAACTATGAGTTATCATCAACATAATTGCGCGAAATGTGGTACTGCTACGAATGGCATGTCAGCAAAAACTATCAATGACCCAAGGAATCCAAGATATGGGTTATTGGTTGATTTATGTCCGTCATGCAGCAGTTCTAAGGACGTTGACACAACTTTGCAAAACCGTTTGTATCCTGAGTCTGATCCGGATAGAGAATTGGTAGATACAGAGTCAAGAGAGCGCAAAAATAGAGCCGCTCGTTACCAGAAGTCAAAGGACGAATGGATCGCCGCTAATCCTAATTGTGCTTTCCCAGAAGGTCATGAATAGTTCATAGAACGGGGGAAGAATCGGCTACAAGTCAATCCGATTGTAGCCAATTTCTTTGCAAGTCATTCCGGTATCTGGAATATCGTTTTCATTCCATAATGTGGAACGTTCTTTCAGGTTTGTGTTTTATGAAAGAAAAAGGTGTTCCATAATGTGGAATGGTATCTTTTCTTAAATGCAAATCGTTTCGCAATAAGGATTTACCGGCAGGTGTTGCGTTTTGCAGCAGTTAAGTATCGACAAACAACTTTTTGCAGTTACTTGCTACTCATAGTCATCTTTTATATTCCAAATATGAATACCGTCATTCCAAACTTGAATATCTCGAAGTGGGTAAAAAGTATCCAGTTGATAACATGGAGGAAAGTTGCGGAAATATAATTGTGTTTCGTATTCCAGTTGCCTTGATAAAGCCGCAGCCGATGATTTGGAATCTCTTCCATGCGCGGGATGTACTTTATATGTTATCAGTGAGCAAGGAGCTGGTGATACGGCGGTTCTCTGGGAGTGTGCGCTTGGATGTTGCCGGTTGTTGCTGGCAGCGTTCATGGAGCCGGAAGAGCCGTTAATGATTCATGGGTTCCGGATAATTTTCCAAGATGGTCATTGGATTGGGGTGCAGAATAGGCCAGGACAAAAGCGACGGATGATTCGTGTTGGAAGTCTGGAACAGGCAGAGGAAAAAATAACACGTTATATTTCCATGAAGCGGTGAGCTGGCCGGATTAATGTTCCGGTCAGGTCGGATTAAGGGGTAAGAATGTTTCGCCCTTCTTTTTGGTAAGGCATTCCTGCAGAAACCCCTTAAAATGATGATTACTGTAACATTCCCAAATGGATAGGGTATATCAACATAAGCCTCTCTCTGTGAAAGCCTCTTACAAGCGATTACAGCGAGTCTCAAGTATAAATGCCGATGGTTATTGGCTTGAAGGCAGGATACAATAAAATTGTTGTGTCATCTGGAACATCAAATCCGTAAAAATTACGTTTATGGCTTGAATCGTCAAGGCAGTTGGCGGAAGAAACGGGCAGAAGTCCTGAAGTTATCAGAAATGCCATAAATCGGGCGCAATCATCTGTAGCACTGCTACAGTCGCCGGATACTGATGCAGTGCATCAGTTGTCAGAGTTATCCGGCACCGACAAAGGGTATAGTTTCAATCTATCCCCCCTTACGGAAAAAGATATTCCTTGTCCTGAAAATAATTCTTGATTTATGAAAACGGGTTTGATATTCGGAAGGTACTGTAAATTTCTTAAACCGGCAGCCGAATCCGTCAAAATCGGCGTTTGTGTTTTATATGAATACTTCCAAAGAATCAAATGCGCGCTATGCCTGTCCGTACCCGAAAGGGCGGCAGAGTCAGTTTAAGGACTCCAGTAAGGCTAAGGCGCGTTTTTCATTGGAGGTGCCTTATGTCAAACAGCCTATCGAATACCCCTTCTGTCAGTAATCCCGTTTATATCGTCATAGTCAGAGATGAATCAGATTCTTTCCCCATGTGTCATGAGGATGTCCCTGTATTGGATATGGATAATCTTCTGGAAGAACCAGATATGATTTTGGAACCGATTGATGATGAACTCGAACCGGAAAGTCCTCCGTATTGTACGCAGAATCATGGTAATTGCTCTACCTGTAGCCTCGTGAATTATGGCCTTGATTGCCAGAATAACCGTGTCATCGGTGGTGAGGTGAACCCATGATTGATACTTTTGATTCGCTGGAAATACTCTTTCTGGATATCCGCCGTCTTTTGGATTTAATCATTCAGCAATTGGCGCAGGAGGTGACATCATGACCGGGAAAGATGATATGGCAATCGCCAAAAAACTGAACCTGTCTGTCCTTGATTGGCATGAACTGCTTACGAAAATGGAAAGGTTGGATGTCCGAGAGTTGAATATGCTTTCGATGCAGCTCTTGAACCGCGCTCTGATTAAGCTGGAGGTGCCGAATGGAAATACCTGATGCCCTCGTCAACGAACTGGTGAAGAACCCAGTCTTCAAGACAGATACCAGAGCAATATTCTTTCTTTTGCAGAATCCGGAACCAGTATCATTTGATGTCATAGCAGATGCCACCGGTGTATCCCGTAAGTGTGTCAACCGATCCATCAAACGACTAACCGAAGCCGGTATCATCCAACCAGGGAAAGTCCAGCCGCGGACACAGAGATTCAATGTAACTGGTTGGGAACATCTTGAACCACCAAAGGACACAGAGAAGGATGGTTGTGCCCAGTCAGGAGACCTTGAGTCCAGGTTTAACCGTCTGGAAGCCCTTATATTAAATATGGTGGACAGTTCTGGCGCCGTAAGTGGACAAAACCTGCCCGGAATTGTCCTCCGGCCAGCCGGTGATGAACCATTGCAGGACAAGCTAAATCCGTTAATTATCCCGAATGGAACCGAAATGGTCAGCATTGGTATCGGAAGTGGACAAAACGAGTCCGAAACAGATACGTCTATTATACGCGCGCAAGAACTTGAAAAGCAGCAGCTTGCTTTAAAAGCTTCTTTGTTAAAAGAAAAAGCTAACAGCAGCTTTTCAGATACTTGTTCTCCCGCGAGTATAGGGGATGAATTCCATGCGCTGTTTGGTGTTCAGTTACCGGTCGGAAGCGATATGGCAGCCGTGGGGGTGATGATTGCCAGGAAGAAGGCCGGTAAGTTGGATGTCAAATCACCATTGGCATATCTGGCAAGCATTTCAGGAAAGGTTGCGCCGGTAGAATCCAAATGTCCGCCGAGCGGACAAATGAACCCTGTTGGGATGTCTGTTAAACCGTCATCCGGAATATCTCCTTCTGTGAATGAACCGCCCAGGCTATCACATTCTGATATGGCGAATGTAAATGCCTTGTGGGATGCAATGACCGATAAGACACCATACAAACAGAAAGCAATGGCCAAGGATCAGACCGGGAAACGCTATCCTGTTCCGGTTGAATTACTGGCACGTCAGATATTTAATTCCGAAATGATGGCGACACAAGGAGGTATCAGATGAAATGCGAAAACTTTACCGAATTACGAACCGCACTTGAAAAAGATGTCTGTTTTCTCTTGGGGTTTACCGTAAAGCTCATGGAAGAGCCGGATCGTGTTTTAATCGAAGGCGAAACGAATCTGAAACTTCTGTCTGATTGTGTTCTGGATACACTTGAATCGTACCGAAATTTTGACCAGGTCATATCTCTGATGATCGAAACCGTAAAGAAACGTAACCATGAAAACGCCAAAAGGGGAAGAGTTAAACTGTCATCCAGATGGCGAAACGGTATATCACATGTTCATTGCTGTGAGTAAAGCAGGACAAAGAATATTCACAGGGAAGAGATGGGGGGGATTGAAACCTGCCCCTTCCTGATGGGGTAGATTGAAACTACCTCATTACCGTTCGTTGACGCTGTGCAGGCGGCGAGGGAGATGCCACTGGCGGATAAGGCAGGTGCGCCGGAGGGTAATCAGAATGCTGTTAAGATTGAAACGGGTGATAAAAACAATGGTAGCGTAACTACTATTGATTTAAAGCCAAAACAAGACAGAGGCAAAACCTATCTACTCAGAAGGCTTGCCAGAGACTTCCCCCAGGCGCTCGACCGAATCCAGTCAGGCGAGTTGTCCACCCGGAAAGCCGCTATCGAATACGGCATTGTCAAAGTCAAAACGCCGATGCGTATCTCTGAAACTTTCTGGAATTTTTTTATCGAAACGTATCTCCGGAAAGAGGTGCCCACAAAATTGTGGAGTCCTCTTGTACAAAAATCAGTTTGTGGAAACCTTGCCACAAGCTGGAATTGGAAACATAAACCCAGGTTCCGGAATGGTTGCCGGAAGCTGGATATTCGTCCAGCGCAAAATTGCGCCGGTTAACTATCTGATATTCTTTGTTAATTTTTAGGTCCAGTCAGAAGTAACCCGACCTTTGGTGAATGAGGATAAGCCAATTTTGGCTTGTCTAAACTCTTGATTTTCTTTGCGATTGTTTAATATGTCAGGGTGCCATATTCGGAATAAGACCCTCTGGAATGCTTCTGATGCAGATTGCAGAGAAACTTTCAAAATCCCAACATGTTGGGATTATCTGTACATTTTTGTACAGTTCATATTATGGAATTGCCAGTTTTTGGATTTTTACGCATATTGTAAGTAGCTTACCTGAGAGAGAAAAAATATATGAACAATGGATAACCTATTAAAATATTGGATAATTGCACGATATTTGCGTGATTCTGGCATGGAAACAGCGTGAAGGTCGTGGTTTTGTCGGGAGGAACCGTGAAATCCGTGGAGATTGGCCGTGAATCCGTGGATGAAGCAGTGATGATGCCGTGAAATCCGTGGGAATTGGTTGTGATTGGGTGATTAAATGGGTGATGCAGCCATTGATGATGCCGTGAATCTTCCGATTGCAGTCGTTGATTGGTTGAGAATCATCATTGAGTTACCGCTTCTTCCGGTAGAGATCGGCAACAGGATCGGCAGCATGTCCGCCAGATGTTTCCGGTAATTGTCGCCACCGAAGGCAATGGCTTCTTGAATACGTCAATATGTCTTATTTAAACCATTTATGGTACTGATGTTGTGGCAGGCTGTCCGTGAATCCTTCTGGTACTGGTGCTGGATGGTGTCACTTGAGGTTACATCATCTTTTGTCGGTGATGCAGGATGTTCCGGTAATACCCTGAACAATGCCAGATGAACGCTGAACGCTGGCAATGTGTAATTGGTATCGGTATCAGGGTTGCGGTAATGGTGGCTGATGGTGCTGTTGTTGTTCTGCTTTGTGGATATCTTCATTGGTCAGCATCGTGGAAACGGATCAGCGTCTTGTAACTGGAACATCTGATGAGATAGTGTTCTACGCGAGCCGTTCTGGAGTATGTTTCAAGTCATGAACAGATGATATTTGTCTTGCAGGTTGGAAATGCAGTTGGAATCTCATAATCATTAACGTCTTTAAAGTTCATAGGTGCTGATGTCTATTGGCTTTACAGCGTGTCAGTTGGATATGGAGTATTGGCTTAAGAAGCCAGTAACCTTGTAAATGAGCATGTTTCATCTGATGAACTGGTTTGTGCATGGTATCATCCATAGCTTGTTTCAATGAATGAACAGATGATTCTTGAAACCGTCGATAAGATAAAACGCTGGGTAGATGCTGGATAGAATCATGAGAAACAACAGAACAAAGCTGTCTTTCGTTAATAAATCAATGAGTTACAACCTTTGAGCTACGGATTATAAATCCGTTTATGCTTGAATGATACGAACGCCAAAAAGATAAGTGATTGATATTGCTGTGATTCAATCAGGTATTGATGAAAGTGTTTATTGTCATGCAATAAGTGTTATGATAATATTGTTTTGTGTCATAACATCAACTCCAAAGAAGGAATGTAACGATGTCTTTGATCGAAGTGTTGAAAGCAGAATCATTGAAGAACGCTGGAAAGCCATTGCTGTTGGATGATATACGAATGCTCATGAACGTAAGCAGAGAAGTCTTTGATGTTGTCCTGAGTGAGCTGGTGCAGTCAGGTGCATGTGTGTTATCAATGGATGATGGTTGTGTGATGATTCAGCATCTTGATTCATCAGTGCTGGAACCATCAGTCAATGCAGTGATGAAGTCCGCCACCAGAGGTAGGCCAGTTGTACCTGAGCATTTACGTCGTGTGTCTGTAACCTTTGCTCGTATTCCTTCATGGATGGCAGAACGCATGAAGTCCGAAGGCCAGGCTGGTCGTAAGATTGAAAAAGCATTGTTACATTTTTATAATCTGGTGCCTCCGGTTTAATCCCGTCGAGTTGTCGGAATTGAAAAGGCTGTCATCTTAATTGGTGATGGCCTTTTTTTGTTGCCTTATGGACAGTTCAAAATTAAGATGAATCACTTTGAAAGCACACTATAAGCACACCCGTTTTTTGAAGTATTTTTAATTTGTCGTAAGTGTTTGATTTTATGGCGCGCCCGGCCCGATTCGAACGGGCGACCGACGGATTCGTAGTCCGGTACTCTATCCAGCTGAGCTACGGGCGCAAATTATGTTCGTGTATAGGCCAAACAGAAGATAATGTCAATGATAACCTAACAGGGGGTCAGGGTAAATTTGTCTCCACACCAGTACCTGATCTTACATGAGTGGCCAAAGTAGCACCTCTCACTGTTTTCTCCACTTATATCAAGCGGAACACAATTACCGTTAACAGGGTTTCAAATCAATATGCAATTTCAAAAAGCAGTTATAGATACGACAAACGTTCACATAATTATGATGAATCTTGCGCTTTCTGAGGCGGCATCAGCATTTAATGAAGAAGAAGTGCCGATTGGTGCTGTTTTGATTTCGGAATCGGGAGAGATGCTGGCTTCAGCACATAATCAGACCATTTCATTGTCTGACCCAACAGCGCATGCAGAAATCCTCGTGCTGCGCCATGCGGCCAAACAGATTCAGAATTACCGATTGTTAAACACCACGCTGTATGTTACGGTAGAACCCTGTATGATGTGTATGGGTGCGATCATCCATGCTCGGGTCAGCCGACTTGTCTATGGGGCAGTGGATTCCAAATGGGGCGCTGCCGGATCTTTGTATGATTTATCGGCCGACAATCGTCTGAATCATGTACTGGAGGTCATTCACGGGGTTTGTGAAACCGAATGCAGAGAGATATTGCAACGATTTTTCCGAGACAGGAGATCTCATCCGATCGGGTGAACCGGTGCATTCCTTGGGGCGATTGTATGAGGTTGTCCAATCGTCTTGCTGAAAATATTTTGATGACTTTTTTAGAAGGAGTCATTAACCAAAGGAGCGACGCGTGGCAAACATAGTAATAGTTGGAACCCAGTGGGGGGATGAGGGTAAGGGGAAAATTGTTGATCTGCTCGCGGATATTGCCGATGTTGTAGTCCGGTTTCAGGGTGGAAACAATGCTGGTCACACAATGGTGGTAAACGGTGAGCAGTTCATCAGTCATCTGGTTCCATCCGGAATTATCCAGAAAAAAATCTGTTTTATCGGCAACGGAGTGGTTGTGGATCCTCAGGTGCTGATTGACGAAATGGACTATCTTACCCGTAGGGGAATTGATGTAGGACCAGAGAAACTTAAGATCAGCGAACTGGCCCATTTGATCATGCCCTATCATAAGCTGATTGATGTCGCTCGTGAACATCTCAAGGGCGATCAAAAAATTGGCACAACAGGCCGTGGTATCGGTCCCTGTTATGAAGACAAAATTTCCCGGCGAGGTATTCGTTTTGTCGAATTAATCGATCCGGAGCTTTTTAAGGAAAGGCTACTGTCTTTTCTTGATGAAAAAAATTATTATCTGAAAAACTATCTTTCAACCGCTCCTCTAGACTCTCAACCCATTATCGAAACCTTCAGCAGATATGCGGAACGCCTTTTACCACATATATCGAATGTTTCAGTTGAACTGGATCAAGCTATTTCCGCAGGCAAACAGCTTCTTTTTGAGGGCGCTCAGGGAACCCATCTGGATATTGATCACGGAACCTATCCATACGTAACCTCATCCAGTACGGTTTCAGGAAATGCCTGCTGCGGGTCCGGAGTTGGACCAGGGCGGATTAACGGTGTTATCGGCATCGTCAAGGCATACACCACCCGCGTGGGGCAGGGGCCATTTCCCTCGGAGCTGTTTGATGAAACGGGGGATCGGATTCAGAAGAAAGGCGCTGAATTCGGCGCGACAACCGGCAGGAAACGACGCTGTGGGTGGCTCGATATGGTTGTACTGAACAATGCGGTACGACTGAACGGACTGACCAGCCTGACCATCACCAAGCTGGACGTGCTGGGCGGCTTTGATGCGTTAAACATCTGCACTGGATATGAATATCAGGGCAAAGTGCTGACAGAATTCCCTTCCAACCTGAAGGTTTTGTCCAAATGCAAGCCGGTTTATGAAACACTTCCTGGCTGGTCCGAGGATGTTTCAGGTATCCGCAAAAAAGAAGATCTTCCTTTGAACACCCAAAACTACCTGAACCGGATCGAAGAGTTGAGCCGGGTTTCCATTGGTATAATCTCAGTCGGGCCGGGTAGAGATGAAACGATTGTGGTTACCCACCCTTTTTTGTAAACGAGATGCGAACTGCCACTCCCTCTTTTTTCAAGGGGGAATGGCAAAAACAGGGTTTTGTTCTGAATAAAAACACTTCATAGCTCATGATCTGATATGTTTTTAATTGACAATTAGGCGCTACTGTCATAGAGAAGAGACATGAGTCGGGACGTGGCTCAGCCTGGTAGAGCACAGCGTTCGGGACGCTGGGGTCGCTGGTTCAAATCCAGTCGTCCCGACCACGAAAAACAGCTACTTGCATATATTTCCCGAGCAAGTTTTCAGCAATTTATGATATTTGTTGTACACAACTGCGTTTTTTCCACCCAATTCTTCAAAGCCAAACTCACCACTTTCAATTCACCGCAAAGGCGCAAAGGACGCAAAGAAGACAACGCTCTTGTGGCGGCTAATTTCATCCTTTGTACCTTTGCGGTGAATAAAATTATGTTATAAAACATATCCTGCAAAAAAATGATAGGCTGATAACTGACTCATAATTTCATGAAGCGAAGACTCTGCCAGTCGTTTGATGAACGTATGCTTTTTATCCTTGGCGTAAACTGCTGATACTTTTCCTGTGATCCCGCCCATCTCGCCAGCCCATGCGATGGCATCTTCCAGATTTCCAAGCCGGTCAACCAGTCCCAGTTCATGCGCATTTTCACCTGTCAATATCCGGCCATCGGCGACCGAGGCGACCTTTTCGTATTCAAGATGTCGGCCTTCTGCAATTGCTGTGATGAACTGCCGATGAACCTGATCCGAAAACGTTTGAAGAAGGACTCTTTCGGAATCTGTCATCGTGCGGACAGGAGAACCGATATCCTTGTACTCACCGCTTTTGACGACAACTGGCGTGACGCCAATTTTCTGAAGAAGTCCCTGAATATCGGTAAATCCCATAATGACCCCGATACTTCCGGTTATGGTGCCCGGATTGGCGACAATGCTGCTGGCTGCTGACGCAATATAATACCCGCCTGAAGCCGCTACTGCGCCAAGGGATGCGATAACTTTTTTATCCTGAAGTGTTCTTTGGATTTCTCTGCTAATTTCCTGCGAAGGGCCAACGCCTCCTCCGGGTGAGTCTATTCGAAGAACAATGGCCTTAATTGATTTATCTTCGCGATACTTGCGAATGTCCTGAATGGTTTCCTGAGGGTCGGCAATATAGCCTTTCACTTCGATGACGCCAACTTTTTCTTCAGCATCTGAAATATCGTCCTGGGTTGAGTATTTGATTCCCATCACTATAATCAGCGATATTACGATAGCCGAAACTGAGACAATGGATGAAAAAAACAGCATAAAATGTAGATAGGGATGTCTTCGGGAGAACATGACATGATTCCAATAAAGATGTGATGAAGTAAATTCGGGGGCGATATTCTACAAAACGGCAGGACTGAATTGTGGTAGAACCGCGAGCGATTGCGAAGGGTTTGTTCCCAAAAAGAAATCATGAGAACGAGCGAATACATAAGCTTTTTTATTCCCCCCTTTTACGAAGGGGGGAATCATTTTCACTGTAAAGCTTTACTGACTGGTATCGTTACTCAACTTTTCCTGGAGATTTTCCTTGAGAAGTTCGCCAAAAGTCGATGGGCCAGGCTTCATGCTGTTGACATACTCGGACAGCAATGCCTGTTCATCTTCTACTTCAAGGCGTTTGATGGAAAGTCCGATCCGTCTTTCATCGCTGTTGATGTTCATGACACGAGCGGTAATGACGTCGTTGATATTGAATTTGCCAACTGGCGTCTTGATTTTTTCCTTGCTGATTTCAGAAACATGAACCAGTCCCTCAATGCCTTCCTCAAGTTCGACAAAGATACCAAAATCCGTCAGGTTGGTGACAGTGCCGGTAATGATCTTGCCAACTTCATACCGCTGCGCTACAGTTTTCCATGGATCCGGCTGAAGCTGCTTGATACCCAGGGAAAACCGCTCGTTGTCTTTTTCGATATCTAGTACAATGGCTTGAATAACATCCCCTTTTTTGTAGATTTCAGAAGGATGCTTAATGCGCTTCGTCCATGAAATATCGGAAATATGAACTAAACCGTCAATGCCTTCATCAATCCCGATGAAGATACCAAAATCAGTGATGTTCTTGATCTTGCCCTCAATAGTTGTGCCAACTGGATATTTTTCACTGATCACGTCCCATGGATTGGGTGCGATTTGTTTCATTCCGAGAGAAATCCTGCGATTCTCCGGTTTGATGTCCAGCACAACTGCTTCAACCATGTCGCCGATGGAGACGATCTTGGAAGGATGGCGAACTTTCCGGGTCCATGACATTTCGGAAACATGAATCAGACCTTCAATACCTTCTTCAAGCTCAACGAAAGCACCGTAATCGGTAAGGCTGACGACTTTTCCGTTAATGCGCGCTGCAATCGGATATTTTTCAACCGCGGCAATCCACGGAT
>Ga0194038_1000486_pt1 | contig 17588 bp, 10 predicted proteins | sample JunL226m_MetaG_FD_148630 | JGI IMG/M metagenome (GOLD analysis project Ga0194038, IMG submission 148630) | Anoxic zone freshwater microbial communities from boreal shield lake in IISD Experimental Lakes Area, Ontario, Canada - Jun2016-L227-6m | ecosystem: Environmental > Aquatic > Freshwater >... | reverse complement strand
ATACGGACTCACGTGTCGAGCATCTTCGAGCGGGCTCGACGACACGGCCATTCCAACGATTCTGTCATGAGCGTGGTTACCAACGGTTCCTCTCTCGATGGTCACGTTCCCTGGAGCACGTTGCAGTTCCTCCCTCACAAGAAGATCTGTCGTCATACTTTGAGGCAATTCGAACGGGATTTCAAGACATCCGAACGTTACCGAAGGGGGAGGCGTTTGGTGCTCCGGCGCTGCCAGACGCACCTACATTTGACAGTGAAGAGTTCATTCAACAACGCGAAATTGATCTTCGAAAAGAGTTCATCTCCTCACTTGAGGAGAGTTATCTCGACTTCGAAGAAGAAGTGAAGGAGCTGAACGAGCGTCAAGTTGAACTCCTTGGACAAGCGGGTGAACTTCGTGAACAGATCGATGCTCGAGATAATCGGATTCTTGAACTTGAGGAGCATAAGAATGCAGTTGAGAGCGAACTTGAGCGGATGAGGGAGCGAAGAGTCGTCCGAATTACTGATGCTGTAGCCGAAAAGTTTAAGCGAAATATATAAAGTGATGTCTTCTGAGAATATGAAAGAGCAGAATCGAGAAGATGTAGAACAATACGCACGCGCATCCGATGGTGACAAGAGTTCAAGGCACGTGAACGCTGCTGAACCAACGAAGCGAGATGGAGAATCAGCAGGTTTTTCTCGACTTGGCAGAATCGTCACCGCAGTTTTAACACGTGCTGCTTGGCGCTCAGAGAGAAAGCCGTCAGAAGGAGAGGACGTAAAGGATCCCCACTTCGAAGATTGGATGACATTGGGTGAACCCCGGGCGATCGCTGAGACCCTCGAGAGTCTGAAGAGTGTTTCGATTCGGCCGCTGATCTCCATCGTGATGCCCGTCTTCAATACAAATCCCAAGCATCTTGAATGTGCTGTTGGTTCAGTGAAGAATCAGATTTACACGAATTGGGAACTGTGTATCGCAGACGATGCCTCAACAGATCCACAAACGATCGCGCTCTTGCGTGAGATCGAAGCCTCTGATGAGCGTATTCGTGTCGTTTGGAGGGAGGAGAACGGTCATATTTCTGAAGCCTCGAATAGCGCTATTGAGATTGCAAGGGGAGATTTTGTTGGCTTCCTTGACCACGACGATGAACTCAGCACGCATGCGTTGGGGTCAGTCGTCCTTTGGTTGAGTGAGCATCCAGAGGCAGATCTGCTCTACAGCGATGAAGACAAGATTGACAGGCACGGCCATCGATTCGAACCTTTCTTTAAGGGCGACTTTGATCCACTTCTCCTCTTAGCGAAGAACTACATCAATCACTTCACCGTGATTCGAAGATCAGTACTTCTAGAATCTCAAGGTTTTCGGGAGGGTTACGAAGGAGCTCAAGACTGGGATCTTTTCCTGAGAATTACTGAAGCGATTGGACCTGACAAGATCGAACACATCCCGATGGATCTCTACCATTGGAGAGTTTCAGAGAATTCAACCTCATCATTTTTGGGCGCCAAAGAGTATGCCCGCTCTGCTGGAGCCCGGGCCGTCAGTGACCATCTTCATCGGACTGGCCGAGAGGCTGCAGTGGAGACTGACCCCGTGCATGGGTATCACCGAATATTCTGGAAATTGCCGAATCCATTACCCCGAGTAGACATCATCATCCCAACCCGAGATGGAGCAACGTTTGAACACTGCATGAGAACTCTTCTCGACGTCACTGACTATCCAGCTATGCACATCGTTGTTGTCGATAACGGGAGTGAGGATCCTGAGTTCCTGAGATCCTTGGCGACTTTTGAGAAATTGTCTCAAGTGTCTGTGATTCGGGACGACCGACCTTTCAATTATTCGGCGCTTAACAATCTGGCGGTTTCGCAGTCTTCGGCTGAACTTATCTGCCTTTTAAATGATGACATCGAAATCATCTCTTCAGATTGGCTCAGCGAAATGGTTTCGCAAATCATTCAGCCCGGGGTTGCGGCGGTTGGAGCGAAATTGCACTACCCCAATGGCACTATCCAGCATGCGGGTGTTGTCCTCGGGATTGGCGGGCTTGCCGATCACGTGCTCAAGAACGTTGATTCGACGAATACTTCTTATTTCGATTATCTGAATTGTGCCCGCTCTCTCTCATGCGTGACGGCAGCATGCATGGTGGTGAGGCGAGACCTTTGGGACATCCTTGGCGGCCTCGATGAAGAGCATCTCGCAGTTGCGTTTAATGACGTAGATCTCTGTATTCGCATCCGTGCGACGGGGTGGCGAATCGTGTGGACTCCGCATGCCCAGCTTATTCATCACGAATCAGCTTCGCGCGGATACGATACGACTCCCGAGAATGCAGAACGGTTTCGAAAAGAGCTTCTCTATATGAGGAAAACATGGAGGAACACACTTAAAAACGATCCCTACTACAACCCAAATCTTTCGATTGAAGCAACCGACTATCGATCTGCGAAAACGGTACGACAGCGAAAAGAAGACAATTTGGAACTACTCAGAGGAGAGCGCCTTTTTGTTGGCGGTTTGATTGCTTCGGATTCAGGTATCTTCAAAGCTCAATTTCTGGATGATGGTGATTTTCAAATATTGAATACTCAAACCTCTGAGATTATCTGGAAGGTCAAGACAGCCCCCTTCGGCGACCACCTCGCTTTTCAGTTTGATGGAAACATTGTTGTGTACTCGGCCGCGCCGGAAGCCCTTTGGGATTCCAATTCCTTCCACGAAAATCCTCTTAAATTAATCTTGAGTGATAGCGGATCTCTTGAGGCGGTGGACATAGAAGGAAATACGTTCTGGTCTTCATCAGATTTGGGCAACTCGTATCAATCTGATAACCAGCAAAAGAGATAGATCGTACTGTTGCGTTCCGGAATTCCTGGGTATCGCCGTTTCGTCGCAGATAAAGTGGCAAGAATGTTTATTAGAGACGGAATAATCCGAACAGAAGAAGACTTTTACCCAAGTGGGATGACAGCTCATGAAACAGTGCGGTTACTGAAGAGGATTCTTAGGTCCTTGAATAGATATAGACGGTTGCCCCCTGATATTCCTCGCTACCTTTGTTCGAGAGACAACTTGCGTTAAGTGGTGAAGACGAGAGATAAAAGCCAATTCGAAACTCACGCGCCTGGTGGCCACATGGGTCAAACGTTAATTTTATAAGATCAGCCTGAAGAAGAGACACACTATTTTTACTTCCTTCTGGACCGAGAGAAAAAAGAGGCTGAGCGTATCGATTCCAAATCGAATCGTCCGTGGATCCTGGGAGATAGGAATTCCAAAAGTTGTGATCGGGATAAAGTTGCACCGCATTAAGTGTCGGTAAGCCAGAAGCGGTCAAAAGAACCGTGACATATTGACCGCCGAGAGAGACCCAAACTTGTTTCGAAGCATCTGACTGTTGAGAAGCCAATGTTTTGAAGTTATTGATGATCTTTGACTGAGACAAGGGCTCAAGCCCCCGGTAGAGAGGATTAACTGTGATTCCTGAGAGGAGGCTGAAAACCACCAAGAGGACGCCACCTGATCTGATGCGAGCAGAAATCAGAAAGCTGGTTGTCAAAGCAGCCAAAAGACTGAGGGCTACGAGCTCTATTGGCGAGAGCCCTAAGTTTGGATTTCCAATTCGGATCTGCTGTCCGGCCCAGGCGTAAATGGCGAACGAAATTACTCCGCAGATAAATCCACCAGCCGTGATCCGAAGCTCAATAGGCAAATGCCAGGAACGTTTCCGGTGCTTTGGCAGAGTTTGGGTTGAATTGGCGAGAGCTGCACAGAAAACCGCAGTCATCAAGAATCCGGTGAGACCGAGCCCGATAACAACACGCGGTCCAGGAGACGAACTTAAAAGAAGCAATTTAGCGAGAGAAGCTGGAAGGCCAACAAACATCCACAGAATAAAAATGCCCAGTGAAATACTTAGCATCCCCAGGATCCATCTTGAGCGAAGATCAAGCTGGTTGAGTTTGACGAAGATGAGTCCTATGAGAACGAATGGTCCGAGAATCAGAAAGGATGAGATCTCGGATTGGTTAATTGTTACGAGCCCTAGCGCTCCATGGAGAGAAAGTTGCAGCCCGAACGGCGCTGACAGGACGTTGCTGAGAACTGCGTCTCCCCCAGGTGAAAGACGATGCCCGGGGTAAACAGTTCCATTAATGGCTGAAATCGTTGTGTGATTTTCGAGATACCAAGCACCAAGAATTAAGAATGTTAAAACTGCGATTCCAGTAACTGTGACTAGAAGTCGAATCTTTCGAATCGATCGACTTTGGACTAAATATCCGAGTTCAGCTATCGCGAGAAAAATCAAAATAATCCCCACGGGAATCTGAAACGGGGGGTAGAGCACAATGACAAAGGCCACACCCGCCCACACAGTTAAGAGTGTGTAGACCAGAAGTGGAAGACCCCTTGACCTCAGGGTTCTCACGAAGAAAAAGAAAGCGAAGAAAGCAGTCCCAACGACTGCGAGCGTGCCGGGGGCGTACCACCATTGAAAGAAAGGCGAGAGCCAGATCCCGAGGCTAATGAAGATTGCAAGATCAATCCGTCTTGAAAATTCAAAGACAAGGGCGTAGGACGCTGTGATGAGTAGAAGTGAAAGGAGCCACCATCGAATTGCGAATCCTTGAGAAGAATTTAGGAATAGTGATGGGATGTTCCATGGCCGAAAGATCGTTGACCAGTTCGTTGTTGGGACATCACCAATCACATTCAAGTCGTGCTGGCCAAGGCCAACTTTCAGGCTTGAACTAAATCCCACTCGACCCTGTTCGACTATCAGTGGAGTGATGACATTCCACTCGTCCGAACGAATTGATCGTGGTGTTCCCGCGAGTAAAGAAGCATTATTCGAATCAGAAGGGGAGTTCCCTCCTATGGCCCCAATGGAGGTCCCAGAAATACTCAGGGAGGTCAAGACAACCATGGCTATAACGAGGAGTAGCGGAAACACCCAAACTGATCGATTCTTACTTAAAAGGGGCACCTTCGATACTTCTACCAAATCAGACGCTGAAATCTGAACAGCAATCGTTGCCTCAGACGAATCAGGAGAAGTCATTATTCCAATCTATGAGTTCGTTAAATCTCAATCGATCTATCCCCACAGAATTTAATTCTGCTAGCTTAGCGAAAGAAAATCTACACCTTCTCAATAAACAAGACGATATCATCAACCCACCGCTCCTGCGCCTTGAGCACTCTTCGGGGCTCAAACATGTCAGTACCAGGTGCGAAAAAAGTTTTCAAAGAGGGCAATCACGAGGAGTGAAGACTTGCTCCTCCATCCAGGTCGCTCCAGAGAAGAATATTATTTTTTAGATAAATCAATGAAGAATAAAGTCAAGTAATCTATCCAGGATTATTTCCCTGGAAAGAAAATCCTTGTGATACTTCTTGGCTGCATTGCCTAAAAGTTCTCTCTCTATAGGTGACAATCTGTATACCCTCATCAAGTTTTGGGTGAGATGAGAAGAGTTTTCAGCTGGTCCGACAAAACCACACTGAATAGTGTCATTTATTAACGATGAAACCTCTCCATTCATAGCCAACACAATTGGCTTCCCAGCAGCGAGATACGAGACAACTTTGGCTGGAATTGTCGCATCAAGAAATTCACTCGACGCAAGACAGCCGACTAAAACATCCGCCAACTCTGTGTATTTGGGAATGAATTCAATTGGTTGGTGTCCTTCAAAAGTAAACGAGTCCGAGAGACCGAGTGAGACAACTTGGTCTTCCAGCCAGGAGCGAGACATGCCATCTCCAACAATGATCCAATGGACATCGCGAATTCCTTGCTGCTTCAACTCTTGAGCAGTGGCCAGAATTGTCTCAAATGATTGAGCTGGACTTATATTCCCCGCATAGAGGATATTAAAGTTACCGCCAAATCGTTCATGAAGTGACGTGTCGTGGACCGGGATTTCGTATACCTGTTCGCTTGTTTGCGGAATGATTGCGATCCGACTCACATCTAAGTCAGTAATCGCTAAAAAGTGTTGATACATCTTCTCGGTTAGAACAGCGAGTTTGTCCACATTTTTATAATGGAAGTGCGATAGGCGTTTCGCGATCCAGCGAAGCCATCGCGAATGGACGGAGATTACAGAATAAGGATTCTCAGGCCAGGGATCGAGAACATACATAGTTGTTTCAGTCTTTGAGAGTTTTCCTATAGCTATTCCGGCAATACTCATCATGACGGGTGAGAGTTGATAGATGAATATATGGTCGTAGTGGTTCTTAGCCAATTTAGGGACCCGAAAAAGACTCGTGATTGGGTATGAGATGTAATTCAAGAAAATTCTCAAACTGGTATTAGATTTCCGAGGTATCTCAGGCACTCGGAAAATATTGATTGCGTTATGCACCTCCTTCCAAGGACCGAAGTTGGAATATCCAGGAAAGAAAGTGCCTTGAGGATAATTCGGCATACCGCAGAGGACATCAACTTCAAACCCATGCTCAATAAAGAAATCAGCAATATCGTTAACCCGGAATGCTTCTGGCCAAAAATGCTGTCCAACAATCAGTATTCGCGAAGAGGTTTCGTCAGGTTTTTCCTCGGGTCCAGCACTCACAAGACGAGAATTCCAGTCCGGCTATTCACGCCCCACACTCTATCCCCAGGTTAGGGTGGCCGAATGGAGATTCGCCCTCAAGATGGGTCCTATGAGTATTGAAGACACCAATAAAGAGTTCTTTAGTGATTTCTGGAATGAGAACATGATCCACTACTTGGATCAAAGTGCCGGAGCTCGTTGGTTCGAATATCTCCTTTCTCTGATTTTGGAAGAAATTCCAAAAAATGGCATCTTGTCGATAGCTGATGTTGGTTGTGGCCTTGGCAAGAAGACCTCACAACTCGCGAAGGCTTTCCCAAATTCAGAAGTAACAGGTTTTGACTTCAGTGATTCTGCAATAGAAGTTGCCTCTTCTCACTATTCCAAAATTAGGAATTTACGTTTTCGAAATGCAGACATCACAAAGAAATCATATGATGCAAGTTTTGACCTCGTCTCGGCATTTGATGTCCTTGAGCATATTAATGACTGGGAGACAATGCTCGACGGTCTCATCCAAGCGAACAGCCGCTACTTGGTGGTATCTGTTCCAGTGGGAAGGATGCGATCCTACGAAGTCAATATCGGTCACTTCAGGAACTTTCAAAGGAACCAGATAGAGAATTTTTTGAAGAGTCGTGGCTATACAACAATAAAGACCTTTTACGCCGGCTTCCCCTTTTATTCACCGATATTGCGAGATCTGACAAATATCTTTTTCAAGAAGTATTCGGAGACTCCTCAATCCGTCATGTCGCCACTTGCAAAGAGGGGTCATGACTTATGGTTCATCCTGTTCAGATACCTCTCCTCGAAGCGTCATGGAGATATTTTCATCGGAGCATTCGCAAAGAAGGATCTTTAAATAGCAAAATTCGATCAACTTCTCTTCTGAGAGTTTAGGGCTGATCGATTCTTAGGCCATCCCATATCGGCAACAGGCGACTCGTCCCGACAATGAGGTTGACTACTCTTTCCGAACAATTTGTTACCTCGTAGTCTGCAGGACAAGGTGGACGCACCCCTCGGTCCCATGAATCTAGGACGGTTGTGACGCTGTCTTCAATTCCCTTTCGAGTACAACCAGCCAAGATGATCGAACCCGTATCTAAAGCCTCAGGCCGTTCAATGGAGTCGCGTGGCGTGACCGCAGGGAATCCAAGGATCGCTGACTCTTCACTAATTGTCCCGCTATCAGAGATAGTGCATCGAGAGGATTTCTGCAGGGAGACATAATCGTTGTAGCCGAAGGGCTGATGAAATTGAATCCGATCATTTGGCTGATTCCATTTGAGCATTTCGAGCTGTTTCTTGGTCCGTGGGTGTGTGGTTGCAATAACCGGCAGTTGGTATTGATCGGCAACTGCTTGAATGCCTTCGAGAATACCTAGCAGTCGAGCCGGATTGTCAACATTTTCCTCTCGGTGAAGACTGAGCACAAAGTAGCGACTCTCCTGAAGCTGTAAATCAGACAGAATTGTGGATTTGCTAATCGATTCAGAATAAAAGTCCAAGACTTCTCGGAGTGGTGAGCCAGTGTGGTAAATCCGCTGTGAATGTAGGCCTTCAGCCAACAGGTTTCGTCGTGCATGCTCGGAGTAGACGAGATTGACATCGGCAAAATGATCCACAATCTTGCGATTTGTTTCCTCAGGAACATTCATATCGAAACAACGATTCCCGGCTTCCATATGGAAAACAGGGATCTTCATTCGTTTCGCTACGAGAGCGCAGAGCGCACTATTCGTATCCCCAAGTACTAAGAGCACATCTGGGGTTACGTCGGAAAGTACATCGCCTAAGCGTTGAAATGACTCACCAAGCATGTGGCCTATCGTCGTTGTATCAACATCAAGGTAGTAATCAGGATCTCGTAAACTCAGATCTGAAAAGAAGATATCTCGTAGGTTGGCGTCATAATTCTGGCCAGTGTGAACAAGAGTGTGATTGCACGTCTGGTCAAGCAGCGCAATTACTCGAGAGAGCCGAATAATTTCTGGTCGAGTACCAACGACAGTCAACACTTTCAATTTCGAACTACTCATTGAAGCACCGGCTCGCTATACGTATCTGGGTCGCTCTCATCGTACATCTCGTCAATCCAAAATGCAGTAATCAGGGGATCGCTGCTTGAATTAGTGATGCTGTGGGTAAACATTGTTGGCATATCTACAGCTATCGAGTCCCCACCTGAGACGGCAAATTCAAAAACCTTGTCGGTGAAGAGTTTTCTTAAGCGAATATTTCCCACTCCAGATACCACGACGAATCGCTCCATTTTTCTTAGATGAAAGTGGTTACCTCGCGTAACGCCTGGAACAGTTGTTGAAAATGAAGTTTGACCACCCTGCTCGCATTTAACAATTTCAACAAAAGAACCTCTCGCATCACTATGGCGTTGCAAATTGATTATCGGGGAAACTTCGAAACGGAATGAACGAAAAGTATTGAACAGACTGCGTTCAAAATCGGATCGGGTCGCCGGGATCCAGCCGTCCTTGTAGTGAGAATTCAAGTCCTTTAGGTTCTCGAGGAGTGTTGAAACGGTGATGTTGGTGCCTACTGGTCTCTGGGTGCCATCTGAACTGTTTAAGGCAGATTGGATGATCATCTCTGAAGCTGCCCCAGCATGAAGTAGTTCGATTTCGTTGTCATTAATGACGGCTGGCTCCACACCCCGAACCAGTTGATGACAGAAAGTGGAAACTACGGAGTTAGCAAAAGGTCGACCACCTTCTCCGAAAACGTTCGGGAAGACTATGTCAGAGAAATGTGCCCCAGATCTGCTCGACCACTCTCCTAAAATCTCTGCAACGGTTCGCTTCGAAATACCATAAGGAGTTTCTAGATTCTGGTGAGTGGAATTTGAATAAACAATGTTCGCACCTGATCCTTCGCTCTCGAGTGCTCGCACCAGATCACGGGCGAGACGTGGATTAGTCACCGCGATTTCAGCTTTGTCACCACGATTCATCCCGGCGAGATGAATGATCGTCTGACATCCCCTTACAAATTCGCAAAGTTGCTCAAAATCCTCGAAAGTTTCTCTATTTGCGATCTTAAGATTTCTGACCCCAGACGCAAGAAAATGCGACCTTACGTGTGAACCGATGAGGCCAGATGCTCCGGTAATTCCAATTAACGGGTTCATTCTCAATGCATCACATTCAATAGAGACTTCATCACTTCCATATGATACTCGGGGCCAACTTGAACGGCGGATGCGCATCGTCTGGTCTGAGATTTAACTTCAGGAGTGTGGCCATGTGTGACAAGCAAGTGGTATTTCAGTCGAGAGAAACCGTACTCAAAAAACTACCCTCGCGGCTCAATCATGGATTCAATTTCTCCGAGTTTCACGAGGATTTCGTCTACTGTCAGTCGTTGAGTATTTTCAGATGTGTAGTCAGTTAATTCATCCGCTTTGAAGTCTCCGGAGGATATATAACTCTCGTAGTTCAGATCTCTCGTGTCGGCGGGAACTTGATAGTAATCGCCAATATCATTTGAACGACTTCGCTCTTCCAGCGTCAAAAGTGTTTCGTGTTGCTTTTCGCCATGCCTGGTCCCAATAATTTCAATCTCGGATCTTGACGAATAAAAAGTAGTAATCGCCGTTGCCAAATCCTTCACCGTTGCAGCAGGAGCCTTCTGCACAAAGAGATCTCCCTGGTTGGCTTGTTGAAACGCAGTTAATACCAAGTCAACAGCATCATTGAGTGTCATCATGAAACGTGTCATCCCAGGGTCAGTAATAGTGATCGGAAGACCTTGCGTAGCCTGGCTCGCGAAAAGTGGAATGACTGAACCCCGAGACGCCATGACATTGCCGTAACGAGTGCAGCAAATTACCGTGTCTCTGGGATCAACATTTCGGGATTTTGCCGTAATCACCTTCTCCATCATTGCCTTGGACGTTCCCATGGCGTTGATTGGGTATGCAGCTTTGTCTGTTGAAAGACAAATGACATTACTGACGCCCTCAGCAATCGAAGCAGTCAAGACGTTATCGGTGCCAAGAATATTTGTGCGTACTGCCTCCATGGGGAAAAACTCGCAGGAGGGCACTTGCTTAAGAGCCGCTGCATGAAAAACGTAATTAACGTCCTTCATGGCCTCAGAAATGCTTTCAAGGTTTCGTACATCACCAATATAGAAACGAATCTTCTTGTTCTTGTATGAACTTCTCATGTCATCTTGTTTTTTTTCGTCCCTTGAAAAAATCCGGACCTCATCGATATCGGAATCAAGAAACCTTTCAAGAATTGCATTTCCAAAAGAGCCTGTTCCACCTGTGATCAGGAGAGTTTTATCTTTGAACATTATCCTCCTCTGCCGGATTTAGTAAGTAGAAATATATTTAATTCGAAAATGAGAGAGAAACGAATCTCTCCTCCATAAAGGCTACTAGAGGTTCTAATGTTTCTCTAGGAGTTGGCTTTAAAACTAGGGATCCTGGAGTTGATCGAGAATTTCGAAATAGCCTCGACTTGGGCCTCGAAGAAATTGAATTTCTGACCGACGAGGTGATGAGGTATCAAAATCTAAAGACCCTCCGTTTCACCTCGTGGATCAGAAGGTTCTATGCAAAAGTATGTAGCGAAAATAAATAACGAGTTCATCTTGATACATCTCTATTTTCGCTTTATTTGGTTGAACGGCTGCTTGGCATCGCCAGGTGTCACAATTGGCTTTCGGGTCTATTTTCAATTTATTTAATGCTGCCTATGAGCGTTTTCCTGGCCGTTCTATTCTTTGCCAATCATTAGATCGTGCTTGGAAAGGTGTCTGCCTTTCTCAAAGATCACACAGCTGTCAAAGAAGTGAATTGAGAGTGTGGATCTGGTGAAGTCCGTTGGAGCGAGTGCTCCTCGTGCGTGATCGGCGTTGAGCTCATCAATAAGATGTTTCGATTTTTCGATGAATGTGTCTGCCTTGCGAAGACCCCCCCCATACTCGGGCCAATAAGCCGTGTGCATGTCTTCAACGAAATAGACGCCAGTAGGGGACATTCGCGGGTAGAGGAATTCAAAAGAAGCGGTGACGTGCTCCATTTGATGACTTCCGTCATCGATGATGATGTCTGGAGGTCCAAACTCGTCAATAACGCTTTGCAGAAATACAGGATCGCTCTGATCTCCTTGTCGAATCGCTATTTGATCCTGTTCGTATTCCGATTTGTCCTCAATGTCAATTCCCACCACTTGAACTCGTGGGCCAAGGAACTTTCTCCAGAGTTCGAGTGACCCTCCTTTGAAGACCCCGATCTCGACTAGGACGGCTGGGCGGTTCTTGAATCGAGAGAAGTGCTCCTCGTAGGCAGGAAAGTAGTGCGTCCACTTGTGGATTATGTTTCCGTCGTTGTTCTGAAAAAGACTCCAGAGTTCGGTCATGGGAGCATGGTACAGGGGCAGAAACCACATGCATCGATATTCATAGAATCTCGGCCCAACTTTGGGGATTACTGTCCTCAATTTCCTATTTCCTTGCCATTTGGATTGTCGTCTGCCTGCTTTCGTTCCCTAAAGTTCGCTCCGCCTGAGAAGTCCTATTCGGTTGGGAGTTTCGAAGTATCATTGCAACGGAGAGGGGGAGGGCAAGATGACTGACATAGGCCGAATTGGCATCCTGGTTGTCGCATACAACGCGGAATCAACCCTGACCCAAGTTCTTGACCGAATCCCTCCTGAGTTTCACGATCAGATCAACGAAGTGATCGTGAGTGATGATTCGAGCACCGACGGAACCTTTGAAGTCGGTGAGGCGTACAAGGAGTCTTCACAACTTCCAGTTACCGTTCTTCGTCAACCGATCAATCTTGGATACGGCGGGAATCAGAAGGTTGGGTACCGTCTGGCCATCGACCAAGGCCTCGACGTTATTGTCCTGCTTCACGGGGATGGTCAATATGCCCCAGAGAAGTTGCCTGAAATGGTGGCTCCTTTTGAAGATCCAACAGTTGATGCGGTTTTTGGGTCTCGAATGATGGACCCCGGGGGAGCTTTGCGTGGGAATATGCCGCTCTACAAATTTGTCGGGAATCGGGTGTTATCTAAGTTTGAGAATGTCGTTCTCGGAACAGATTTGAGCGAATTTCACTCTGGGTATCGGGCCTATCGGGTGAGCACGCTGAAAGAACTTCCTTTTGAGAAGAACTCAGACGGGTTTGACTTTGATACAGAGATCATCATCCAACTCCATGATGCAGGCAAAAAGATCGTCGAGATTCCAATTCCTACCTACTACGGAGACGAAATCTGTCGGGTGAATGGTTTAGGGTACGCAGCCGCAGTGGCAAAAGACGTAGTGGCGTATCGGCTCCAAAAAGCAGGATTTGGCGATGGGAATCGAGTTGCCCTGCGCGAAGGCTATGACTTTAAAGGTTCGCCAGAGAGTTCGCATGGAAGAGTCTTAGAAATGCTGGCTACGCGAACTCCAGGAAAAGTACTTGATCTGGGTTGTTCGGGAGGTCTCTTGGCAGAGCGGCTTCTTCGAGCAGGATTCTTGGTGACCGGTGTTGACGCCGAGGAAGTCGACGGTGTTCGAGAAAGGGTGAGCTCATTTGTGCTTGCAGACCTCAATCATGGGGTCCCCGAAGAAGCTGGCTCTGGCTTTGATCTTGTTTTAGCGTGTGACGTCCTAGAGCATCTTCGCGATCCAGGGTCACTTCTGAGGGATGCCGGAGACCATCTAGTTGCTGGAGGTACTGCGATCATCTGTGTGCCGAACTTCTCACACTGGTATCCACGCATTCGCTCAACGCTAGGCATCTTTGACTATGACCAGCGAGGGATCCTCGATGAGAGTCACCTTCGTTTTTTCACGAAGCGAAGTGTTCGCAGACTCGTGGAGCGCGAAGGTTTTAGCGTGGAGCACCTTGAGGCCGTTGGTCTCCCCCTTGATGTGCTGGGAGTTCAGAAGGGTTGGAGGAAGTTGATTTTGGCACTCGAGAAAAAGTTGCTCTCACTATGGCCAACGATGTTTGGATATCAGTTCATTCTTGAACTCTCGCAGAATGCTGATAGTCGACGCTAATCGAGATACATGGGTCTCAAGGTGAGTGGATCACGCCTGTTTGAGGAAATTCTGGCTACGCTAGGACCTGGTTTCCCTAAGAGTTTTGCGGGGGGAAATTGGGGTAGCCGAAGGGGAGGAATCAGGTGATTGAAGTCACGGCCGAGGACATTGAGTCTGTCCTTGATCTTTCATCGCTTGAGAACAGGCTCGAGGGTCTGAAAGTTTCGTATCGAGAAGGCGATCCCTATCCCCATATTCTGCTTGAAAATTTTCTAGATCCTGAAGCGTATCGGCGATCCGTCGAAGAATTCAAAGACCTCGATAATCAAAATTGGACTAACTACATTCATGCGAATGAGCGAAAATTCAGTCACAATGATTCAGCCGAGTGGGGACCAACGCTTCAATCGGTCTTGAGGGAGTTGAATTCGCCTCGCTTTGTGAGTTTTCTCGGCGAGATGATTGGGGTGAAGGACTTGGTATGCGACCCATCCCTTGAAGGAGGTGGACTCCATCAATCAACAAACGGGGGGTTTTTAAATATCCATGCAGATTTCACGGTCCACCCACATCATCGACATTGGCGGCGAAGGGCAAACTTGCTTCTCTATTTGAATGAGGACTGGAAGTCTGAATACGGGGGAGACTTAGAGCTCTGGGCAAAGGAAATGAGTCATTGCGTGGAAAAGGTAGCTCCATTAGGGAATCGCGCCTTAATCTTCACGACAGATGCTGATTCATTCCATGGACATCCAGAACCCATGACCTGTCCAGAAGGGGTGGCACGGCGTTCTCTGGCCTTGTATTACTTCACGATTGAAGAGAGTCCAGATATTCGTTCGACCAACTATCGGGCTCGCCCAGGAGACGGCCTTCACGCGATACCTATCTATCTTGATCGTCAACTTCTTCGTTGCTACGACTGGATGAAGCGGCGGCTTGGCCTCAGCGATGAATTGGTCAGCAAACTGTTCCGCGGCAAGGATCGCCTAACGCGTCGTGGTGATAAGCATTAGTGAAGAGTTCGCACCATGATCGTTGGTACTCATGGCGATCACTCATTCGATTTAGTCTCTCTTTAGTCGCTGCAGCACTCATCACTTGGGTGTTGTGGTGGTTCGTCCCGAATGAACTCTCCATAAGTACTCGTATCACTGGATACGTAACGCTCAATAACTTTGCGTATTTTCGCTATCGAGACGCCTACTACCTGCTGTGCTTCATATTCCCAGCACTCCTTCTTGCCTTCTATCTGATTATCAGATGGAGAGGGCCTCTGAAGTCAAAGCGTGTTGTTGAACAATCGATCCTCCCGATTTCGTTCAGCCCAACGCTGGAAAAACCTTCTGTGGATCCCAATGAAAGCGATGTATCAACGAGACAACAATTCAGAGGTAGTTCAATAAACGAAGCTGGCACTCACAAGTGGGGAGATCTCGTCGAGGGGTTTTGGAGTCTTTGCCGAGTTGGCGTTCCAGCGCTTCTTGTCGCGATTGAGTTCTCGCTTCTTCGAATTGGAGATACCAGGCTTTCGCCGTGGGTCCTGCTGCCTTTTTTTGGGTACTTCGCTGCTGTTGCATGTTTGGCTTACGTGATCCAAAAGAGGGAGATGTTTGGTGTCCGGCGATTTGTTCATCGCAAGGATCTCCGATTCCATGCGCTTTCCCGTTCAAATTCACTTCTTGCCATCTGCGTCCTGCCATTGCTCTATCTAGCGTCAATGGGAACAACGATCTACGTAGTCTCACAGCATCGTTACGTCCACTACCCCTGGCTCCCGCTCTGGCTGGTTGGTCTTACCACGATTGTTTGTGTTTGGCTGTGGATTCGAGAAGTTCGTCGCGATGGCACCGCTATCGAACCACTGCGTTTAGAAAATAGTTACTTGACTTGGCTCGTGGGACCTGTGGCCGTGTTTCTCTTCACGGCCCGTATCGGGGGAAATGGGGGAGGTTCCCTAGCAGCAAGTCTCTCGGGGAATCAGATGCCTTCATTCTGGGGATTCGACGACTCACATTGGTTGGCGCTTCCGAACCTGATCTTTAACCATGGCCTCTTCCCTTGGAGGGATGTCTATGTCATTCACGGGTTCTTTCAAGATGTCTTTGCTGGTCAAATTGGACTTTCGCTGTTCGGTTACTCCTGGTGGGGGGCCTGGGCCGGGATAGGAATGCTGGTCATCCCTCTTTTTTGGGTAACGTTTTATCTCTTTACGGCCTACTTCAGCAGCTCCAATCGGCTTATCCTGGTGGCCTTTGTGGTTGGGGTCGTAACGGGACTGCTCGGTGGAGAGTTTTCACTGTTTAGTACCAGATTTATATTTCTCCCACCACTCTTCATTCTCTTTGACCAATTGCTGAAGAAGCGAAAGTTGCGCTGGACCGCAGGCTTTATGTTGCTGGCTTTTGTCAGCTTCTTGTTGACCCCAGAGATGTCGCTCTTCGTGATCTGCTTTCTCGCAACAATCCTTCTCTTCGAATTTACATCTCGCAAAAAAGCCGAGTCCTGGAGAATGCAATATCCCTTGACCCTAGGGTGTGGGCTCTCTGGCGTCATCTTGTTGGCGGTGTGGTGCGTGTTCTTGGCGGCCAACAACGCCCTTGTTGCTTTTCTGCAGTTCTTCCCATTCTTCGCGATGAGTCGGAGTCTTGAAGTGGCACGAGCAGTGAGATGGGATGCGTCGACTGACTATTTTGTCACCTTCTTATTTCTGATCCCCGTTTTCCTTTGGCTAGCGACGGGATGGAAAGTGGTAGCCAAATTGCGACAGAGGGGCAGTTGGTCACCTATGGAGATTTCCATGGTGGCTGGAGCACTGATGTCGATTGCATATCTAACGAAAGCAATCGATATCCCTGATCCATGGCATGTGGTCGAGTCTTTCACCGTCGCAATACCACTGTTGGTGTTTTGGACCGTTGAGACTCTCCAATTTCTTGACACTTGGGCTCGAACGACAGGGACGCGCTCGGTCAACCTTCTTCGAAATTTCAACTCGCCTCATTTTGTGACGGTTCCTCTTACGGGTTTGGTGCTGGTTGGATCACTCTTCATGCCGTTTGCTGTTGGGAACTACATTTTTCCGAACTCAGTGAAACACGCGATTATGGGAGCACCCTCAAGATTTCACGGCATTAACCAAACTCCAGCTTCCGGAAGATTGGGATACACAATTCCGGGGAGTGTCGACACAAGCCAGATCAACGGCCTTGGCCAACTGTTGGACCTCTATGCGGGACCAACTGCGCCAGTGGTGGACTACTCAAATGAGCCAGGGGTCACGTATTTTCTGTTGAATCGAGTCCCAGGAAGTCAGTTCTATATCCAAGAGGTCGCACAGACCATGCCTACGCAGAACAAGTTCATCTCTGATCTGAAAGCGAGCCGGCCACCCGTGGTGATTCTGAATAACACATCGTTCGGATATCCGAATATTGATGGTGTCCCTGACTCAATACGGTCGTACTCGGTGAGCAACTATATTTTTTCGAACTACACGCCACTGGTGAACTACCAGGGACAGCTCCTTGTTCTTCGAAATGACCTGGTGGCGAGCGCTCCACCCCTTCCGCCACTCCCGAGTGGTTCAACGGCCGTCAACGTTGGCCTCTCCGGTCCTACGTGTGCGTTGGGTTCTATCCCGAACTTCTTTACTCCACCAGCCAATATTTCTTCCTTGCCAAAGGTCACTCCACGCGTCACACTCGTCTCGAGTTCGACGGGAACCTCAAGTGGCTGGGCGATTGATCCACGAACTTCGTACCCGACTAGCCGAGTCGTGGCCGTTTCTTCCTCCGGAAAAGTTCTAGCGAACGTGAAAACTGGGGGATGGCGACCTGATGTTGCATTCATAATTAGAACAGGGAGAGCTCGACGCTCTGGATTCACGATGAGGATACCGAAAGACCTTAAGGAACACTTGACGTATTACGGCATTACGAAAGATGGATATGCATTTCTTCTTGTCCCAGGAGGATCCGTGTCGACAGTGAATACGGTCAA
>Ga0194038_1000481_pt1 | contig 17646 bp, 20 predicted proteins | sample JunL226m_MetaG_FD_148630 | JGI IMG/M metagenome (GOLD analysis project Ga0194038, IMG submission 148630) | Anoxic zone freshwater microbial communities from boreal shield lake in IISD Experimental Lakes Area, Ontario, Canada - Jun2016-L227-6m | ecosystem: Environmental > Aquatic > Freshwater >... | reverse complement strand
GCAAAAGAATGATACTTTAAGGCAAATTATAGATGTTCATTCAGGTAAAGACAGTTCTGGCTGACCAATTAAGCTAGAATGACGTGTCATATCTCGCTTAATTATTGACAAATATAATTAATGCATATACATTTAATGTAATGAATTTAAAATACACTTGGCAGGAAACCAAACGACGATCCAATCTTGAAAAACATCGGCTTGATTTTATCGATGCGGATTTAGTCATTGAGAGTCCATATCGTATGGACATCGAAACAGAACGTAACGGAGAACGCCGCCAACAGTCTTTTGCTTATGTGTTCGAATTACTCACCGTATTGACTGTGGTGTATCTGCCGGATAAAACATACCACATTATCAGCTTTCGTCCGGCTAATCGCACGGAAAGAGAGGTTTATTATGACTGGCTTGAAAATGCCTAAGATGACTACTGACAAAATGCGCACTGCTCGTGAACGTGGTGAATCGAAAACAGACTGGGCGTTTCTACGCCAAAATAAACTTGACGGCATCGAACCTGAAGATGACGAGGATTCACCTGATGCTACACACCTCATGTGCGAAGCGATTGCCAAACGTAGAGTTGGACGCCCCGCAGGGAGCGGTAATAAAGAACAGATTGCTCTTCGTATCGACAAAGATGTTTTGTCATCTTTTCGCGCAGGCGGTGACGGATGGCAAACACGCATCAACGATGCTCTTAGAGAATGGCTTGAGACACACTCTCACGTTTGAACGGTTCGCTCACTTTTCCAATAAGCCGTATTGGGAATTTGCAATTGGTAGTAACGAAAATAAAAAAGGGCGAGATTATGCAACTCGCCCTTAAGATAGCCTGCTTAATGTTTTTGAGCGTTAGACTTTAGGCATTTGTCTTAATTTCTCAACGACTTTATCACCAAATTCAACGGTGTTAATCATGGTGACACCGCTACCTGGTTTAGAGAGATCCGCTGTTGAATAACCATCGGCAAAAACACCTTGCATAGCGGCCCACACATTCTTAGCTTCTTCGGCCATATCAAAGCTGTTTTCTAGCATCATGGCGACAGAACCAATCATTGAATAAGGATTGGCAATGTTTTTACCAGCGATGTCAGGTGCAGAGCCATGAGACGGTTCATAGTACGCTTTTTCAGGGCCGATACACGCAGAAGGCATGAGACCTAAAGACCCTAAAATACCGCCGCCTTGATCGCTTAAAATGTCACCAAACATGTTTTCCATAACCATGACGTCAAATTGAGTCGGTCTTAAGCACAGATTAGTAGCCGCAGAATCAACCAACTGGTGAATCACTTGCACATCTGGATATTCAACCGCGACTTCATCCAGAATCTCATTCCACAATACGCTGGACTTTAAAACGTTACTTTTGTGAATGTTATGCAAGATCTTTTTACGTTTGTTGGCCAGTTTAAACGCTTGGTGCAGAATCTGACGGATTTGATTTTCATCATATTCTAAGGTTTCTTTAACATAACGTAAGCCTTCTTCGTTAATGCCCATTTCTTTGTTACCAAAGTACAGGCCGCCTACCAGTTCACGCACCATAATAATATCAATGCCTTCACCAATGATTTCTGGTTTCAGAGGAGAGAAATGGGCTAACGCTTTCGGTAAAGAAACGGGACGAAAGTTAGCATAAGTGTTGTAACGACGACGAAGCGGTAATAACGCGCCGCGTTCTGGTTGTTTATCAATAGGGATTTTTTTAGATTCTTCATGGCTTAAACCTATGGTCCCTTTAAGGATAGCATCGGCTTGATCACAAATATCGATAGTCGCTTGCGGGAAGGCATCGCCAAATTCAAAATATGCACAGGCACCGAAAGCAGCAGGCATTAATTCAAAAGTGACATCGTTTCTCTCTTCAATAACTTTAAGTACCTTGATGGCTTCTTTAGTGATTTCAGGGCCGATACCGTCACCCGCTAATATGGCGATTTTATAATTTTTCATTTCTACCTGTGTGTTGTTTTGTGTTTCATAAAACGAGAGGGTTATGGTTGTTATTTTACTTTATTTTTATTTGTAACCTCAGGAAAAAGACGCTCAAACTAAAACTAGTCAAAAAGAGTGAATTATTTGTGAATGTTAATGGCTGGCTAGATTAATACGCTACAATAACTCATCATAAAATTAGCCAAGATAGTTGAGAAACAAATGACTTTATCGACTGTAAAAAACAGCTTGTTGCTGGGTCTCCTAGCTATTCTTTTATCGGGTTGTGCCAGTTTCGGAAAAGGGGTGGCAGAAGCTTTTCTTGAAAAATCCAATGCTGAAGACACACGGGTTTGCCAGGTTAAGGGTAAACCTTTTGAGGGTATAGCGCCTAGTTTAGCGGAACCCAAAGGTAAAACTAAAGTATTGATGGTTCATGGTGTGGGTGATCATTTGCCGGGCTATGCAACAGAGTTTCAGGAAAAGTTGGCTAAAGAACTGAAGCTGACGGCTAAAGAAAGTAACTATAAAGAAATTCAACTAATGTCTTTTAGTGATCCTGATCAAAAGCTGGGTAACTTGCGGGTTACCCGCTTACAAAATGAAGATAATAGTAAAGATCTTTGGTTTTATGAATTAGCGTGGTCAGAAATTACCCGAGATCAAAAAGCATTATTGGCTTTTGATAACTCAGGTGAATATTCTTTTCGTCGCGCTGAAGTCAATGAGATGCTGAAGAAGTTTAGTAACGATACCGGCCCTGATCCTATTATTTATTTTGGTAAAAGTAGAGATCTTATCTTGCGATCATTTGCACAAGCGGTGTGCTGGATGAGTAAAGATAGTTGGGATCAACTACCTGAAGAAGGTCGGCATGGCTGTGACTTTAGTAATAGTCTGAATGAGAGTTTTAAAGACGACGAAATCTTTTTTGTTTCTCATAGTTTAGGTAGTCGGATCACTATTGACGGAATAACACGGATAGTTTCTTTGCTAGAGAAGCCAGAAGCAAAGACTACGTTACGGACGATTAACAAAATGAAGCGTGAAATTTTACAGAATAAGCATGTACAGATTTTTATGTTGTCCAATCAACTACCGATGTTGCAAGTGGGTCGAGAATTACCTGAAGTGACTGGACAAAAAGCCGAGTATTGTTCAGCAGGGAGTCCAAAATACAATTCTCGAATGTTTAATGAGACGTCAATTATTGCTGTTAGCGATCCAAATGATCTTTTAAGCTATGCCATACCTCATGATTTTAGTACAAAATATTTGGATTCTAGATTATGTGCTAATGTAACTAACATCAATATTAATATAGCAAAGGTGTTTGATGCTTTTGGAATCGGTAAGATAGCAAATCCGATGGAAGCTCACATTGGTTACCCTAAAGATGACCGTGTTATCGCGCTAATTGCTAAAGGTATTGGTAACGCACATACAGCTCCCTTGATAAAAGAGAGGTGTGAGTGGACGGAAACTACAGATTAACATAAGGTTGCCCAAGTTATTTCGTGTACATTCTTAAGCAGCTTTATATTCTTTAATATTTGATACAATCGTGTTCCATAACCAATACTCGTCAGTAAGGAATTCCGGCTATGAAAGCTAAAAATATAATAAAGTTGTTGTTCCTTTCTATAGTTATTTTTGAAACAACACTCTCTATTGCAGTGACTACTCCTGCACCAACACCACCAACAATACCAATACCTACACCAGCACCAACGCTGACATTCAGTGCCAACCCCACCTCGATAGCGATGGGTTCGACTTCGGTGTTAACGTGGTCATCAACTAATACCTCAGCCTGTATCGGCGCAGGCGGTTGGAGAGGCCCCGAGGCCCTATCAGGAACATTTACTACACCCCCCTTAAACAGCACAACCATCTACACATTAACCTGTACGGGTTCTGATGGTAGCACTGTAACCCAAAATGTAACTATAACGGCAACCTCGTCTGTTGTTAATGCGGGCTCTAAAATGGGCGTCAATATCAGTTATGTCAACGACTGGGGTGATAGACAACACACGTTTATTGATGTGATGAAACAGGCCCGTGGTTTTGCTTCGTTAACGTGTCCATGGGACCCCGTTGTCTGCCCAGTGCCTTTGGACGCGAATGGTTGGCCAACAACAGATTCTGGGGTGTTTTTTCTGACACCGCCATCAGACCCCTTAGGACGCCCTCTGACTACCACTTACCCTAGTATGTTTGGCACTTACAAGGTGAGTTTTACGGGTCAGGCGACGGTGAGACCTTACAACTTTGGCGTTGTCCAAAATGTAGTTTATAATCCTTCAACCAATACCACCACAGCCGATCTGGTTATAAGACCGACTGATGGCTATGTTGCCCTGACTTTCTCAAATACCACTAAGGGCATTCAGAATCTGCAAGTGTTACGTCCGGGATATGCACTCGGCACTAACCAGGTGTTTACTTCAGAGTTTTTAAATGCACTTGCGCCCTTTAGCACCATCCGTACGATGGAGGCACTGGCAACAAACTCCAACCCGGTTACGAGCTGGGCAGCTCGAACACTGGCTTCTGCCCCAACACAAAGTAGTTCAACGGGTGTTGCCTGGGAATACGTTATCCAGCTCGCCAACTCTACGGGTAAAGATATCTGGATTAACATTCCTGATCAGGTCAATTTAGACGATCCGACCGCTAATAATTATGTTGTTCAGTTAGCTACCTTAATTAAAAACACGCTAAACCCTGGCATCCATGTTTATGTGGAATACAGTAATGAATTATGGAACACTATGTTTACTCAGACGCATACTAACACTGCAGCAGCGGTAGCCGATGTCAACTCTGGTGCTGATCCAAGTCTTAATTACGATAAAACAAATAATCAGTGGTATTGGGGATATCGAAGAGTAGCCCATCAAACCTTAAAAATAAGCAAATTGTTTGCGGGTGTTTTTGGACAATCCGCTATCAACACGACGATTAGACCTGTTTACATGTCTCAATATGTACAACCATTTTTGACAGAAGATACGTTAAGGTATTTAAATGAGAATTTTGGGGCACCCAGTCAATATCTGTATGGCATTGGCGGTGCCCCCTATTTTTCACCACAAACCGCTTATACCGATATAAACGGTTTGTTTGCTGCGTTACAAACGGGGTTAAACAGTATATTACCCGGCTTTTCTGGATTGCCCGCCTACACTGGTGGAGTCGTCTATAGTGGGATTCAATTCAGGAATATAGCCAATTTTTATGGTCTCAAAACATTAATGTATGAAGGAGGCCCTGACTTAACCGTTAACAGAACCGATCAGGTTCTTGTTGAATCGGCAGAAGGTGACACTCGAATTAGTCAGGCTGTACAGGCAGAACTCGCTAGCGCAATTGGTTGCGGTAATGATCTATTTGTGTACTATAAATTGGCCGCTCCCACCAGCGATCCTTTTGGTGCCTATGAAGACTTGACGTTACCGACGCCCAAAAGTATGGCGCTTAACAGTATGGCATCAACGCCATTGTCGAATTACAACGTATGCACTTCTTCAGTTCCGGCAGCACCTAAATAGTCGGTGAATTATTTAAACGATAGAAATCTGGTAAGCCTCAGTCTTTTTTTATTAGTAACCACTGGTAATAAGCCACGATTTACGTGGCTTTACTGAAGTGTAGAGGATAATATCTTTAAACATCATTCTATGTTCTGGATCTGCTCTCTCACCTGCTCAATCAAGACTTTAAGCTCAATGGCTATTTGAGTCATTTCTTTGTCAGTTGATTTAGAGCCCAGGGTATTGGCTTCGCGATTGAGTTCTTGCATTAAGAAGTCTAAACGTCTTCCTACCGGCTCTTTTTCATTGAGTACCCGTAATACTTCATTAATATGCGTATTGAGCCGGTCTAGTTCTTCGGTAATATCTAATTTCTGGGTTAACAGCACCAGCTCCTGTTCGAGTCGGTCAAAATCAGGTTGTGCAACGAGTTCGGTAATTCTGTCGATTAATTTATTGCGAATTAATAGAAGTACCTTAGGTATACGTTGACCTGCTAATTCAGCAAACCCTTGCATTTTTATGCAACGCTCTTCAATTAATAGTTTAAGCTGAGCGCCTTCACGTTCTCTCACTTCAACAAACTGCGTTAGCGTTTGGTTAACTAAGTGCGTGATTGCTTCGTTAAGCTTGGCTTTATCTGTGGCTGGTTCTTGCTGAATACCAGGGAATGCCAAGATATCTAATGCCGAATATGATAAAGAAGCTTGCATGAGTTCTTCAATTTGATTTGTTGCATCCAATAACGCAGTGACTGCGTTCATATTGATGTTAAAAGAAGGCCCTTCTTTAGCTTGTTTTTTTAAACTGATTGCACATTCAACTTTGCCCCGATTAATTTTTGAGGCTATTAGGGTGCGAATATCTGCTTCAATAAAGCGTAAATGTTCCGGTAGTTTGATAGTGATGTCGCCGTAGCGATGATTGACAGAGCGTAATTCACAATAAAGAGTGGTGTCTCCTATGAGAGTCTCATTGCCTGCGTAAGCCGTCATACTTTTAATCATTATTCACCTTGTAGTTACAGAATTAAGCCGATAAGTATAGCACTCTAATTCTTTAAGCTATGTGAGTAACCATTTTGTTTTTTGGTTAGTTTGGATAAATTGAAAGCAGAACAACCGACAAGTCAGGTATACTCTGCAGTTTTGATTTAACCGGAACATACATGAGACCCAGCGGACGTAATCCTGATCAACTGAGAGATATAAAATTTACCTGTGGCTATACCAAGCATGCAGAAGGCTCTGTGTTAGTTGAGTTTGGGGATACCCGAGTGTTGTGTACTGCCAGTGTTGATAAAAGCGTCCCTCGTTTTCTTAAAGGAAAAGGTGAGGGTTGGGTGACTGCTGAATATGGTATGTTGCCTCGCTCAACACACAGTCGAATGGGTCGTGAATCAGCACAGGGTAAACAGGGTGGACGCACTTTAGAAATTCAGCGATTAATCGGGCGCTCTTTAAGAGCAGCGCTGGATTTAAAAGCCTTAGGCGAGCATACCCTTACCATTGATTGTGATGTCTTACAAGCGGATGGTGGCACACGAACAGCGGCTATTACCGGTGGTTTTGTGGCTTTATCATTGGCGGTTGAGAAAATGCTTAAACGCAAGTTGATCAAAACTAATCCTATACACGGCCAGATAGCATCAGTTTCAGTGGGCATTTATAATGGTATACCGGTGCTAGATTTAGATTACGCCGAAGACAGTAATGCTGAAACAGATATGAATGTAGTCATGAATGATGCGGCTGCATTTATTGAGGTTCAAGGTACTGCTGAAGGCCATGCGTTCAGAAAAGAAGAGTTGGATGCGATGCTTGAATTAGCAGGTATTGGCATTAAGCAATTACTTCAAAAACAGCAAGAAGCCTTAGAAGGGCATTTAAATTAATTAACTTGAGCTTTACGATGGTGTTTTCTCCAACTCAACAACTTGTTCTTGCCAGTGGTAACAAAGGAAAAATTAAAGAAATCCAAGCCATACTTGCGAATCATTTAATTGTTCCACAATCTGCTTTCAATGTATTAGAAGCTGAAGAGACAGGATCTACTTTTGTAGAGAATGCCATCATTAAAGCAAGAAATGCCGCGTTGCATTGTAATTTACCGGCAATTGCAGATGACTCTGGCTTAGTCGTTGATGCTTTAAATGGAGCCCCTGGCGTTATTTCTGCGCGATACGCAGGTGTTGGTGCAAGTGACCAAGATAATGTAATTAAATTACTGCAGCAGTTAGAGGGTATTCCTGAAGCACAACGGACTGCTCGATTTATTTGTGTCATGGTATTTATGACGCATGCTGAAGATCCTTTTCCGGTGATTGCTCAGGGAGTTTGGGAAGGTTTGATTTTAAATGAACAGGTCGGGGCCAATGGTTTTGGTTATGATCCAGTCTTTTGGGTGCCTAGCCATCAATGTGCATCAGCTGAATTATCTGCCGAAGTTAAAAATTCCTTGAGTCATAGAGGTCAGGCTTTGAGACAATTAACTGACTTAATTAAGGATAGAGAGTCCTAACGGAATATTGCCTTATCACTTTTTATGAAGACTTCGCCACACTTTATTGCCGAGCAATTTTCTACACCTATTTCAGAGTTGGCACCACTGGGTAATGGATTAATCAACGATACGTTTTGGGTTAAATCGGAATCAATGCAGTTTGTACTGCAGCGCATCAATAGTGCAGTTTTTCCCAAGCCACTTCATATCATGGATAATTTGTTGCAGCTAAATCAGCATATTGAACAAAAAACCGAAAGGTCAGGTAAGCTCAAAATTCCAGCATTTTTAAAGACCTTTGCTCATAACGACTTTTATCTGGATGAGCAGAATGATTGCTGGCGAGCCCTGGCTTTTATTGAAAACACTGAAAGCTTAGAGACGTTGGCTAATGTAGCTCAGGCTCAACAGGTTGGTTTTGCATTAGGATATTTTCATTGCTTATTAAGTGATCTTGAGCCTTCACTATTGCATGATACGTTGCCTGGTTTTCATATAACCCCTGATTATGTAAAGTTGTATGAAAGAGCTTTAGCAAAAACGGCCGTTCAAGATGAGCCTGATAGTCTTTTTTGCGTTGATTTTATAGCCAGGCACCAGCATCTGGCCGAGGATCTAGAGACAGCAAAAGCACAAGGCCTTTTGGTATTACGGGTTATTCATGGTGATCCCAAGTTAAACAATTTTCTTTTTGATAAGGATAGTAAAAAGATTATCAGTTTAATTGATCTTGATACGATTAAGCCAGGGTTAGTGCATTATGATATTGGGGATTGTTTACGGTCTTGTTGTCATAAGCCAGGGTCAAATGAATTTGATCTGGAACTTTGTGCCGTTATTTTGGAGAGTTATTTATCAGAAGCAGGGGCATTTTTTTCAGCTTATGATTACGACTATCTTTATACGGCTATACAATTACTTCCCTTTGAATTAGGGTTGCGGTTTTATACGGACTTTCTGGAAGGGAACCGGTATTTTAAAGTGACTGACCCAAAACAGAACTTAAACCGTGCGCTTGCTCAATTTCAGCTGTATGAGAGCATTATTGCTCAGGAATTAGCAATTAAGACTCTGATAAAGCAATTAAGGCATTAAGGCCTCAATTTAATAATGGGTTCTTTAAGCAGCTTATACTGGAGTTGGTTTACTTGCTGGACAATCATTAAAATATAGATTAGATTCACTCATCATTAACTCAGATTGTTATCAGGAATTATGAAAAAATTAATCAGGCTTATCATGCTATTGTCGGTTATAGGCTATGCAAACGTTAGTTATTCACAAAGCACCGTTCAGAGTGATCCGGGCTTTTATTTATTGGATGTTCTACTTTATAGACCTGTTGGTTTAGTGGCGACAATTGCGGGTACTAGCGCTTTTGTCGCTATTAGCCCATTACTAGGATTGGCTTCTATCCCTGAACCACATGATGCATTTCAAAGGACTGCGGGTATTTTAGTGCTTGCGCCAGCTGCTTATACCTTTATTAGACCTATTGGAGACCGTGATTTTCCTTACATTGCACCACCGCCAAGACGCACTTTATCTGTGATACCTAAAAACACCTTAAAACCGCTACAACAGCCAGTTACTACGCTTGAGCCAGCTGTAAAGCCCAAGTAACAATGCCTGGGCTGGGATTATAGCTCAAATTACTGTTCTACGAGGTTAGCTGCAAAAGTAGTCTCGTAGAGTTTTCGGGAAGGTAGATTTATTATTTGGGTGGAACATATCCTTCAGGCATATCATTATTGCCTTCAAACAAAAATTTGGTTCTTTCTTCGGCTAAAAATGCCCGTGCCTTTGGGTCAAAGCTTGCCAATCGGTTTTCATTAATCAACATGGTTTGTTTGGCTAACCATTCCTTCCAGGCTAATTTAGAAATGCTATCAAATATTTGTTGACCTTTTGGGCCCGGAAAGGGCGGTTCGTCAAACCCTTCAGCCTCTATACCCAGTTTTACACATTTAACCATTCTAGCCATCGTCATCCTCTTGCGTGTTGTTGCAGTAATAATTTTATAGGTGCTGGTAAGCCCAGCTTTTTCAGTTGGTCTAATTTATACCAGACAGTTTGATTGGCTTCCATCACAAAATTTATAGGGTTTTCGGCTTTGATAAGCACAGTTGTGTAATCTAAGTGGTAGTGTGAAAATGTATGACGTTGCGGTGCCAATGTCTGCACATCAATGATGGATTGATTATTTGTTAGGCACCAATCATAAACTAATTCAATAGTATTAAATTCGGGTAAGCTCCATAACCCTCCCCAGATGCCTGTAGGTGGCCTTTTTTCTAATAATATTTGCCCCGTATTATCACTTAACAATAACAACACGAGCTGTTTAACAGGCAGTGTTTTAGGAGTTTTACGCGTAGGTAAAGAAGAGACTGTGTCAGTTTTTTTTGCAAGACAATCAGATTGAAGAGGGCATTGGCAGCAATCTGGTTTGCTGCGCGTACAGACGGTTGCACCCAAATCCATAATTGCTTGCGTATATTCAGCGACGTGATTTTCAGGCGTTAATTCGGTACTGATGGCCCATAATTGTTTATTTATAAAGCTAAGTCCTGGCCAGCCGGAAATAGCATTAAATCGTGCCAGTACCCTTTTTACGTTACCATCCAATATGGGATGGCTTTTTTTAAATGCGATACTCAGGATTGCTCCTGCGGTTGATAATCCAATGCCAGGTAATTTTATAAGTTCATCTAGGGTATCTGGGAAATAGCCTTGTTTGGTTATAATTTGTGCTGTTTTATGCAAATTACGTGCGCGAGCATAATAACCGAGACCTGACCAGTGATGTAGTACATCATCTACAGGCGCCTCTGCCAATAACTTAATATCAGGATACTGATACATGAAAGTATTGAAGTAAGGAATAACAGTTGATACCTGCGTCTGTTGAAGCATCGTCTCAGAAATCCATACCCTATACGGCGTAATGTTCTGTTGCCAGGGCAAGTCTTTGCGGCCATTAGTGTCAAACCATTCAAGGATGCGTTTTTGAAACTCTGAGGGGTTCATAGAGGGTAAAAGTTGATAAATAAATTTATTAGGACTACTCAATATTGCCTAGGCTATCTAGTTTTAAATAAGTGTTATGATTATCCGTTATGGAATATCATGCAACTTTGTTGCTAGGTTAATTCTAGCTTCAATATTCTAAATAATAACTAAAAGAGGTGGGAAGATATGTTGTTGTTGGCTAAATTTGCTGGAATTGCTGTTCTTGTATGGTTTTATTTAACGGCAAAAGAAAAAGGTGAGCAGCCTGTTAAGTGGGCTATTATTGGATTGATCGGATATTGGATTACTTGGTGGGCACTTAGGTTAACATTCGTGGAGGCTCTATCGGGTGGTGCTTTGAGTCGAAGCCCTATTTCGGCGTTCATCGTTTTTCAGATACCCGCTCTAACTGCCATTGCTGCTGCGTTCTTTATCAGAAAGAAGTTGATAGCTGATATTGCAGAAAAATAGATATAAAGGTGCAAGGACTGAAGCATCCTTGCACCTAAACTATAAATTATAGTTTGTCTGCGTTTTGATCCAGATATTCAGCAACGCCTGCAGGACTTGCATTCATACCTTTGTCGCCTTTGTTCCAACCCGCTGGGCAAACTTCCCCATGCTCTTCATGGAACTGTAATGCATCAACAATTCTGATTAATTCGTCAATATTACGGCCTAATGGTAAATCGTTAACCACCTGGTGACGGACAAGACCACTACGGTCAATTAAGAAAGAGCCACGGTAAGCAACGCCACCATCAGCTTCAACGTCATAATCTTTAACAATAGAATGTGTTAAATCAGCCGCTAATGTGTAGCGAACTGGACCAATACCACCTTGGTTAATCGGTGTGTTGCGCCATGCATTATGAGTAAAGTGTGAGTCAATAGAGACCGCTACCACTTCAACACCACGGCTTTTAAATTCATCGATACGGTGATCTAAAGCGATTAGCTCACTTGGACAAACGAAAGTGAAGTCTAAAGGATAGAAGAAAACAACGGCATATTTGCCGCTAGTGGCTTCAGAAAAACTGAAGGCATCAACTATTTGACCATCTCCTAATACGGCAGGAACTGTAAAATCGGGTGCTTGTTTACCTACTAATACGCTCATTACATTGTCTCCAAAATATTGAAAAAGCAAAAGGTTATGGACTTCTTACCAGCAACTGATGTAGTTGGTATAGGTATATTCTACACTGAAAGACTTGGTAATTGTCTAGTGTTGTTATTCTTAGCTTGCTTTTATATGTTTTTGAGTGATAATTTCCGATTAGAAAATTAAAAATATTGAGTTAGAAGGTTATTTTTATTCTGCATTAAAGTTCGGCGCCCTAGGCTTGCCGTTACTTAGGATTATGATATACTCTTCTATCAGGAGGCGTGAATCATGGCAAAAAATAAACATATAACTGAGCCAGATGTGTTTGGTTATCAAGTTCGGATTGTTAGACGCGGCAAGGAAAGTAGCCGTTATTTTTCTCATAAACTATGGGGAAATAAAAATAAATCGTTGAGTGCTGCAATAACTTGGCGAGACCAGATGTTAGTAGTTTTAAAAGGGAGCAAGACCCGGTTCCTCAAACCGCCTAAAAATAAAACAACGACGGGGGTGACTGGCGTTTCCAGAACCATTAAATACGACCATAGAAAAGATAAAAACTACTTATGCTATACCGTTTTTTGGGTTTGTAATGGCAAGTCCAGAAACAAAACTTTTCAGGTTGGCAATGTAGATAAAGTGACAGCTGATGATGAATTACACGCGTTTCGTACCGCTAAGATATTCAGAATTTGCTATGAAATATCTATTGATAACGATATAGAGTTTCATGATGAAAAGTTTGCTGGATGGAAAAAAGTTCGACTTTATGATGACGAAAATTTAAATGCAGTATTGTAATTAAAGACTCACTCGTGGTCTTTAAAGTGTTCAATAATGCCATCTAATTCGTCCAGGCTGGAATAAGTAATGACCAATTTTCCAGAGCCATTTTCTTTGTGGTCGATGACAACTTTTGCGCCCAATTTTGCAGTTAGATCATCCTGTAGTCGTAGCGTGTTATTATCTATAGCTTTGATCTTTTGAACTTTGGGCTCTTCATTGCTTTCTTTAACCAGGCGTTCCGTTGCGCGTACGCTTAGGCCTTCTTTTACAACTTTAGTTGCAAGAGTAATCTGCTTTATTCCTTCTACTGACAAGAGTGCTCTTGCATGACCCATTTCCAGCTGATTGCTCAGTAATAGTTTTTTGACCTCAGGATGCAGCTCAATGAGTCTCAACAAGTTAGTAACGGTCGTGCGAGATTTACCAATGGCTTCTGCGACCAGTTGATGGGTCATATTAAACTCATCCAGTAAGCGCTTTAAAGATTCTGCTTCTTCTAAAGGATTAAGGTCTTCACGCTGAATATTTTCTATTAACGCGATTGCCATTGCCGCTCGATCATCTATTTCTTTAATGACAACGGGTACTTCAGATAGTCCAGCTAATTGAGCCGCTCGCCAGCGACGCTCTCCAGCAATTATTTCGTATTTTTGAAAGGCAATTTGTCGTACAACAATGGGTTGTATGATGCCTTGTGATTTGATGGAATCAGCGAGTTCCTGTAACTTTTCAGGATTAATATCTTTACGGGGTTGATATTTCCCTCGCTGCATATATTCAATTGGCAGGGCCTGTAAATGATGTTTTTCTTCTTTAACAGAAACATCACCTAATAAGGCATCAAGCCCACGACCTAACCCACGTTTATTTGAAGACATTTTTTCTCTGCGATCTTTTGGTGAAGTAAATTATTCTTTAAGACAAAAACAAATGACTTATACTCGATGTTCAAGTTTTTATATTGGTTTTTAAAATCAATAAGTTAAAAACCATGAAATTCAGATTTTTGAGGTTAATTTATGCTATTTAAAATAGCATAAATTATAACGCATTGATTTATAATAAACATAAAATACCGTCTGTTTAATTTAAAATCAACAAGTTATAAAAACTTGAATATCGAGTTATAGTCGCTCAATTATGACAGTTAACTCATTAATCAATTTTCTTAAGTCCTCTGCTTCGTGCAAAAGATTAGCGTTTTCTTTTCGAAGAATTTCTATTAGGGCACTGGAATATTGAGCGTTGGTTTTTTCGATGAGCTGAGGTGCTTCCGGTTTTTCAATTAAAGTATCAGTCTCGTTACTATCTATGCCAGTAGAAGGTGGTGATTGTTGTTGAGAATTATCTTCTGTAACCGATACATCCACTAATAGCGCTTCAAGCCCCCTACCTAAACCCCGTTTTTTTATTGCCATACATTAATTTCTTTATTCAGCATTTCATCCGCTAAGGCGATATAAGCCAAAGTTCCACGAGAGGATTTATCATAACTTAATGCCGGCAAGCCATGACTGGGTGCTTCAGCTAAACGGATATTTCTGGGGATACAGGTTCTAAAGACTTTATCTCCAAAGTAACGAATCAGTTGTTCGGATACATCTTTAGTGAGACGATTTCTATCGTCATACATCGTTCTTAAAATACCTTCAAGATGCAAGTTTGAATTCACAGTGCTTTGAATGTTTTGTAGTGTGCTCATTAAAGCAGACAAGCCTTCCAGTGCGTAATACTCACATTGCATAGGAATCAACAAGCTATCAGCCGCTACCATGGCATTTAAGGTCAGCATGTTTAAAGAGGGGGGGCAATCAATCAGAATAAAATCATATTGAAATTTTATTGGATTTAAAGCATCAGCCAAACGCATTTCTTTACGGTCAGCATGGATTAAATTAACTTCAGCAGCCGTTAAATCAGCATTACCAGCGATGACCGAAAAGCCAATATTGGGTAGATAAATAACCGCTTGAAACGCAGGTACATCTTCCATCAGTAAATGATAGCTTGAGTAATTTACGGTCTGTTTATCCACGCCACAGCCCATTGCAGCATTACCTTGTGGGTCAAGATCAACTAACAATACACGCTGATTGGCGGCTGCTAAAGAAGCAGCTAAATTAACACTGGTTGTTGTTTTTCCTACGCCGCCTTTTTGGTTGGTTACGGCAATTATTTTTCCCACGCACTTTCCTCGGATTCTTTAGTCAATTGAATTTTAACCAGGCATCTTTCTGCATCTATGCCGGGTACATTGATAGGGATTAGCGTTGTTTTCGCGCCTTCAAGTACGGGTATATCAGCTGATTGTCCTTTCATTGCCAATAACACGCCTTGCTCATTTATTAAATGCCCTGTCCACGCCACAATATCCGTCAAACTAGCAAATGCGCGAGTAATAACAGTGTCATAATAATGACCTGGATGATAGTCTTCTACCCGATTATGACAGACACTGACATTTTTAATCTTTAACTCTAATAGAGCTTGTTGTACAAAGCGGGTTTTTTTAGCATTACTATCTAATAAGGTAAAGTGAATGTCAGGAAAATAAATAGCTAATGGAATGCCAGGTAAGCCCGCTCCTGTACCAATATCAATGACACTTTTACCCTCAATAAAAGGCACGATAGCCAGACTATCCAGTAAATGTAGGCTAACCATGGCTTCTTTGTTTCGAATTGCGGTCAGATTATAAGCTTTATTCCATTTTTCAAGCAGTTTTATAAAGTCTAGTAACTGTTCAATCTGGTTCTCATCAAGGCTGAGTTTTAATTCATCAAGACCCGCAACCAGTGTTTTTTTACAGTTATCCATTAGGCGCTTTTCTTTTTTAAATAAACTAACAACAAGGAGATGGCAGCAGGTGTCATACCTGGAATTCGCGAGGCTTGTCCTAATGTTTCAGGTCGTTGCGCTTTAAGCTTTTGACTGACTTCGTTAGAGAGTCCTGGGACACCCGTATAATCAAGAGTCTCAGGAAGCCGTAAATGATCATAACGCAAGGTTTTATCAATTTCTGTCTGTTGTCTGACAATATAACCCGCATATTTGGCCTGAATTTCAACCTGCTCACCAACTTGTTCATCGATCGCGTCACCGTTTTCAAAAAATGATAATAAGCGTTGAACATCTACTTCGGGCCGACGTAATAATTCCATTAAACTGGCTTCTTTGAGCAACGGCTTACCCCAGATTTCAGCTACCCGATGCGCTTCGTTAGTCTCAGCTCTAATCCATTTCTTTTTTAAGTCATCTTGCAAAGTTGAAATAGAGGCGCGTTTTGTTTCAAACGCTTGCCAACGTTCATCATCAACCAGCCCTAATTCACGGCCTTTTTCAGTTAGACGCAAATCTGCATTATCTTCTCTTAACAAGAGACGGTATTCAGCACGACTGGTAAACATTCGATAGGGTTCTTGAGTGCCACAGGTAATTAAATCATCGATCATAACGCCAATATACGCCTGATCACGGGCCGGACACCAACTATCCAGACCTTTCACTAGACGTGCCGCATTAAGACCTGCAATCAAGCCTTGAGCCGCCGCTTCTTCATAACCGGTTGTGCCATTGACTTGACCCGCAAAAAACAAACCCTCCAAGTGTTTGGTTTCCAGAGACATTTTTAAATCTCTGGGATCAAAGAAATCATATTCAATCGCATAGCCTGGGCGCAATATTTCTGCATTTTCAAATCCCAACATTGAGCGGACTAATTCATATTGCACATCAAAAGGCAAACTTGTGGAAATACCGTTTGGGTAAATTTCATGCGTATCCAAGCCTTCCGGTTCTACGAAGATTTGATGGGTATCACGATCAGCAAAACGAACCACTTTGTCTTCAATCGATGGGCAGTAACGAGGGCCTATACCTTCAATAACACCAGAGTATAACGGCGATCTATCAAGCCCGGCACGAATAATGTCGTGTGTTTTAGTATTGGTACGGGTGATATGACAGGGTATTTGTCTAGGGTGCTGTGCACGATTGCCCATAAAAGAAAACACAGGAACTGGCGTATCCCCATGCTGTTCTTCCAGTTTGCTAAAATCGATAGTTCGACCATCAATACGCGGTGGAGTACCTGTTTTTAAACGGTCAATACGGAAAGGAAGTTCTCGGAGTCGATCTGCCAGTGCAATAGAGGCAGGGTCACCTGCACGACCACCGCTGTAATTTTCCAGGCCGATATGAATTTTACCGCCTAAAAAGGTACCCGTTGTAAGCACAACCGCTTGCGCCATGAAATCCAGCCCCATTTGGGTCTTAACCCCAGCTACTTTATTACCAACAACAATCAAATCAGAGACCGTTTGTTGAAATAAAGCCAGATTGGGCTGGTTTTCTAAGGTAAACCTAATTGCCTGTTTATAGAGTTTACGATCCGCTTGTGCGCGTGTAGCTCGAACCGCTGGGCCTTTGCTGGCGTTTAGGGTACGAAATTGAATGCCGCCTAGATCTATCGCTTTCGCCATGATCCCGCCTAAGGCATCTATTTCTTTAACCAGATGGCCTTTGCCTATCCCGCCAATAGCAGGATTGCAGCTCATTTGCCCCAGCGTATCAATATTTTGCGTTAACAATAATGTTCTCGCACCACTTCGAGCAGAGGCTAATGCGGCTTCTGTACCAGCATGACCACCCCCGACCACAATTACATCAAAATCTTTTTTGAATTTCACAAGCTTTTTTTACTCTGAGTCGCTATATTAATGTCTGTCAAGTAAGACCTATTTCTGACTATTA
>Ga0194038_1000480_pt1 | contig 17686 bp, 19 predicted proteins | sample JunL226m_MetaG_FD_148630 | JGI IMG/M metagenome (GOLD analysis project Ga0194038, IMG submission 148630) | Anoxic zone freshwater microbial communities from boreal shield lake in IISD Experimental Lakes Area, Ontario, Canada - Jun2016-L227-6m | ecosystem: Environmental > Aquatic > Freshwater >... | reverse complement strand
CTGCGGTGACCAATAACCGCGGAGCTGCTCGTCACGCGCTGATGGCGCAAACCCGGTGATGTCCACTCCGCGTGCCCAGTGATGAACGCGGGGAATCCCATGGGCGCGAAGGCTTTCCATCGCCGCAGATGATGGCGCCAGGGTGCGGTCGGCCAGACCGTGCAGATGGCGGTTCCACGCCCACGCTGCTCGCGCGGCGATCGGCACCCCGTAACTGCTCGCGAATCCTGCGATATCGGTCTGGTAGACCGCGACTGTCGGCACACCGAGACGGCGGGCGGCCAGCAGACCGCCGTAGCCGAGCATGGCCGGCGATGCCAGGTGCACCACGTGCGGGTCGAACCCGCGCAGCACCCGGAGAATCCGCGGGCGCGGCATGCTCAGCGGCAGCGAGGTGACCATCGGATACATGCGCGACGGCACCCGATGAACGCGGATTCCGTCATGGATGCGCGCTGCCGGCGCCTCACCGCGGGGGTTGTCGGGGGCGATGACCAAAGCCTCGTGTCCGGTGCGGCGCAGATGCTCCAGCACCCGCAACACCGAGTTGGAGACACCGTTGACATTAGGCAGAAACGATTCGGCGACGATCGCAACTCGCACACCTGCACTATCGCATCAGCGGGTTTCACGAAGGTTGCGTGCCGGAATACGGCAGGCGTCGGGTTGTGGTCACCTCACGGCCGCTTCGAGGTCAGCGGTTACCTTCCGGTGCCAGCTGATCCATCGGCGGAAACAGAACCCGAACCGGCCGGACCCAGTTCTGCAGGCGTTCCTCGGCACGGGAATTCGCACCGCCACAGGCCGAGCCACGCAGTGAAAAACTCGTCACGCCACCGTCGGCAACCGACACCGCGAACGCGGTCCCGCCGGTGCACCCCTGCTCCGGTTCCTCGATGACGATGTCGCTCAGGTCCGCAAAAGACTGCGACACCTCGTCCCAGACCGCCGCGGTCATCGGTGCATCCTGATCGGCGAGGATGTCACCGTAGCTATCGACGACGATCCGGGCCCGTTCCCGGGTGAAGGTCAGGACGAAGCTTCGATGAAACGGGGGCGGCACCGAGGAGTCGTGAAACTCGTACGTCACCGTCGCGGTCGGCGAAAGTGCACCCTGGCTCATCTGGGACCCACTCCCCTCGGTGCCGCGTGCGCAGCCAACAACAATGCAGACCAGTGTGGCCATCACCGCCTGACGGCGCAACACCTCACATACCGCTGAGGTCGTCGGGGATGTCCACGGCATGCTCCTGGAGCACCGCGAGTGCGACCACATCGAGTGTGCGCTCATGCGTGCTGGCCAGTACCACCGGTGCGGCGTACCCGTCCTCATGGGCCCGAAGCCAATTGACGGCCGTGACGCACCACCGGTCACCGGGCACCAGTCCGGGAAACCGGTAGGCGGGCAGCGGGGTCGACAGATCGTTGCCGATGGACAGTTGATGTTCGAGGAACTCGGCCGTCACGACAGCACAGATGGTGTGCAGGCCGCGGTCCTCGGGCCCGGTCGTGCAGCAGCCGTCGCGATGGAAACCCGTCATCGGATCGGTCCCGCACGGCTCCAGCGGGCCGCCCAGCACGTTGCGGTCAGTCACGGTGTCAGTATGGCGCGGCTGAACCCGCCCGGCGGCCCAACGCGTGGTACTTCCAGCCGGCGCCCGTCCAGCGCGCGCTGTCCAGGCAATTGCGGCCGTCGACAACGACCCTGGCCCGCACCGTGGCGGCCAGTGTGTCGGGGTCGAGATCGACGAACTCCCGCCATTCGGTGAGCACTAGGACCGCATCGGCGCGCTCACAGGCTTCCAGCACCGACGTCGAGTAGTTCAGGGTCGGGAACAGTCGCTGTGAGTTGTCCATCGCCTTGGGATCGTAGACGTTGACGGTCGCCCCGTTGAGTTGCAGCATGCCGGCGACATTGAGTGCCGGTGAGTCGCGCACATCATCGGACTCCGGTTTGAACGCAGCACCCAGCACGGCCACATTGGCTCCCAGCAGCGATCCACCACACGCCGCGGCGGCCAGTTCCACCATCCGGGTACGGCGCCGCATGTTGATGCTGTCGACCTCGCGCAGGAATGTCAGCGCCTGATTGGCGCCGAGTTCGCCGGCCCTGGCCATGAACGCGCGGATGTCCTTAGGCAGGCAGCCGCCGCCGAAACCCAGACCTGCGTTAAGGAACTGGCGACCGATACGCGGATCGTGACCGAGCGCATCAGCCAGCACCCGGACATCGGCGTCGGCGGCCTCGCACACCTCCGAAATGGCATTGATGAACGAAATCTTGGTCGCCAGAAAGGCATTCGCCGATACCTTCACCAACTCGGAGGTCTGCAGATCGGTCCGGATGAACGGGGCGCCCTCGTCGAGCAGACGCGCGTACATCTCGCGCAGTGCGGGCTCGGCGAGCGTCGAACCCTCTTCGACCCCGACCACAATGCGATCCGGGTGCAGGGTGTCGTGGATCGCGAAACCCTCCCGCAGAAATTCCGGGTTCCAGGCGACTTCGATCGGCACACCATCGCCGGCCAGGGCGCGGGCCCGCGTGGCCAAGCCTGCCGCGGTGCCCACCGGAACCGTGGACTTGCCGACGATCACCGAAGGGCGCCTCAGCCGCGGAACAAGTTCGTCGATGACGGCGTGCACGTGACGGAGGTCGGCTCCGTATTCGCCCTTCTTCTGCGGTGTCCCAACACCGAGGAAGTGGATGTCGGCGAATTCGGCGGCCAGGTCGTAGTCAGTGGTGAACTGCAGCCGTCCGGCAGCGAGGTTGTCGCGCAGAACCTGTGCCAGGCCGGGCTCATAGAACGGGATGTCGCCGCCGGAGAGTTTGGCGACCTTGCCGGGGTCGATATCGACCCCGACCACTTCATGACCCAGCTCTGCCATCCCGGCGGCATGTGTCGCGCCGAGGTAGCCGGTACCGAACACGGTGCATCGCATACTCACATCTATAACCAGCGGCGAAGACCTAACCGGGACGCGACACTGAGCGCCAGGCTAACAACGGATGAACGCTGTGCCACGCCGAGTCGAGCAGTGCCCCACCCGGGGGTTTGATCATGGCGGCAGCAGACCACTTGCCAAACAGTGACGTGATGACATAGAAGAAACAGATGAGCCCCGAAATCGAGTACACGGTCGGCGACTATCTTCTGGACCGGCTCGCTGAACTTGGCGTCACCGAACTCTTCGGGGTGCCCGGGGATTTCAATCTGGAGTTCCTCGATCATGTGCTGGCGCATCGGGAGATCCGATGGGTCGGTGGAGCCAATGAACTCAATGCCGGCTACACCGCTGACGGCTATGGCCGTCTGCGCGGGATTGCGGCACTGGCAACCACTTTTGGTGTCGGCGAACTATCTGCCGCAAACGCGATCGCCGGAAGCTACGCCGAGCATGTGCCGGTGGTACACATCGTCGGGGCACCAGCCAAAGAAGCCCAGGCCGCGCGACGAGTGGTTCACCACTCGCTCGGCGACGGTGACTTCCAACATTTTCTACGGATGGCACGGGAAATCACCTGTGCCCAGTCTGATCTGGCGCCGGCCACGGCCACCCGGGAAATTGACCGGGTGCTCTCCGAAGTGTGCGAGCAGAAGCGGCCGGGGTATCTGCTGTTGGCTACCGACGTGGCCCGGTTCCCCGTCGACCGTCCCGACGGACCGCTGCCGGTGCGGTCCGGCGGGACCAGCCCCCGGGCTTTGGCACAGTTCGTCGACGCCGCCCGCGCACTCATCGGCGACCATCGCATCACCGTGCTTGCCGACCTGTTGGTGCATCGACTCAACGCCGTCACCGAACTCCAAGACCTATTGGCCGCGGACACCGTTCCCTATGCAACCTTGATGTGGGGAAAGAGTCTCCTCGACGAAAGCTCACCGAACTTCCTCGGCATCTATGCCGGAGCCGCCAGCGACGAGGCAGTGCGGCACGCCGTCGAAGACGCACCGGTACTGGTCACCGCCGGAGTCCAGTTCACGGACCTGGTGAGTGGATTCTTCTCCCAGCGGATCGATCTGGCCCGAACCATCGACATCGGCGCGGCACAGGCGACGGTGTCGGGAAGAATGTTCGCCCCCATCGACATCAATGCGGCACTCGCAGCGCTGGCCGCCATCCTGCGTGAGCGAGGTATCACCTCACCGGCACCTGTGGCGATCGCTGCCGCGATCCCCGACGAGCACTCGCATGCCGACGCTGAGCTGACCCAGAAAGTGTTGTGGGACAAACTCTGCGACGCACTCACACCCGGCAATATCGTCTTAGCCGATCAAGGCACCTGCTTCTACGGCATGGCAGGCCATCGACTGCCTCGCGGAGTCACCTTTATCGGCCAACCCCTGTGGGCATCAATCGGCTACACCCTGCCCGCAGCACTCGGTGCGGCCCTGGCTCAGCCCGGTCGACGCGTGGTGTTGCTCATCGGTGATGGTGCCGCCCAACTCACGGTTCAGGAGATCGGGGTGATGGCCCGCGAGGGTGTCTCACCGGTGATCGTCGTGGTCAACAACGGTGGCTACACTGTTGAGCGCGCTATCCACGGCCCCGACGCCTACTACAACGACATCACCGGTTGGCGCTGGCTTGAGGTGCCAGGCGCCCTCGGGGTGACCGACTCACTGACCGTCACCGTGCGTACCTGTGGTGAACTCGATGATGCCCTGACAGCCGCGGCCGCCCATTCAGATCGGATGGTCCTCATCGAGGCGATCCTCCGACCTGACGACGTTCCACCGCTGCTGCAGGAGATAGCGGAGTCAGCAGCAGCGGCCAACAGCAGGCCTGCATCCACTGCAACCTAGAAGACGTACCCCTCACTCTCGGCAATCCAGGCACCGTAGCGAGGCTCCAACCTGGTGAGCCAATGATGCGGCCATACGTCGCCGTACACGCCACCGAGGAAGAACCCGGCAATCGCGGCGAGGGTATCGCTGTCCCCCCCGGTCGTCGCCGCCCTGCGCAGCGCCTCCACAGGATCACCGGGAAGCATGTCGACACACAGCAGCGCGCACGCGAGCGCCTGGGGTGAGCGCCATCCCTCACCGCCGTAGCGCGGAAGCGAGGGGTCAGCGGTCCAGGGATCGTCAAGGAACTTCGGCGTCGCATTCCGGGCCTGCTGCAGCGCGTCATGCACAGCCGACATTCCGGTTCGGATGAGATCGACTGCAGTATCACCGTTTCCGGTGCGCGGATGGTCGATCAGCCACGGTGCGGCAGTGCTCACGATGTCGTCATCACGGCTGAGTTCGATCGCATGGTGCAGAAGACCGTCACTCACCATCGCCTTCGGATCGGACGCAAGGAGAATCCTGCGCAACAGAGCGGCGGCCAGCAGCGCCGAGGCGATAGCCGCACCACCGCCATGGGTGGTCGCGGCCTGCCATGCCGACACCGGCTGCCATAACCCGTCCGGCAGGAAAGCGCACGGCGAGACGCGCATGACCGCACCGCAGGCATCGCTGTCAACCACGGTGGCCCGATACCAGGGCTCGTCGAAGTCGAGAGCCCGCAGCGCGGTCATCGTGGTTCGGCCGTATCCGCGCATATCCGGGTCATGCAGCCAGGCCAGCCAGCCGGCGATGATCGCCGACTGCAACTCGCTCACACCCTTGCCGGCCGCACCATTCAGAGCCCGGGCGAGATACAGGGTCATCTGGGTGTCATCCGAGACGATCAGCCGCTCGGGGAGATCCGGGCCCCTGAGGTCCAATAACGTCAGCCGACCATAGCTGTGCCTTTCGTTGGGATACCCCCACGCATCGCCGTAGGCGACACCGAGCATGGCTGCACGAAAGTTCGATGCACCTGAAACACATGAACCCATGACAGATCCCCCGATCGCCCTAGGCGCCCCGTTTCCTCTTCTTGTTCGGCGCCGTGTTCGGCGTCTCACCCATCGCCTCGGCGCGATCAGCCGCGGTGAAGCCCCCGTCAGCGACGCGTCCCCGCTTGATGTCAGTCATGGCGGCGGACGTCAACCTGTAGGCAGCATGGTTGGCGTTATAGGACCTCTTGTCATAGGTCATCGAGTAGCGCGCTTCCATACCCATCCGCTGTCCCACCGCGACCGCGTCGATGTCGGCGCCCAGGAAGATGAACTCCCAGCCGTAAACCTCGCGCTGCTGGGTGATCAGCTTCTTGACCGCGTCCCAGGTCCACTGGTGGCTGGCGTTCTCCATACCGTCGGTCATGATCAGGCAGATCACCTGACCGGGCCGATGATCGGAGGGCAGCGCGGCGAGCCGTTCGCCCACCTCGGTGATGAACACCCCGGCCGAGTCGAGCAGCGCGGTCCGCCCGCGGGGCACCACGACGAACTCCGGCACCGCGGTGATGGCGGTGGGCGGGTAGAGCACCTCGTACTCGGTGTCGAACTGGGCCAGCGTCACCTCGCAGTATTCGGGGTGGGAGCGCTGCTCATTGATGAGCTCGCGCCAGCCGTCTTCGGTGGCCTCCTTGCACTGATCCATCGAGCCGGAGCGGTCCAGCAGCGCAGCGATCAGGGTCTTGTTGGAGTCGGTCATATGTCACCCTTCTTTTGGGCAGGCAATGGCCACGACAACGTCCGGGGGTGATACCCCCGGCAGCTTTTGGCGAGCCCCTGACCTGCGATGAACGACTGTGAGAAACAGTCGCGATTGATACTTCAATTCTACCGACGGGGTACGACAAGCGCACTAAACGAAGGCATCTAATTTCGGTGAATCCCGCCGTGAATCGTCTCGGCACATACGATGCGGCGATGGCCTCTCTGATCCCCGCGGTTCCCAGGCCTCCGATGGGATTGCCGGACCCGTTGCGACGGATTCACGTACCCCGCGACCTCGATGCCGTCACCGATATCGGCCCCGAGGATCCGCCCGAGGCGGGTGGTGTCAGCGCGCGCAGAGTCGAAACGATCTGGCGCTCGGTCCGCGACTGGTACCGAAGCGGTGTACATCCGGCCATGCAGGTGTGTATCCGACGCAACGGCGCGGTGATCCTCAACCGGGCGATCGGACACTCCCACGGCCACGGCCCACAGGACAGCAAGGACACCGAGCGGCAGTACGCGACCGTCGACACCCCGTTCTGTGTCTACTCCACCTCAAAGGCGATCACCGCCTTCGTCGTTCACAAACTCGCCGAGCGCGGCATCATCGGCATCGACGATCCGGTCGCCGATTACATCCCCGGCTACGAGAAAAACGGTAAGCACGAGATCACCATCGGACACGTCCTCGATCACCGCGCCGGGGTGCCGAACCTGCCGCGCAGCGCACTCGATCTGGACAACCTCGGCGACCGCCAGTACATGACCGACTTACTCATCAACGCCTCACCGTTCGCGAAGGCCGGCCGCTATCTCGCCTATCACGCGGTCTCGGGTGGGTTCATCCTCGGCGAGATCGTGCACATCGCCACCGGCAAGGACATCCGCCAGGTGCTCGCCGAGGAATTCCTTGATCCGCTGGGCTTCCGCTGGACCAACTACGGCGTCGCGCCCGAGGATGTCGACAAGGTTGCGATCAACTACGTCACCGGGCCTCCGACCGCACCGCCGCTGTCGAATCTGCTCAGCCGCGCCCTCGGCGTCGGCCTGGACAGTCTGGTCAAGCTCACCAACGACCCGCGTTTCCTGACCGGGATCGTGCCCGCGGCCAGCACGGTCACCACCGCGTGGGAGCTATCGCGGTTCTTCGAAATCATGCGCCGCGGAGGCGAACTCGACGGCGTCCGGGTGATCGAGACCGAGACCATCCGCCAGGCGCTCATCGAACGCTCGCATCTGGAAATCGACTTCTCGCTCGGCTACCCGACACGGTTCTCCCACGGGTTGATGCTCGGTGCGCGAATGGTCAGCCTCTACGGTCTCGACACCCAGCAGGCCTTCGGCCATCTCGGTTTCACCAATATGCTTGCGTGGGCCGATCCCGAGCGCGCGATCTCCGTCGCCGTGCTCAACAGCGGCAAGCCGGTCGTCTACCCGGAGTTCTACCGCTTCCTCGGCACCATGCAGCGGATCACCAGTGAGATGCCGAAGGTGCCGAAGTCCGAGTGGGCGTTATGACGTTCGGATTTCGGCAGTCTCGGATCAACGTGGAACAGTGGGCCGCCTTCCAGCTCACCCCCGTCCAGCTGGCTCTGATCGGCCTACTGTTACCGGTCCTGCTGGCCTTAATCGGACTCCTGCTGATACGCAAGTTCGTTGATCAGGACGCCCTGCGCCAGCACCATGAGATCTCGGCACCCATCCTCAACGTTCTCGGAACCGTCTACGGAGTGTTCCTGGCATTGGTCGCCTCGACCGTCTGGGGTTACTACGAGCAGACCTCCGCGAACATCGTTCAGGAGGCGCGCGATATTCAATCCCTCTACAGCAACGCGACGGCGTTTCCCGATCCGTTCAGAAGCGAGATCCGGCAAAGGTTGGTCCATTACCGCGATGTCATCGTCATAAAGGAGTGGCCCGATCTTGCGCGGGGAGAGGGAAACCCAGAGACGGCCCCCATCCTCCGAGGACTGACTGAGACCTACGCCAGCCACCAGGTTTCGACGCCCACAGAGGGAACCTTTTACAGCGAGTCGATAACCAAACTCGATCAGGTCAAAAGTCTGCGCGCCTCTAGAATCGATGACGCCATCAGCAGTCTCCCCCTTATCATCTGGCTGGTTCTCATCGTCGGTGCGTTCATCCTTGTCACGTCCTCCTACTTGTTCGGTGCGAGCCGCTACTCCCTTCACACCGCGATGACCCTGATGCTTACCGGGCTGATCGCCCTGATCTGCTACACCACCGTCGTCCTGGACTTCCCCTTCGTCGGACCGGCGGCGATCGGCCCGGATGCCTTCATCGAGCTGGATCTGCACTGCGGAACCGCGCAAGACCCGTGTTGACTCGTCCTGACCGACATCCGGTTGGCGACCTAACCCAGTCCGCCACCGACGAGTAGTCCCAAGAGATAGGTGATGCCGGCGGCGCCATAGCCAATCATCAACTGGCGCATGGCCCGTCGCAGGGGCGGCGCACCGGAGAGTAGACCGACGATCACGCCGGTGCCGAGCAGTGTCGCGCCGACCAGCCCGGCGGCCACCAGAACGGCCACGGTGCCTTGGAGACCGAAAAGATACGGCAGCACCGGGATCAGCGCGCCGACGGCGAAGAACAGAAAGCTCGCGACCGCCGCTTTGAGTCCGGTGCCGACGGCCTCGTGCCGGTTGGGGTCCGGACCGACCGACTCATGCCCGTCGGCACCCGCCGCGGGGTCACGCAATACTTCGGCGGCATGCGCGCGAGCCTCTTCCGGACTCATGCCGCGGGCGCGGTAGACCAGTTCGAGTTCGTTGGCGTCCACATCCAGCTCGGTCAGGGCTGCGCCGACACGCGGGCTGGGTGTGGATGCTTCCAGCAGTTCACGTTGTGAGCTGACCGAGACGTACTCGCCGGCGCCCATCGACAGTGCGCCGGCAAGCAATCCGGCAAGCCCGGTGACCAACACCGTGTGAGCTGACACCCCACTGGCGGTGACGCCCAGAATCAGCGCCAGGTTGCTCACCAATCCGTCGTTGGCGCCGAACACCGCGGCCCGGAAGCTCCCCGACAGGCGGTCACGGCCGCGGGCCGCCAGAGCGCGGATGACTTCTTCGTGGATCTGTTCGTCGGCGGCCATCGTCGGGGTGGCGTCGACGTCATCGTCGTAGTTGGCGCGGGCTTCGAAACGCTGAACCAGCGCCAGGACGAACACCGACCCGAAGTGGCGCGCCAGGAAAGCCAGCGTTCGGGTGCCGAGGTCCGCGCGACGCGGCGGGCCGACCTGATCGCCCAGCAACGTCAGCCAGTGCTGCTCGTGGCGTTCCTCCGAGGCGGCGATGGCCAGGAGTATCGCGCGCTCCTCCCCGTCGTAGCGCTGGGCAAGATCGCGATAGACGGCGGCCTCAGCACGTTCGTTGGCCAGGTGCCTGCGCCAGCGGCCCAGCTCAGAGGGACTCGGACGGCTGCCCGCCCGTGGTGCCTCATCGCGGTTCACCCCGTCATTATTGACCTCGGTCACCCAGGCGTTCGTTTGGTGACAGGATTCCCCTATCGAGGTCGATAAACCAGGAGGACGCGTGCCGGACAGCCCGAAGAAAAAGGCACCCGCCAAGAAGGCGGTGAAGAAGGCCCCCGCGAGGAAGGCCCCCGCCGCAAAAGCGTCCGCCAAGAAGGCCCCGACCAAGAAAGCACCGACCAAAAAACTCAGGGGCTCCGAGACCATCACCGGCGCGAGGCGCCTCGGCGGCTGGGACTTCGCGACGTGGCGGATGGCCACCGACGATCCGGTCATGCGCTCGACCATCATCGGTCTGCTGGTCCTGGAGACCACACCGGACTGGGACGCGCTGTGCGATCGCTTCGAGCGGGCCAGCCGGCTTGCTCCGGTGCTGCGCTCGAAGGTCGTCGAAGGCCCGCTGAACCTGCAGACCCCGCGCGTGGTCGTCGACCCGGACTTCGACCTGGGCTACCACATGCGCCGGTTCAGCATGCCCACCGCGACATGGGATGACGTCCTCACCGAAGCCCGACGGCAGTCCATGACCGACTTCGACAAGGAACGGCCGCTGTGGCGGGTAACCGTCGTGGAGGGCCTGCCCGGCGGTAAGGCGGCGCTGATCCTGAAGTTGCACCACGCCATCGCCGACGGGCAGGGCACGGTGCAACTCGGTCTGGCGCTGTTCGACTTCACCGCCGAGGGAAGCGATCTCGGACCGATGCCGGAAGCACCGGAGCCGGTCGAGCTCGACACCCGAGGCTTCATGCAGGCGGTGATCCGCAATAACGTCGGCTGGGTTGCCAAAACCGCCGAGGATGTCATCAAGGGCATCGGCCCGCTGGCCATGTCGGCGATCAAGAACCCGCTGGAGTTGCTCAGCAAGGTGCGCGAGACTGCCGAGTCGGTGGCGCGGTTCACCAAGGTACCGCTGCCACTCGGACCGCTGTCGCCGATCATGCAGTCGCGCAGCATCAACTACCACTTCGACACCATCGATATGGATTTCGCGAAGTTCCGGGCGGCGGCCAAGAAACGTGAGCGCACGGTCAACGATCTGTTCCTGGCCGCGATTAGCGTCGGCATGTACCGCTACCACGAAAAGATGGGACGCCCCGTCGGCGAGTTGCGAATGAACATGCCGATCTCGCTGCGTACATCCGATGATCAGAGCAACGCGGTGACCATCGCGCGCTTCGAGATTCCGATCTCCAATGTCATCGACGACGTGCTCGAGGCGGCGGCGAGCACCGTGCGCAGCTGGCGTGCCGAACCGGCCCTGAAACTGGCCGACTACTTTGCCGAGCTGACTCGTTTCCTCCCCCCCGAGTTGGTGTCGGCCGCAGCCCAGACCTCGGACCTGACCGCATCCAACGTGCCCGGTATACCGGTACCGGTATGGCTGGCCGGTGCCAAGATCGAGCGGATGTACCCGTTGGTCGGCACCATCGGAGCGGCGATCAACGTCACGATGCTGACCTACGAGGGCACCGCGAGTGTCGGGGTCAGCACCGACGACGCGGCGGTCGAGGACCGCGAGGAGCTGATCGCCAGCCTTCGCTCGGGTTTCGGTGAGGTCATCGGATCTGCGGTGCTGGCCGGGGATCCGTTGACGCGCTGATGGTCACCCTTCATGTCGAGCGCATGATCGCGGCGCCACCGGATCGGGTGTTCGCCTGGCTGGCCGACCCGGCCAACCTGATCGTCGCTCCGATGGTCGTGCGCACCGGATGGGCGAAAGACTCTGCGGCGCCCGGCGTCGGCGCGGTCCGAGAGGTGATCGCGACCGGCATGTGGTTTCGCGAGGAGATCACCGCCTACGACCCGCCGCGAAGTTACAGCTATCGAATCGTCAAAGCCGTGCCTGCCTTCAACAACCACGGCGGCACACTGACCTTCACCCCATCCGGCGACGGCACCCACGTCGACTGGATCATTTCCTACGCCCATCCGATTCACGCCGGCGGAAAAGCCATGGAGGCGGTCAGTGCGCGGCTGCTGCCATGGAATTTCCGCGCGATCCTCGCCGGGTGCGCAAAGGCTTTGGAGCGCTAGAGGCATTGACACGCTGAGGGTTTCCCGCGATCACGACTGCGAGTGCAGGCCGATCATGTTTCCCTCGCTATCAGTCACCAGTGCGATCGCACCGTAGGGTCCGATGGATGTTTTCGGCTTGACGATCTGCCCGCCGGCGGCTTCGACCCGGGCCGCTTCCACGGCGCAGTCCTCGCAGGAGAAGTACACCAGCACGGCATTTCCGCCCGGCTCGAAGCCAGCCATGCGTACCAACGCTCCGGACGCACCGAACGCCTCGCCGTCCATATCGAAGACCAGCATCTCGGGGCTGTCCGGTCCGGCAGGCTCGGGTAGTTGGTGGAGCGTCCGGCGTAATAGGGCCTCGTAGAACGCTTTGGCGCGGGACATATCGCGCACATAGATCTCGAACCATCCGACGGGGTTGTTCATGACTTCAGAGTCTGCGCGGATGGAGTGACAACCGCAATGGATCCGATGTACGCAGGGGTATGCCGTTTCCGAATGTAATACCAACGAGCATCGCGCCTGGTCTTAGCTTGCACCGTCCCTGACTCGGGTGCCGGTTACTGCGAACCCTATTTTGAATCAACTTTTGCAACAGATCGAGCTGGGCTTCCCTGTCGCGCATAGGGACTCGCCGCTCAGTGTCCGAAACTAAAGAATTGCGAGAGCCTGCCTAATCGCCGTTATCTTCACGTGAGATTGTGGCGGAGAGAACCGCCCCCTGCTTGCTTCGATATGGGGCTGCGCTTTAATCGCCCAGTTCGCTATCCCCATCACGGGTTCGGTCAAGCCGACTCCCAGCGTGGTCAGCTCGTATTCGATGCGGGGTGGGACTTCCGGATAAGCCGTGCGACTGGCCAGCCCGTCTCGTTCGAGTTTGCGCAGAGTGACGGTCAGCATTCGATGCGAGATGCCCACCACAGCCCGTTGGATCGCGTTGAAGCGCATCGGCCCGGAGCTGAGGCACAGGATGACCATGAGAGTCCACTTGTCGCCCAGTTGGCTCAGGATGTCTCGGACGATGCGGCATTCGGAGCTACTGCCTGCCGCTACACGCGGGGCGTCGGGGGTGTGGGTCGTGGCGCAGTTGTCGGTGGTCGACAGGGTTCGGGTCATCACGGTTACCTCCTAGTCGGTCACGCACTTTGAGGTGCGTTCTTGCGGGGGACGCGCCCCTGGGGAAGCATCGGCACTGGTTACCGGAAGTGCGTACCAGCTTCTTTCTACTCCAAGCAAGGGATAGTCCGAAGTTTGGCACGCTCGTCGAGTTACTCCGAGACTTCACCACAACCGAAAGCTAGAGCCATGTCCTTCATGATGCCCAGAGGCACCCGAGGTGTCCGCATGCCTGCGGCCGCAAAAAGGGTGATTAAGTGGGTGAACCGACTTCTTGCTGGCCGGATCGCCAGAAGTGGCAAAGCTTTTGGAACGATGCCAGCTCTCGTGCTGACTACCGTGGGCCGCAAGACTGGGAAGGAACGCCGAACCCCTCTCGCCTATATCCCGGAGGAGCAAGGCAAGTGGCTGATTATCGCCGCCTACGCTGGGGCGGTGGAGAACCCGGCGTGGTACTACAACCTTGCCGCGCATCCAGATCGCGTCAGCATCGAACTCGACGGCAACCTCTACCAGGTCGCGGTCGAGGAACTCCACGGGAATGAGCGCGATCTGGCCTGGAAGCGGATAACTCAAGCCAACAGCCGCTTCGCCGAGTACCAGAAGAAGACCGACCGAGAGCTTCCAGTCATTCGACTTACTAAACGGGACTAGAAGCGGTTCCACCGCTTAGGAAAAAGGTTGAACCAACGCAGGGAATCTGCCTGGCCGATAAATCAAAGGAGTGGGACCACAGTGTTAGTCAACGGGATCAATCACATCGCCCTGATTTCCAAGGATGTCGACCGACTGCGCACCTTCTACACGGAGGTGTTCGACGCAGACGCGGGTCCCACCACGCCGCACGGCAAAGGCGGCGGCGAAACCATGACGGTTATACGCATCGGGCCCCACACTGAACTGAACGTGTTCACGATCGAGGGCAACCGCGAGCCGGACCGTCAGACGCCCATGTGGGGGCGCGGGCGTCTCGACCACTTCGGCCTGCAGGCGGCGTCCGAGGAAAGCTTTGAGATGATCCGCCAACGGCTCATCGAGCGCGGTGCCAGCGACGGCCACGTCAACGACTTCGGCGGTGTGCGCAGCATCTTCTTCCGCGACACCGATGGGCTGGAAGGCGAAGTGCTCATCGGAAAGTAACAATCCCGCCAGGTGCTTTCGGATCGGGCTAAACGGTACGGACTAGAAGCGGTTCCACCGCTCAGGAAAAAGGTTGTGGAAGAAAATGGGACAGCCAACGTGGGACGAGCGTTACGACGGTGCTGACTATGTCTACGGAACCGAACCGAACGACTTCCTGGTCAGCCAGTTCGGAAACCTGCCGCCTGGGCGGGTTCTCTGCCTAGCTGAAGGCGAGGGGCGAAACGCCGTCTTCCTCGCCGAACACGGCTTCGCCGTGACCGCCGTTGATCAGTCCGTCGTTGGCCTTGCCAAAGCCGAGCGTCTCGCCGCTCAACGCGGCGTTCAGATCGAGACCATCGTCGCCAACCTCGCCGATTTCTCGATCGCCCCCCGATCCTGGGACGGCATCGTCTCGATATTCGCCCACACCTCACCACCGGTACGAAGGCACGTCCACAGCGAGGTCGTTCGCGGCCTCAAGCAAGGCGGAGCCTTCCTCTTGGAGGCATATCGCCCGGAGCAACTGGAGTACAAGACCGGTGGGCCACCCGTCGTCGAGATGATGATGACACTCCAAATGCTGCAGGCCGAGCTGCCGGGACTCGACTTCGAGTACGCCCAAGAGTCGATCCGTGATCTTCACGAAGGGAAGTTGCACGCAGGGCAGGGGGCCGTCGTGCAACTCCTGGCACGCAAACCCTGAGGCCGCAAATAGGACAGGCGATCCCACCTCATTTTGTTGCGGCTTTAGCGAATCTCAAAACAAAAGTTTTGAGAATGTCTTAGGTCTCACCGCGCCGACGATGCCGTCGCCACGCCGATCACTCCGTCGCCGTGGCGACCAACCCCGCCATCTCCGCCTTCATCGAAGGTAACCGCATCATCGGCGTTTTCAGTGCTCGGCAACACCGGCCAGCCGACACCGTCGGACCTTGTGTATTTGGTAGATGCATTCATTGGAGAGGACAGGACCGGCGGAATAATAGAGTGGTCGCATGTGCACCAACTTCAAGATCAAGCCGGCCGCGGACGGCACCGTTGTTGTAGGGCGCACCATGGAGTTCCCCGACCTCATTCCGTGGGAGGTCCAGGTTGTGGCGGCGGGGTTGCCGCGTACTTCTGCCGGGGTGAAGAACGGTATCGCCTGGACGCCGCAGTGCGGCATCGTCGGCATGGGTGCCTGGGGTGACGGGCTTCTTGCAGATGGCATGAACACCGAGGGACTGAGTGCTCACGCGCTGTACATGGCCGGGTTCTGCGACTACGCGGAGCCGACAGGCGCGGGCAACGACATCGGCGAGATGGATGTCATCGCCTACCTGCTGGGTACCTGCAAGAACGTTGCGGAGGCCAAGGCCGCCGCGGCAGGCATGAACGTGGTGGGCGTTGACCCGGGCTTGGGGTTCAATCCGCCGCTGCACTTCCTGCTGCACGACGCCACGGGCTCGGCGGCCATCGAATTCCGCCCCGAGGGAATGAGCATCGTCGACAACCCCACTGGGGTGGGCACGAACGGGCCGTTCCTCGACTGGCACATCACCAACCTGCGCAATTACGTGGGAATCTCGGCGGTCAATCCCACCACCACGGTGGGCGACAGCACCCTTCACCCGCTCGGGCAGGGCGGCGGACTGCGGGGATTGCCCGGCGATTACACCCCGCCCTCACGGTTCGTACGCGCGGCCGCGCTGATGCTGCTCATCGACGAGCCCGCCGATGCCGCGTCTGCCGAATCGGCATGCCTGCACGTGATCAACAGCTTCGACATCCCGGCGGGCATTATCACCGAGGAGTTCAAGCCTGGTCAGGTGGTTGACGAGGTCACAAGCTGGGTGACGGTGTGCAATCTCACCGACCGCCGGTACGGCTACCGAACGATCGGCGATCCTGCGCCGTACGTGGTGGACTTGACCACGACAGACTTCTCGACCAGCCGTCGCACACCCGTTCCGGGCGCCGCGCGGTTCACGCCCGTCACCGTGTAGTTGGGGGCGCGTCACCTCCGTGGCAGCGACCAGGGGATCTGGTTCGGCATCTGCGAAATGTCCACCCGCACCATTCGCTACGTCAGCGCGGGTACCCCGCCCGCATTCGTATTCGCCTCCGCAGTCGGAAAGCCCACGGTGGCGGGGGCGGTGTTAGGTTCCGCTTTCCGTGCCTCCCGGTAGCGTCACCCGGTGACCTCCGACTGGCCGGCCGAGCGACGGGCGATCATCCGCGACGCCACCGGGGTCGGCATCGCAGTCGCCGCGTATGGCGTGGTCTTCGGTGCGCAGGGGGTCGCGACCGGCCTGTCGCTGGCCCAGACGATGACCCTCTCACTGCTGATGTTCACCGGTGCCTCCCAGTTCGCCCTGGTCGGCGTCGTGGGTGCGGGAGGTACAGTAGTCGCAGCGGCGCTGACGGCGCTCATGCTCGGCGCGCGCAACGCGCTGTACGGGCTTCGGATGGCACCCCTCCTCGGGGTCACCGGAGCGAAGCGGTTGCTTGCGGCCCAGTGGACCATCGACGAGAGCACCGCGATGGCGCTCGCCCGCGAGGACCACACCAACGAGCGCGCTGTGCGCACGGCCTTCTGGGCCACCGGCGGTTCCGTCTACGTCTTCTGGAACCTCTCGACGCTCCTCGGAGGGCTCGGCGCGAAGGCCCTCGGCGATCCTCGGACGCTGGGCCTCGATGCCGTGATCCCGGCAGCGTTCCTCGCGCTGCTGTGGCCCCGAATCAGGGGCCGCGAGCCGTGGGCGATCGCCGTGCTCTCGGCGGCAGTCGCCGTCCTCCTCACACCGGTGCTGCGACCCGGCCTGCCCGTGCTCGCCACCGCGCTCGTGGCGATTATCGCCGGGATGTGGGCGCGAAATACGCTCGCGCCGTTGGCATCGGCACCGATCCACCCCGAGGAGAGCGTGCACGACGAGGGCGACGCCACGCCGCGCGGCGGGTCGGCGTGATGTGGCCACTCGTTCTGATCGCGTCCGTCGGCTGCTACGCGCTCAAGCTCGCGGGCCACTCGGTGTCGCCGCGTGTGCTGGATCGGCCGCGGGTGCGACGCATCGCTGCCCTTCTGCCCTTGGCACTGCTCGCCGCCCTGGTGGCGGTGCAAACATTCGGCTCCGGGCAGACACTGGTCGTCGATGCCCGCCTCCCTGGGGTTGTCGCAGCAGCCGTGGCGCTGGTCCTGCGAGCACCCTTCCTCGTTGTGGTGGCTGTCGCCGGAGTCGTAGCCGCGGGGCTGCGTTACGCGGGGTTAGCAGCATGAGTAGTTGGTGCGGCGAGGATATCCCGGGCGCCTTGGAGCAGTGAGGGCTCGACGTGCGGATAGCGCCGCGCGTTCACAGGCACCTCTTCCCCGGGTACCGCGATACCAAAGGACTTGCGGGATTTGCGACAAAGCCAGCGCATGC
>Ga0194038_1000478_pt1 | contig 17691 bp, 15 predicted proteins | sample JunL226m_MetaG_FD_148630 | JGI IMG/M metagenome (GOLD analysis project Ga0194038, IMG submission 148630) | Anoxic zone freshwater microbial communities from boreal shield lake in IISD Experimental Lakes Area, Ontario, Canada - Jun2016-L227-6m | ecosystem: Environmental > Aquatic > Freshwater >... | reverse complement strand
GCAAGTTCAAGCAGGTTTTTTACACCATCGCTATATTCACCGCCTGCATCAATCTCTTGATGTTAGTACCCTCGATTTACATGCTCGAAGTCTATGACCGAGTTTTAGTTAGTCGCAATGAAAGTACCTTATATGTTTTAAGTTTTATGGTGCTGGGCTTATTTGCCTTGATCTCTATTTTGGAATATATCCGCAGCATGGTCGTAATTCGCATTGGCGCCAAGATGGATAGCTTTTTAAACAATCGTGTTTACACCGCCGCCTTTGAACAAAACTTACGCGGCATGGGGGTCAATGCCGGCCAAGCCTTAAACGATTTAACGACTATTCGTCAATTTGTCACTGGCAATGGCATGTTTGCATTTTTTGATGCGCCTTGGTTTCCGATTTACTTAATTGTGATATTTATTTTTAATTTTTGGATGGGCATGTTTGCGTTTGTCAGCGTAGCTATTTTGGTAGCGCTTGCTTGGTTAAATGAGATTGTCTCGCACAAACCCCTTTCTGAAGCAAACAATGTGGCGATTCGTTCAAGCAATATGGCAACGAATAATTTACGCAATGCTGAAGTGATCGAAGCGATGGGCATGCTGCCCAATATGCGCGCACGTTGGTATGAGCAGCACGTTAAGTTTTTAAAATTACAAGCAGAAGCCAGTCAAAAAGCATCAAAAGTGAGTTCTGTTACTAAGTTTGTTCAAATAGCGGTTCAATCATTGATCTTGGGCGTTGGCGCGCTGCTCGTCATCATGGGTGAAGTCACTAGCGGAATGATGATTGCTGGTTCAATTTTGCTAGGTCGCGCACTGCAACCAGTTCAGCAAATTATTGCCGTTTGGCGCCAGTGGAGTGGTGTGACGATTGCGTATGCCCGTTTGCAAAAATTACTTGCTGAAAATCCACCTCGCGAAGCAGGGATGGAGCTACCAAGGCCTGAGGGCAATCTTGCGGTGGAGCAGGTCACCGCAGCACCGCCCAATGTGGGTATAGCTGTTCTAAAAAGTGTGAGCTTTCAAATACAAGCAGGAGATTGCTTAGGCGTCATTGGTCCTAGTGGCTCTGGTAAATCCACTCTGGCCAGGCTCTTAGTTGGTGTGTGGCGCGCTGCGGTAGGTAAGGTGCGTTTAGATGGTGCCGATGTGTTTTTGTGGAATAAAGATGAGCTGGGTCCTCATATGGGTTACTTGCCTCAAGATATTGAGTTGTTTGCTGGCACGGTTAGTGAGAATATTGCCCGCTTTGGCGAGGTGAATGCAGATAAAGTAGTGAATGCTGCCAAATTAGCGGGTGTCCACGATCTCATTTTGCGACTACCGGAAGGTTATGACAGCATGATTGGTGATGGTGGCCTTGGCTTATCTGGCGGTGAAAAGCAACGTCTTGGATTGGCGCGCGCCTTATATGATGAGCCTTCCTTAATTGTGCTTGATGAGCCCAATTCGAATTTGGATGATATTGGTGAGATTGCTCTCACCCAGGCCATTATTCGCTTACGTCAGATGCATAAAACGGTGGTTCTTATTAGTCATCGTCCGAGCATTATTCGAGAAACCAATAAATTACTCGTGTTGCGTGAGGGGATGGTGGCCGCTTTTGGACCAACGGATCAAGTATTAAAAGATTTGGCGCAGTTTAAAGCGCAGCAAGAGTCACAAGCAAAAGCAAGAGCTAAGGCGGATGCTGATGCACGCGCACAAGCAAGCTCAAGTGTCGCCACTATTTCTGAAGTGCATGATGCCCATTCTGATGGCGATAAGAACGCCGCTAGTGAATAGTGGCAAATAGTCACGCACAGTTAATTACGAGAATACGATGTTAAAACTTCCTTACGAAAACTCCAAAGCCTGGCTCCAAAAACGCATTATCTCCTTGCAAGAGGCAAGAGCTAATGATGAAGATTATGAAGAGCATGATGAAAGACAATACGCCCGTCTTGGCTGGATCGTATTATTAGTGGGCTTTGGGGGCTTTATGCTCTGGGCTTTATTTGCACCCCTCGATAAAGGTGTGCCTGCTGAGGGCACGGTGATTGCTGATGGCCAGCGTAAAACGATACAAGCGCCTTTTAATGGGGTGGTAGATCAAATTTTGGTTAAAGATGGCGAGGTTGTTAAAGCAGGTCAGGTCCTGATTAAATACAATAATTTACAAGCGAGTGCACAAGCAACTGGAGCGCAGCAAGCCGTTTTAGGCTTGCAAGCGCAGGTTAAAGGCTTAGAAAATTCGATCGTCAATAAACAGCAGCAATTAGTGGCAATGAAAGAGCAATTAGCTAATGTGGAATTGCTTGCTAAAGAAGGCTATGTGGCGCGCAATCGTCTTTTAGAAGTGCAGCGCACTTACTTTCAGATGAACGGCTCTTTGTCCGAAGATCAGGGTAATCTAGTGCGCTATCGTAGCCAATTATCTGAACAAGAAGCGCGTCTTGCCGCTGCTGAATTTGATTTAGCCAATACGGAAGTAAAAGCCCCGGTGGATGGCTCCGTGACCAATTTAGAGGTGTTTACTAAAGGTGCTGTAACGCAAATGGGCTCAAAACTCTTAGAGGTTGAGCCATCGGACGCCGCATTAATTGTAGAAGCCCACGTCCCCGTGCATTTAATTGATAAAGTCCACATCAACTTACCAGTCGAATTGCTCTTTCCGGCATTTAATCAGCGCAGCACTCCCAATATTCCAGGCAAAGTGATTGTGGTTCCCAATAATCGCAGTCAAGATCCGCGCACGGGTGAGCCATATTACAAAATTCAGGTAGAAGTCACCGAAGCAGGTAAGAAAAAGTTACGCGAAAACAAAGTGCGCCCAGGTATGCCTGCCCAAGTATTTATTGTGACTGGTGAGCGCACCATGATGTCATATTTACTCAAGCCGATTACCGATCGCGTTCACACCTCACTTCGCGAGGAGTAGTAGTGAAAAAAACGCTGATTGCTAGTGCGCTCGCTTTATCTACACTATTTAATAGTGCGCAGGCATTAGATTTAATGGGCGCTTATGAAGGCGCGCTGGCTAGTGATCCGACGTTTCGCGCCGCTGTCATGGATGCAGAAGCGGGCCGAGCTAATCTAGAAATTGGTCGCTCTGGTTTGTTGCCGCAATTGAGCGCGACTTATTACTCAGCGGTCAATCAAAGTAAAATTGCGTCCCCGCAGTATGGTCAATATGGTGGCCCCACGGTCATCACCAACCAGTCTTACCCAAGTAACAACTCGTATTTTCAAATCACGCAAGCCCTTTTTAATATGCAAGCAGTGGCGCAATTTCGCCAAGGTGCTGCGCAAGCCAATTTAGCGCAAGCACGACTGGCGTATAACACGCAAGATTTGCTCATTCGCGTACTACAAGCTTATACCGATTTATTGTTTGGACGTGATCAGTCTGATTACTATATTGCCCAGCGCAATGCTTTTAAAGAGCAGATGCAAGTCAATATAAAGCGCTTAGAAAAAGGTGAGGGCACGATTACGGATGTATTGGAAACCAAAGCATCCTATGAAATGGCAGAAGCACAAACCATTGAGGCGCGCGATGTGGTTGAAAATAATAAACGCAAGTTAGAAGCGATTATTGGCGAGCCACTCAAATCCGCTAATGATGTGCGCCCTTTGATTAAACGTTTTCAAGTAAAACCCTTAAATCCCAAGGCGTTTGAGCTCTGGCGTGAAACGGCCATAGCAGGTAACCCTGAAATTTTGGCTGCACAGCACAATGAAGAAGTCGCTCGCCAAGATTTACAAAAAAATGTGGCCGGAAATTTTCCAACGGTTTCCGCAGTAGCTACCTGGGGTCAGCAAAACTCGTACTACATCTCCACTATTAATCAAAATGCAGTGACTTCAACAGCGGGCATACAAGCAAGCTGGCCGATTTTTAATGGCGGTCAGACAACGGGATTAATCTCGCAATCACGTGCCAATTTTGCGAAGGCGTTAGCGCAAACGGATGAAGCACGCCTACGGGTAGTTACTGAACTTCGCAAACAATATGATGCTGTGCTCTCGAGTGAACTCAAAGTTGCGGCATTAAATCGCGCAGTCGAATCTGCTACCGAATTAACCAAAGCGATGCGCCTGAGTATTAAAGGGGGCGAGCGCATTAATATGGATGCGCTCTTAGCGGATAAGGGCCTAGCAAACGCCCAGCGTGATTTAGCGCAAGCAAAATACAACTATCTTTTATCGTTCTTACGTTTAAAACAGCAGGCCGGAAATTTAACGAGCGACGACTTGCAAGAAGTAGCCACCTACTTTGATCGCGACGCCCCTCTAAAAGCAGCGCGTTAAATCTAAAATTTTTTAGATTGAGTGCGACTTAAATTTGCGCTAGTCTATTTTTTGATGAGGCAGGGCATCTAGTCCATCAGCTGCTAATTTTGTAAGTGCTTCACTTTGCTGAATATGGAGTTGATGGCCTGTTTTTGTCAACACACCATTTTTAATCAGCAGTTGCAAAGCGCGCGATACCGTTTCACGGCTTGTATTGACCATCGCCGCAATATCTTGTTGGCGAGGCACATGGTGAATTTGTCTTTGCGCAGAAGTATTGTTGACCAATAAATTGAGTTGCACAAAAATACGATGAAATGCATTTGGCAAACTGAGCATCGAGCGCTCTTTAATGGAATGACGCACCGATTGTGCGAGTAGATGCATTACCCGATGGGTAATGAGCGGCTGGGTTGCTAATAAACTCTTGGCAAATGCCATAGGTACTAAGAGCATTTGCGAGTCTTCTAGTGTACGCAGTGAGTTCGTTACTGGTTGACCATCAGCTAGAGTTAAGCAACCAATAATGTCTCCGGGAACCAACACAGAGATGCCAATCACCCTACCATCGTCGGAAATTTCGGTAGATTGGATCTTGCCAGAGACCACAAATGTTAAAAAACTCACCAAAGAGCCTCTTGCCAAAATCTCCTGGCCTTGCTTAGCTGCTCCTAATTGCGTATTTTGCGCAATCGTTTGTAAATCAGGCTCAGGAAGGCCTTGAAAAAAGGGAAATTGCTTAATGAGGTCTACTGAAACTGGCATTTGTATCTCTCATTGCTAAATTTTATCAGTAGGGCTGGCTGGCCTACAGCCCTGAAAACAGACTCTTTTAACCCAGCGAACTGACTCTTAGTTCTCCTAAAAAGCGCTCTTAATGGAGTTTGCAATCCTCCACTTGACCCATTGAGCCTCAATAAGCCCTTGTTAAGGCAGAATAGGGCGTGGTTGTGTACATAGAAAGCGCCCAGGCAGAGCAAGTAATGGCATAAAAACCACCATTTTGTGAGTATTGAGCCCAACAAAAGAGCTATCAAGCAAAGAGTCCTCAATAGCCTGGGTTTAGGTTGATTCATGGATTTAAAGGGGATTTGAAATATTAGGGTTAGCAAATGGAGATAAAAAGTGCTGAATTTGAGATAAGGTTGTGACAAATAGTTAGCAAAAATGCTAGTAAGAGAGCCGCCTTGAGTTAAAGTATTCCCTAGAAACCCCGTATTTAGTTGGCTAGATAGGATCAAACTAGCAAATTGTTGTTTTTTTCACACTTGGATTGCAAATAGCTATTTTTTGTAATTAAAGTGATTTATATCACATATGACATTAGTCTATGTTAGTTATCATTCATCGTCAATATTGGTTTTTCAGATCCAATTTGCCCTTATTAATTACTAGGAGATTTAAATGGCCACACAAATTACAACTGCAATGCAAAATCAAATTGCACAAAACTACATCGCGATCTTAGGTCGCAATCCAGACCCAGCTGGCTTTAGCTTTTGGGTTAATCAATTGGCTGATGCTAACAATACTCCAACTGCGCAAACAGCAATTGTGAATGGTTTTGGTAATTCAACTGAATTTAGATCTACTTATGCATCGCTAAGCACTACTGCAGCGGTGACATTGCTTTATAACAACGTACTTTTACGTGCTCCAGATTCAGGTGGTTTGACATTTTGGTCAAACTACGCAAATAGCTTAATTACAGCTGGTCAAACACTGACTAACGCTTATGCGCAAACTGCCGCTGCAATTATTTATAACGCTTCAAACAACGGCTCTACTGACTCAGCTAGCGTAAATACAAGAACTGCTACTGCAGTTACTGCTGGTACATCAGCACCAACCACTACTTATACACTCACTACAGGTGCCGATGTATTTGCAGGCTCATCCAATGCCGTTTTCAATGCTTCTGATGTAGCGGGCGTGGCTACTTGGTCACCTGGCGATACTTTATCTGCTAGTGGAACTGGTAATACTTTTAACGTAAACCAAAGCGCGGCGTTTACAGGCAACCCAACAGGTTCTTCCGTTACTGGTATTCAAACAGCCAATATTACTGACGGTGTATCAGTTGCCGGTCTGAATACAACTACATGGACTGGTTTGACAGCCTTGAATGTTACTTCTCCTGCAGCCATTGCCGTTACCGCAGCTGGTACAACAGCAGTTAGCGTAACTGATTCAGCACAAGCTGGTGCCGCAATTGGCGTTAACGGTGGATCATCTGTTGGCGTAACCAACGCTAACGTTGGTGGAGCTGGTAATACTGTAACTATCGGCGCTACAACAGCTTCAACTGGTGCGGTCACTGTGAATCAAACAGTGGCTGGAACAGGCGCCGTTGCAGGTGGTGCAATCGCTATTACTGGTGGCACGATTGATACAGTTAATCAAACACTGACACAAGCTACAGCAGGCGCTGGTAGTGCAACTACAGGTTCTGCAGTTACCGTAACTGGTACAGCGATCACTACAGCTGTAGCTGTTAACCAAACAACTACTGTAGCTGCTGCTGCTGCTTCTGCTGCTGCAACTTCGACAGTGAACTTTGCTGACGTAGGTACTTTGGCGATTGGCCAATCTGTCACTGTCAATGGTTTAACGTTCACCGCAGTTGGTGGTACATCCAGCCAAGCCAATTTGGCTGCTGCATTTGCCAACTTAGCTGTTGGTGCCACCACAGGTGCGAGCGTCGGTACTGGTGCAGGCTTAGGTTCATACAGTGGTACATGGGGTCCCCTCTATACTTCTGGCGGCACAATCACTGCAACCGCTGGTGCTCTGAACGTTAACAGCGCGATCTTGCTCACTGCTACTACTGCTGGTGTTCCTGTTGCTGCTCCTGTCGTATCTTCGACTATTGCTACTGAAGTGCCTTTCGTGGCTGCGGGTGTTGTTGGTAAAGCAGCTGTTGCTGGTATTACTGGCGGTACTGTGACCATTAATGATGCGAACACGGCTAGCAACACTGCCGCAGGAACCATTGCTACTGTGACCTTGTCAGGTAATGGCGTAACTAACATTAATACTTCAGCACTAAGCACGTTAAACCTCACTAATACAGCTGGCGCGATCACTATTTTGGATAACTTGGCAACCCCAACATCTAAAGTATTGGCCCTGAACTTGAATAACTCTACCTCAACCATTGGTGTTACAAACAATGAGTACACTACGATTAACATCGTAACTTCAGGTACTACTGCAACAGGTACCGCTGCGAGCTCGTCAGGTGTAATTACTGATACTGGTTTGACCACAGTAAATATCTCTGGTACAGGTAACTACTCCAACTCGTTTGCTGGTAACGCTAACTTGACTTCAATTACTGCTACCAATGCTGGTACCGTGGCGTTGACACTGGTTGCTGGTCAAGGTTTCGTTGGTACAGGCACTGGTAAAGACACCATTACTTTGAATGCGGTTAACAATGCAACCATCACTGGTGGCTCAACTGCAACGAACAGTATTGTTGAGAACTTTTCTGGTACTCAGTCTTTTGCAAAGATCACTGGCTTTAACACCATTACTGATACTGCTGCGAATGCAGTTATGACCAACGTTACCCCAGTTACAGCAGGTACGCCTACTACACTGGCCTTTACAGGTAGCACTACTACTGCAAGCTTTAGCTACGCTGATACAACTGGATCTGCTGATTCTTTAGCGGTAACAGTTACAGGCTCGGCAACAACTCCAGTGTCATTGACTGAATCTTCTTTATTGTTGTTAGATAAGAGTGGTAACGGTATTGGAACAGTTAGCATTGCTTCTTCTTATGCTGATCAAGGTTTGATTACAACTATCACTGCATTGGATACAGGTCTTACAACTGCCGCATTGGGTGGTATTTCTGCCTTGACCTTAACCGGTAATGCATCTTTTGCCATTGGTGGTACAACTGCTTGGGCGGATTCGGCATCAGCAGTAACGATCACCAACAACACCACAAGTATTGGCGCTAACTCGTTTGGCTTGACAGATAACTTCTTGACCAGTTTGACCATTGCAGGTTCTGCTGCTGGCGCAACGACAGTTACTCTGACCGATACATTGGCAACTGGCACAATGGTAGTTACCAATAGCGCTGTTGCTGCTGTCACACTTACATTGGCAGGCACTACCCAACCAGCGACATTTACTGTTAATGATTCAAGTAATGCTGCGATGACGATCTCTGCATTCACAGATAGCACGAACTTGACGACAGTTGTACTGAGCAATACAGGTGGTTCATTGATGACTGCTACAAGTATCACTGCTGCCGCAGCTACTTCATTCACATTAAGTGCTGGTGTTGCAGCCACTGTTGTTGATTTGAATACTGCGGCGGTTACAGTTGCTGCTGGTTCTGATAATGCTGCACTTGTGCTGAGCTTAGGTAATGGCTTGAATACAGTAACGGTTGGCGCTTCTCATACTGGTAGTGCAGATGCAATGACTGTAGCTGCTGGTGGACAAACCACCGGTGCTACTTTGGCCGCACACTACACTACGTTCACAGGTCTCATTACTGCTGACACAGTTACAACAGCTACCGGTGCTGGTACTACTACAGTCACTACTGTAACTGCAAATACACATGCTACAGCTGCATTGTTTGCTGCATCAGTTACTGCAGCTGGTAACTATGTTGAGCAAATTGGTGGCACTACTTACGTTATTGATCACACTACAACAACTGGAGCTGGTACATTAAATGCTACTGATACTATGGTTGGACTTGTAGGTACACACACAGTAACTGCTACAGCTTTAGGTGTTTATACACTTGCAAGCTAACCTCTCTGAAAAGAGAATCCCACAGCTCATTGTAGGTTAGCAATACTCGTAATACGACAAACCCCTACTCACAAGGTAGGGGTTTTTCTTTGTCCAATACCATTAGATATTCCAAAACATCAGCGTTATTAAGATATTTGGCAATACTGATCAATCTAGCTTGTCTCAGGAAGACGATGCTTCAAAGGATGAGCAGCAAGATAAATCCTCTGAATTTTCCACGCAGATAGACATTGAAGGCCTCAAAGAGATCCTTGATAAAGCCCCTCATACTATTCGCAGAATCAATCGTGTAGATTAAGAAATCTCTCAAATAAACTTAATTTAAAGAGTATTCTGTAGTGATGGATTCCATAGTTCAATACCTTATCTCGTACTGTCAAAAAATTCTAGTTAATAGACTTAATATCGAGATAGAAGCTATGCAGCTCGATAGTAATAGGAAAGTAATCCGCCCAATCTCTCACGGTGGGGTGCAGTAAACCTAGTAATTAGTAATACGAACAACCCCTATCAGCAATGGTGGGGGTTTTTTCTTTGTGCCTCTGTTTAAAATTGTAAGTATGAAAAGTCTCTTACACGTCGGTTGTGGTTCTAGTCGCCAGCTCAGACTACTTCTGGGTTTAATGACGGATCTTGGCGTGAGATTCAGGTGGATATTAATGGCCTAAATGAACCCGATATTATTGGGAGCATGACGGATATGTCAGCTGTAGGTAGTGCTTCAATGGATGCCCTCTTTTCTAGTCACAATATTGAGCACCTTTATCCCCATCAGGTCTTTTTAGCACTTTTGGAATTTAATTGAGTTTTAAATCCGAATGGTTTTTGTGTAATTACCTGTCTAGATTTGCAGTCGGTATGCGCCTTAGTTGCTCAAGATAAGTTACTAGAACCTGCTTATGTTTCGTCGGGAGGGCCCATTGCGCCAATGGATATTTTGTATGGCCATCAGCTAAGTCTTGCGCAGGGCAATCTTTATATGGCGCATCGAACTGGCTTTACCGAGAAAACCTTATCTGCTTCGCTGTCAGAGGTTGGATTTGTGTCGGTAGCAACCATGAAAAGACCTCATTGCTTTGATCTTTGGGCAATTGCTAGCAAATCGCAAGTTTCTGAGCAGCAAATGCAAGCACTCATACAGGCGCACTTTCCTGCGCCTTAGGATTTGAGGGGCTCACAATCCATACCAGAGTTTGTACGCCTGCGTTTGGATTCTCGACCCCAAAACCATTGATTTATAATGCAATTTCACTTTAAAGAATAAGAAAGTATCTATGTCTACTGTCACAATCGATAACAAAGAATATGAATTTGATTCTCTGTCTGAAGAGACTAAAGCGCAATTTGTCAGCTTGCAGTTTACCGATCAAGAAATTGCCCAATTGCAAGCCCGTTTAGCTGCAATGCAAACTGCCCGCAATGCCTATGCACAAGCTTTGGGTAGTTTATTGGCAGAAAAGGACTCTGTTATTCAGTAGGGGTAGATTTGATCAGATCCGAAGCCTTAGGTCTAATTTAGTAACTGCATTAAAGTGCGCTCTAGTGATTGGGTAAAGTCTGAGACTTGCATTAAGGGGGAGGTAAACATTTGCTCCCTTAAGGTTTGCCGATAGTGCAGTAGCTCCGTCTGGCTCTTGGCAAGTTTTATTGCTTTTTGAATGTAGTGAGTTTCATCTTGTGCTGCTAGCTCTGCATGACCAATGCTCGATAAAAAAGCATAGGTTTGGCGTGAGACAACCCTTTTTTGCGGCCAAGTAATGACTGGTACTCCCATATACAGAGCCTCACAACTAGTTACTCCCCCAGAAAATGGAAAGGGATCCAGCGCTATATCAATGTCTTGGTATTGCGCCAGCATATCAATATGAAATGATGGCCCTCGCAGCTCAATCCTAGTGGTATCAATTCCATGAGATGCAAATTGATCTAAAACAGATTGTTTGAATTGGGGGTCATTAAAGGTGCGCCATTTAAGAATCAGTTTAGAGTTTGGTACTGCCAATAAGATTTTGGACCAGACTGCATAGACCTGATCGTTGTATTTAAGGGTGTTATTAAAACTCCCAAAAGTAATATATCCATTTTTAATTGATGGAGGATCGCTAATAAGTGGGGCTGGATCAATGGCAGGTGAGTAGCACCATCTACCTATTGGCAGCGAGATAATGGGCTCTACAAATTGGACAGCCACATCCTCGTGCAGATGCTAGCGATCTAAAAGGATGGCGTCCATACAATCTAAGCCCGTGGTGGCATAGTAACCAAGCCAACTGACTTGCAGTGGAGCAGCTCGATAGGCAAATGCACCTAAACGTGAGCCTCCGGTATGCCCCGATAGATCAATCAGTATGTCAATGCCATCAGCACTAATGCGCTGCGCAAGTTCTAGATCAGATAGCTGTGCGACCTTTATAAAATACGAATGCTCAGAAATAAAATCAGTGACTAAGTCTTTCATGTTGCCACTGCTATAGCAATACACTTCAAATTGATCTGTATTGTGCTTGGCAAGAATATTTTTGATTAGTAGTCCAACCGTATGCTGGCAAAAGTCAGATGACACATAGCCTATTTTGATTTTTTGTCCATGAGGAGCCTTGAAGGCCGGTCTTGGGTGAGGGCCGCCGGCTTTATCTTGAGCAAGCTTTGCCCAGGCTTTAACTAAAGTCAAGCGCTCTTGATTGCTAGAGTGCGGAAGATACTGTGCAAAATAGATCAAGCTGCGTAGTACTCGCCCCTCGTTGGGAAATTGCTTAAGCAAATCCTCAAAGGTTCTTTGGCACTCGACAGTCTGGCCTAACTCTAACTGCGCATGGGCAAGCTTTAGTAAACACTCTAAATCACCAGGAAAACTTATGAGTGCCTGCGTTAAAGTTTGCTGTGCAAGACTGGGAAAGCCGTATTCAAGATACAGGGTGCTTACTCTGAGTAGCACTGCCTGATCGGAAGAATGCTCTTGAACAAGATCGTTACAGATCTTTAAAAAAGGCTCATTTTGACCAAAATTAGCATGGTCACGGGCACTCACCAATGCAGATTCCCAATTATGGGTTTTCATTAGGGGTGACCAATAATCGCATAAAGAGAGTTTAGCTTAGGATGATTGAAGAGGATTTATAGGAGTTTTGATGGTTTTTAAAATATTAGATCCCCAGCGCCATCTTGGCGCATTGCTGAAATGCTCTATTTCGCAGCATACGCCTAGGCATTTTTTGCCAAGCAATGCTTTCGCGCCTAGCTTCAACATAATATTCGCGCACGGTAATGGGGCCGTCTCGATCGGTTCGATAAATGGCGCATTCAATCCAGGCTGAAATGACGTTGCTATCTGGTTCACTGTAAGAGTAGGCAATCCCCTTAAATTGGGGGCAAGCATTGACTAAACGTGCGTAGCCTTGAGTGGTAATAGCTGCTTGCCAGGATTGATCTTCATATTGCACTAAATCAACTTCTTCTAAAAAAGGATCTAAGCTATATTGCTCAATTAATCTTAAGAGAGACATTTGATTCACTAAGGGCGCATGTTCAAATTTACCAAACCAAACTTGCAAGTAACTTGCTTTGATTTTGAGACACTCGGCAATAGCAAAAATATGTTCGTTTAGTAATGCTTGATGCTCTGCTGGCATGGGGACTAGCATTGGCTCCTCTGAATTTGATTTGATACTTGTAGGCTGGTACTCGATCAGATTGGGTAATTTCTCGCTGGTCATTTGCTTGAGGATTTGGGTGCGTTTATTCATGGGGATTTTCCTTCTAGATTTCTACGTTTTAATAAGGGGCTTAGGCCTTAATCACAAGACGCCGGCTGTTTTGGATCGGCGTTTGATATAGCGGAAAAAGATCTGGATGCTCGCTTTCAAAGCGTTTACTATCAAATCGAAAACTCGCTTTGGGTCTTTTCCAGGTTGCCAAAATCTTGCCCTGGTAGGTAAGTTCTTGCGCTTCTTGAATTTGTTCCATGAGTAATTTTTTAATCTGCTCAAGCTCTTGCGCTTTAGTATCTATTGCCGTGTTGAGTTCTTTAGCGGTTTCAATTAATAAGCGTGTTTGCTCTGTTGCTTCGAGTTTTTTTCCAGGAACCTCTTTGGTAAAGAGTTTTTGATAATCGCCCATAGTTTTGGCATCAGGTGGTATATCAGCTAGCACATGGTTCTGCCAAAAAGTTAGCGCTGCTTCTAAAAGCGTAGGTTCAAGTTCTCTATCACGAGTAATGTGATAAATCCGAAAATCACTATTACCAAATAACACTGCTAAGTCACAGCGCTCTATTTGCGTCATACACAGGTACCAGTGACATTGCGCCAGATAACTCATGGGTACTTCATCGCTGCCTGCTTCTCCCCATTGGGATTGGGTAAAAGGATTGGCTGTTTTACACTCTAGTAGATAGCTTGCAGTACAGGTGCCGTCCTCCCTAAATAGTTCTGCAGAATCGCTCGTGATAAAGCGATCAATATGACCTTGCAGGTAGGAATATTGAGGATGACTAATCGCGCTAGGGTATTCAATCAAAGTTGCCCCCGTCGCGCGAGCATATTCGCTGGCAACAAAGCTTTCGGCAAAGGTGCCAAAGCGAATGGGTAGGTTATCTACTTGGTGGTTGTGCTTGCCAGTTTTCTCTAGCCAAACATCTAAGGATGTTTTGTAAGGCGATAGGCCCAAAATAGCGCCAATGTCCGATCCCCCTAGGTATTTGGTGCGATCGTGTGTAAAATCTTGATTATTAAGCATTTTTTAATCTCCATTAAGAATTCAATGAACTCATAAATGAATTCATTGATCCTATTATAGGGTTTATTGATTTTGATTACAAGCAGTCAAATTAAGGCGGCTCGCGCTATGACTGGTCTAACAGTTAGATCTTTGGCTGAGCAGTCACAAATAGCCTTTTCCACCCTAGTACGCCTTGAATCTGCTGGTAATGAGATACCAGCTGGAAATATCGAAACTTTAAAAAAGCTAATAAATGCCTTTGAAAGAGCTGGCATCGAATTTATTGGCACGCCTGAAAGCGGGGCAGGGGTGCGCTGGAAGCCAAAATCCCAGTAATTAAAGGGGGCTTGCAGAATATTTTTTTCTGTTTATAATAAACTAAGTCAATTAAACTAAGTTTAATAAATCAAGATTAAATATGCTCAAAATCAATATGCACGAAGCTAAGACCCAACTTTCTCGCTTGGTCGAAAAGGCCTATGAAGGCGAGAGTTTTATCATTGCCAAAGCGGGCCGCCCACTAGTTAAGGTAATGCGCATTGATACCCCAGCTTCGCATAAAGTTAGGCGCCTGGGTTTTTTAGAAAATCGACTTACCATACCTGATGATTTTGATAGCATGGGCAATGAGGCTGTCATCAAATTATTTGAAGGCCAATCATGAGGTATTTACTCGATACCCATGTTTTATTGTGGGCGGCTAGCTCACCAGAAAAATTTACTCCTGCAGTGCGCGCCACTTTAGAGAATCCTCAAAACGAATTGGTTTTTAGCGCAGCCAGTATGTGGGAAATTGCCATCAAAAATAGCTTAGAGCGTCCTGACTTTAAAATTGATATGTGGAACCTGCGCCGCTGCTTGCAAGATAACGAATACACCGAATTACCAGTTACCAGTGAACACGCTGCCTTTACGCAGGTCTTAGAAAAATTGCATAAAGATCCATTTGATCGGATGCTTATTGCGCAGGCATGTGTGGACGACTTAATGCTATTAACGGCCGATCGATTGGTGGCTCAGTACTCGGGTCCAATTGAGATGATTGGCTAGAGCTCAAAAAAAGTATCTCACTTTGCACAAAATCAAAGTGATGCCATGCAGTAACGCTCGGACATGAGCGGGTGTAAATCCTGAGTATTTATTTAGTAGGTATGAAGTAAATACTCAGTGCTCAACGTTTGAATAGAACGTGCTCTTGCCTACAGCCGGGCAGGCGCTTGCAAATAATTTTTGCAATGAACGGGCTTGCAGGGTTTATTCGCTCCCTTTAAAAAACGTCACAAAACTTTGTAGTAAATAGTTGGCAGATGAGCAGGTAGGCATTGCTCTTTGCTATGAAACCATATTTTGCCCAATGGGCATAGGAGTTGATGATGAATGAGCAAGACGAAGTGGTAGTGGAGTTAAATGAAGCATCAGAAAAACCAGAAGTATCTAAGGTACAGAGTGTTGAGGCCGATGAAACCTTTCAATCTATTGAGGCTAATCAAATCGCTGATATTGTCAGTCAAGATAAAGCGACTGAAAAGGATCTAAAGCGTAAGGCCCATGGCCAAACGGGGCCCAAGAGTATTGCCGGAAAAAATCGTACGCGCTGGAATGCGCTGAAAGATGGCTCCACAGCAAAAAGTATGGTGCTCCCGTTTGAAGATGAACGGCTTTATCAAAAACATATCGTAGAAGTTGAAAAAGCGCTAGCACCAGTTAACTATGTAGAAGCGCAAATCGTGCGCGAATATGCTGAAGGTTTGTGGCGCATTATTCGTCATGAAAAGCGCGGTGCTTATGAGCGTGAAGCGATTTTAAATATGATCACGCCCCAAATGGTCGCGCAAATGTTGGGTTTGGAAAATCATTATGTGCAAGCTGCCCCAGCTTATTTAATGGATCTCAAGCATCGCATTTCAAAAAAAGAACAAGATAGTGCGCGGGTGGCATTAAGTCAATATCAACATTTGCAAAAAAATGCCAAGGGGATTGCCAACTTTAATATGGTCTTTAAGCAGTACGAATTTTTATTTCGCGCTCTTGATCAGTGGGCTGTGAATGAAGATTTACTAGCGACCCCAATTATGGGTAGCACGAATGTGGGTTTAAATTTGCCATGGCAACAAAATCCCAAAAAATTACTCGAACTTTTAGAGGTATTTGAAAAGCAGATGTATTTCGTAGCATTTTTTGAGGAGCACAAGCCAGCGATTCGGGTATGGATAGAGACTTGGTTTTTCTTGCAAAAAAACGAAATGCGGCGCTTAGAAAACCTTGATCAATTGTTAGTCAAGGAGCGTAATCACACCTATAGCATGCTAGAAAAATTGCTACGTTTTCGTAAAAGTAATTCTTACCTTGCCACGGCTCCAGCCAATTTGAGTGTGTTGCAAGAGCAAAGGGCGGCTTGATGTGATGAAAAAATGATTGATTAAAAAAACGAAATATCAATTTAGATAATGCAATCAATGACTTATCAATTTTTCTAGTCCTGTTTTATGCCCCTCTTGGGGAAACTTTTGCCTTAAATTAAGGCAAAAGACGCTCTTTAACAACGGTTTTAAAAGAGCTCCGCAGTCGCTTGTGGCTGCGGGGCCCTCCTTGCGCTGCCAAAAACGGCACACATCAACAGTGTACGTTTGGTCTGGCACAAGTTCTTTTTCCTAGATCTAGTGGTTTTAGATTCGCCCTTAACTACATAGCCATCTTTAGCCCAATTTAGTGATATTTGCCGCAAAATTTGATGAATCTTTCTAGACAGGCTTGGCACCCAGATCTAAAATAAGAAGCGAAATCATGTATATCTTTAAATCCAACACTCCTGACGGTGCAGATGAGTATCTGCCCAGGTCGCCTAAAAATTCAGTTGCTTTGCAAAAAAGCGCTGAGAATGTGCTTGCGCGCACCCAAACCCCTATTGTTCCCACGCAGATTGCCACCTTAAATGAGGCGATTGCGCCAGCAGGCATTGTGCTGAGCAATATGATGGATTCAGTAGTAATAGCAGGGGTGGTCAGTTCAATTGGTCAGCCTGCTGAGTTAGATTACACCCGCAATGCGGCCAATCAAATTGCTACGCAGTTTGATGAACAAATCGCCAAAAATGCTTTGAGTATTTTGGCTGATACGGCAACGCCTATCGTAGCCATTTCTAGTTTGTCGGATGCGGATATGTCCCATGCCCCAACAACAGAATCGCATGCAACCGCCCCTAACTTTCAGTCCACCCCATTGGTTGATTTGAGCGATGCCTTTTTAGCTTTGCAAAACGTACCAAGTCATATTCAATACCTTTCTAATAATGGTTTGGCCATTACGGTGATTGATAACGCTACAGAAAATGTTCAGGTTCCAGACTTTGTGCCAGCCAAAGCGGTGATCAGTGAAACTTTTATCAATACTGGTTTAGGCAAGCTAACGGTCATTACGCCTGCAACCTCAGTGGCTTCTTTAAGTCTAAGCGGTAATGTCGAATTTACGGCGACTAGTATGGAAGTTACTTCCGGAATTACTGTTTCGGGTCAAGCTGATGCAAGTGATGTGGTGCTCTACATCACGGGTGGTGCAAGTAAGTCAACAGGCAGTATGGATGTCATTAATTTAGGTGATGGTAACAATCTGGTTTTTGATGCGGGCAATGGCGCAATCTTGATCAATACTGGCTCTGGTGCTAACTCGGTGATCTTGACAGGAGTGGGAGTCAGTGGCTCAATTACATTTGGCTCGCACAATAATGCTTTAACTGATTCAGTAGCGCTTGCGCCTTCTGGACTTACTACGGCTCAAGAATTGGCAACCGCGCCATTGGTGACAATTACAGGCTTTAATGTCAACGCGAAAAGTGCCGATGTGATTTCCTTTTTGGGAGATTTAGGCAGTGATCTGGTTTGGGCGGGCGGTTCTGCACAAGCTGCACAGGTTCAATCAG
>Ga0194038_1000475_pt1 | contig 17732 bp, 15 predicted proteins | sample JunL226m_MetaG_FD_148630 | JGI IMG/M metagenome (GOLD analysis project Ga0194038, IMG submission 148630) | Anoxic zone freshwater microbial communities from boreal shield lake in IISD Experimental Lakes Area, Ontario, Canada - Jun2016-L227-6m | ecosystem: Environmental > Aquatic > Freshwater >... | reverse complement strand
ATGCATAACCGTAGGGCCGCTTTCGAGAAGTCTGGTTGGCTTCCCGCGCTCTGAACCAAACTTCTGCCCTTGTCTAGACCTTGACCAATACTCCGGCCTCGAATTGTGGACGCGCCATCGTAGCCATATGCACCCCATCGGACGAATGCCGAACGCCACGCACTATCCATCCGGCACGTTTGGCTACCTCAATTTTCTTGTCGAGCGTCTCCTTGTCCGTGCTGGACAGCTCTTGCTGCTCGTAGGTGGTCCCATTCGGGGTTACCACCACCGGCTTAAACAGAGAAACCATATTCTCTTTCCCAGTCGTTGCCAAAACCAATCAGGTGGGGCACAGCTCAAATCTGACCTGTCTTCCCAGCGCGGCGGCGGCACTGGCCAGTGTGGTGAGCGTGAGGCTGGTGTCGGTTTCATCCAGCAAGCGGTTCAGTGCGGCGCGACTGGTGTGCATTTTTTTGGCCATGGCCGTCTTCGTGAGTTTTTGCACAGCCATTTCCTGCTCAATTTGCCAGGCGATGACGCGCTTCACGGCCACCGCTGTCGCTTCTTCGAGCATGGCTTCATCCGCAAGAAAGTCATCGAAGTTGCTGCCGATATGGGGATTGGTCATTTTCGTCTCCTCAACTGTTTCAATCGCTCTTTCGCCAGATCCAAATCCGGCTTGGGTGTTTTCTGCTGCTTCTTGATAAAGGCGTGCAATAGAACCAGTGTTCCGCCTTCGGTTACGAATAGCGTTCTGGCAATTCTGGTACCCAGCTTTGATCGAACTTCCCATAGGTCGCCACCGAGGTGATCGATCAGGGGCATACCCATTGGCCAGCCAAATTGCACCGTCTTGATGTCCTCCCCGATCAGCTTCCGATCGGTAGCGGAAAGTGCACGCAGCCAATCTCGCACAGGTTCTGTGCCAGCATCGGTCCTGAAGAAGCGAACATCAAGTATGGGTTGCCGTTCCATGCGCGCAGTGTATCAATATTGGTACGCTTGTTCAATCACTGATTTTGGCTGGCGATTAGGCGTCTCCACAGCGGTCACTCAGTCTGCATATCTGAATGGCAGGTACCAAGAAAACTCACGGGCAGGAGTGTGCCCATAAGAGACGGTGGAGAAAACCGGGAGCCGCCGTTCGCCGGGAACCCTCGAAAATGAATAGCTGCCGTTCGCTATGCGTTAGTGATATTGGTTGCGCAACCTCGGCTGCACAGTGATGGGCGGTCATTGGCGATGCCATGGGAATCAGAATGGCCGGTGTCCGGCCTTGGATCTACCGCTCCAAACGGTAGAATTTGGTTGGGCGGCGCGGCAATGCGCGCTCATCCTCAAGCGGTTAAGGGGAGCAACCCCTTCAACTGATCGAATCCCATCACTAATTCACAGCGTTACCCGCGTTCCCAACTCCACTACTTGATTTGGCGGAAGACCGAAGTAATCCGCCACGGTACCCGCATTGCGGCACATAGCTGCAAACAGGGTCTCTCGCCAGTAGGGCATGGCGGCACCGATGCGCGGTATGACGGTTTCACGGCCGAGGAAGTAAGAAGTTGTCATCGGCTCCATATCCAGCCCCTGCTCGGCGCACCATTCAAGCGCCGTTGGCACGTCAGGTGTATCCATGAAGCCGAAATGAACGCGAACACGGTAGAAGCGATGGTTGAGGCGTTCGACGACGACCCGTTGCGCATCGGCTACGCGAGGTACAGACAGCACGATCACTGTGACCAACGCCACCTGTTCATGTAGTACCTTGTTGTGCTTGAGATTGTGCAGCAGAGCGTGTGGGACATGTTCAAGATAGGGCGTCATGAACACAGCCGTGCCCGGTACGGTGATGGTATCCGGAGCCTCAATACCCTTGATGAATGGCTTGAGGAATAGGGCTTGGGTGTCGAGCCGCTCATCGAGTAGTTCACGTCCGGCTTTCCATGTCGTCAGCAGCAGATAGATCAATCCACCGAAAACCAGCGGAAACCAACCGCCATCGTGAATCTTGGTTGAATTGGCGGCGAGAAATATTACATCAAGCACCAGCAACGCCCCGAACACCGGTAGCGCCAGTCGCCTTCGCCAGTTCCATTGGCGGCGCGCAACGAAGTAGGCAAACAGCGTGGTGATGATCATGGTGCCGGTAACAGCGATGCCATAGGCCGCCGCCAAATCGACGGACGACTTGAAGGCCAGCACCAGACCGATTACACCAAGCAGCATCAGCCAGTTCACCCCAGGCATGTAAATTTGCCCCATCTGGCTGCTTGAAGTGTGCCGCAGTTCCATACGCGGTGCGTAACCAAGTTGGATAGCCTGTTGCGTGATCGAATACACGCCTGTGATTACCGCCTGCGATGCAATCACAGTGGCCGCCGTGGCCAGCCCCACTAGAGGAAGCAGAAACCAGGTGGGGGCCATGAGATAGAAGGGATTGCGGACAGTCGCAGGATCGGCCAGCAGAACAGCGCCTTGGCCAAAGTAGTTGAGTAGCAGGGTCGGCAAGGCCAGACCGAACCATGCCAGACGGATCGGCCGCCGGCCAAAATGGCCCATGTCGGCATATAGTGCCTCGGCGCCCGTCAGGGCAAGGAAGACGCTGCCCATGGCAAGAAAGCCCAAGGTCGGATCACCGGCGAAGAAGGCCAGAGCATGCTGGGGTAGCAGCGCGACGAGAATACCAGGATGCCGTCCGATCTGCGCCACGCCCATCGCCCCCAGCACAACAAACCAGAGCACCATGAGCGGGCCGAAGACCACACCGATCTTTGTCGTGCCGTGGCTCTGTATCCAGAACAAGGCGACGAGAATGCCAAGCGTGATCGGTACGATATAGGGAGCAAACACCGGCGTTGCGACGTCCAAGCCTTCCACCGCCGACAGTACCGAGATAGCTGGCGTGATCAGGCCATCGCCGTAAAACAGCGCCGCGCCGCACAACCCCAGCAGCACCACTGCTTGTCGCATACGGCCGGTAATACCATCGTCGGCCAGTACCCGCGCCATCAGCGCCATGATGCCACCTTCGCCCTTGTTGTCAGCGCGCAGGATCAGGGTCACGTACTTGAAGGAGACAACAACTACCAGCGACCAGAACACCAGTGAGAGGATGCCTAGCACGTTCTCCGCCGTGATCGGTACCGGATGGTGGGGATTGCCAAAGACTTCCTTTAGAGCATAAAGCGGGCTGGTGCCAATATCACCATAGACAACGCCAAGGGCAGCGAGGGCGAGGATTGGTGCGCTATCTCTTGGTACTTCGTGAGTCATGTAGCAGCGTCTCTAATTTGGACCAAGGAGCCTACTCCGATTTCGGTCAGCATGTATCACTTACCCTGGCGACGTTTCCTGGCTGTATAAGACTTCACGGTGTTGACGAACCAACTACCGGTGGGCGTCCTATTGCAAGCGGCAGCTTGCTAGCTTGGATTCAACCCGTGACGACTCGATCCGCGGCGGGCCGGCGTTTGAACAACCTGCCGCTGCGTCTAACTCTGTCGGGTCAAGAGCCGTCCTGAAAATATAACAGGGTAGCTCTGATTGTATTTCTTCCTGCAGGAGTCGCTATCCGGACTGCGGACAATGCGGGATCGTAGCTCTCAGTGAGCTGTCACCGTAACCGGTATCAAAACCTGGGCACTACGTCCGGCAGAATCAATCGCCGAAACTTTAAGACTGTAGCTCCCTGTTACCGGATTGGCCCAGGTGGCTGTCAGCGTCATCCCGCTCATCGAGAATGTCATGCCCATGGGAATGCCTGAAATGGATATGGATATCGATGAAGCACCGGAATCGGAATAGCTGATGGAACCTGTCATCGGCTTGCCGGCAATACCGGTCATGGCTGTGCCCGTAATTACGGGGCCGAGAGGAACGGGAACCGGGGCTGCCACAATCTTCACCGTATAGACGCCCTGCCCGGTGAGACCCGTCTTAGTGTCCTTGACGACTGCCGTGACCGTATAGGTGCCTGCCACGGGAGTGGTCCAGGTCACGCTTCCCGTCGTCCCGATAACCATCCCGGATGGCGCGCCGGCGAGCGTGTATGTCAGCGGATTGGCTGCCGTGACGGTCACTTTTACCGGGAACGATAGCGCGGCGCCGGCCGTGCCGCTGATCGTCGCGGGCGAAACGACGGGGGCCGTCGGTGCGGCAATGCTGAGGGTGTAGACACCCTGGCCACTCTGTCCGGTCTTGGTATCCGTGGCCGTCACGGTAACGGAATAGGTTCCGGCGACCGGCAGCGGCCAGGTCACGGCACCGGTCGAATTGATGACGAGGCCAGAAGGTGCGCCCGCCAAGGCATAGGTCATCGGATTTGCAGCCACAACGGAAACCGTGAATGACAGGGGCGTCCCCACGGTACCGGTGATCGTCGCCGGAGTGACGACGGGGGCTGGAGAAATGCCGGAAAGCGCGTTCAGCATGGGGATGACGTTCGGCGTACCCAGACCGGTGGGCTGGTCGTAGCCTGTCCTTGCGGCGCAAAGGCTACAACTGCCATCGGCCCCCTTGATGACATCGCCGAAGGTACTGGCATACGTCCCCGGCACCGTGGCGATCTGGGTGTAGAGCACAGCGTGTGGCGCGCCGAGCAACGCTTTGCCGGCCATCGCGCGTTGAGCGTTAGCAATGGCGATGACTCCGGCCCATTGCGGCGTGGAGAGACTGGTGCCGCCGACGCTGATCCAGCTGACGGCCGTACTTCCCGCCGGCATGACAGCAAGATACTGCCCGGTCGCCGGATCGGCGTTGAAGGAAACATCCGTCACACTGCGATGCGCCACGGAGCCCAGACCCGGAATGGCATTGACTTGGTAGGCGGGCGTCGGCGTGTAGGCACTGACGCCGCCACCTGTTCCGGCCCAGGCGGCTTCACTCCGTACGCCGCTGCCGGAGTATGTCAATGAGGTGCCGCCGACGGCAACCACATGCGGAGAAACGGCAGGCCATTGAACGCCGGCACCGGAGTCGCCGGCAGCCGCAAGGTAGGTCATATTGGCGCCGCTGAACGCAGACTCCACAGAACCGGTCCAGTTGCCTTCGGCGCCGCCAAAACTCATCGAGACGATGCCGGGCCCCATGGCGTTGGCCAAATTGACAGCACCCAACAATCCGTTAAGGGACGCGTCAGAGGATTCGATCAGAATAATGCGCGCAAGAGGTGCGGTGGCGTGCGCCCATTGCACGTCGAGCGCGATTTCCGTGGCCCAACCGGAGTCATAGGCGGGTGCAGTGCCGGTCATCGCTCCACTGGCGGTGGCATATGCAACGGACAGCACGCAGCCCGGGGTTGTGGTGGAAGCAGGCGCCAACGGCAAACGCGTAGTGGTGGAAATCGCTTGCGTTGTGCAAGTCGGCAAGCCGAACTTGGCGTTGAAGGCCGCCAGTTCGGCGGCCACATTCGGGTCATGCATCGCATCGATGATGTAGATGGTCTGACCGGCACCCATCTGTGCCGCTTGTGCCGGGGTAATGATCGAACCGGCGACCGGCAGTGCCGGCAATCCGTAGGCTGCCCGGATCTGTGCCGGCGTATAGGTGGCAATGACGCTGCCGGCGGCCATTGGCGCCGCGGATGCGTTCTGCGTCATCGTCGGCATGGAAGCTTTATCAGCCGTGCCATGACGTCCCGCATGGTGCTCACGAATGCCTTGCGCGGTCAGGCGTCGTGAGGACAAACCGGCCGATTGGGCCGGAATGGCATGCCGATGGGGTCTTGTGCGAGCCGACGCCGCGTTGTCATGGACATCCAGGTCATCCGGCTCGTTCAACAAAACGGGAGCCGCATGGAACGCAGGAAGCGCAACCTGATCCTGGCCTGGCGCATCCGCCAGCACAGCGTTGTCCAATTGGAATATTGTGGTGCCGGTGGCTAATGGGGCGGCGGCGAATGTCACCGACGGGGCGGCTGCGCCCGGCAGGCTGTCCGATCCGCCGCCGCACGCGCATAGCAGCGTCGCGGTGGAAACCGCCAGAAGGCATTCTAGGTACGATTTGATTGCTTTATTCATGGCCCCAACGCTCCCGAAAAACGAGGGCCACACCCGACAATAGACGCCGAAAGGACGGCGATCTACTGGCAACCCCGCTGCCGTGGCGCATGATTCGCGCGGTAGGCCGGTGGTTTTGCGTCCCTAACTTTCGATAGGTTTGCCCCCGGTACTTCTAGATTAGTTTCTGATAAAAATATAGAAACGCAATCACTGTACCCAAAACACCAGACAAAAACAAGCGGGCTATGCAATAGTGGGATCTGCGACAGGCACGAACTTACGCAGCTAGGAATCCACAGCCCGATTCTTGCCACCGGCCTTGGCGTCGTACATGATTTTGTCCGCAAGCTGCAATGCGCAAGAAGGGCTTTCCGGTGGCGCCCTAAACGTCTTGCAACCTATGCTTGCGGTCAGCTCGAACCCAGCAGTACCCATTCGCTCGGCTATAGTTCTGCAGAGTTCGTGAAACATTAAGCTGCAATCCACGTCCTGCGTGTTGGGCATGATTACAGCGAACTCGTCACCGCCCAGCCTTCCGACTGAGTCTGATGCCCGGGTACAGCTACGCAGAATGTCGGCCGCAAGTTTCAGCGCCTCGTCGCCTGAAGCGTGCCCTTTTGAATCGTTTAGTGCTTTGAATCCATCAAGGTCCAGCACGGCCAAGGAGAAGACTCCGCCACAACGCCTTTGCCTCGTGATTTCCGACTCAAGTTCCGCCACGAGTGCGCGGCGGTTGGCAAGACCGGTAAGAGAGTCGGTTGCAGCTTGATTAGTGATCACAAGAGGTTTCCTCCTCGCCATATTTGCCAGATAGCCAAGCAACCAAATAGGGGGCGACAGCCAGGCAATCTGCTATTGCCACCAATTCATTCCATTCTGGAATCAGCATGATGACACCCCCCTCTGCATCGCAGGTATGACCACAGGTGCATTAAGCAAGCAGAATGTTCTTAAGTCATTTCAAAGAGGGGGGAATTGTGTCGATTTGTTGCCTAGATGTCGGTGGACTCATTTATTACACGCTGCGCTTCACTGCCTGAAAACTGAAAGCGACCGTCCGGAACTTGTTCAGACTGCTGTTGCGCAACACGAGAGACGTGATGCGTCATGGACGGGCAATCCCATGGAGCAATTCCGTGTGGATGCGGAGAAGGGCAGGACGGCGCACATGCGCCCGACATCCACTGCTGGCCGGATAAACATTACGTAACACTTGAAGCCATTTGGCAACGACCCTGTTACACCTTGCCGATATCCTGCAGCCTGTTGGGGTATCTCCCATTCCTCAACGTTTCATTGATATTCCTCCCTTTGCCCCCGACTAGGCGTCGGGGGCATCTTTTTACAGGATGTATGGAGAGCTGCAGACGGAACAGCGCTGGAGAAAAAGCTTGGTTAGCTGCGTTGCCGTAACAATTGGCTGCCGAGAAGTTGCAACAATGGAATGCGAAGAATTTCCGGAACGCGCTGAAGACGAAGAATACGACGACGATCTTTAGCATGAACTCAGGCGAGAATAGTCAATGCCAACCACGTCGCCTAGCGCGACTTTTTCGCGTCTATTGCAGGCTCCGGTTCGTAGTCCATACAAACCGCTAGTCATGCAAGAGGCGTTTGTCTCTCAGAGACCACGATTGTCATTAAATGCGTGTAGCATCGCCATGTCCTGATTGGCCGGACCGTCAAGGCAGTTAAGGCTCACTAACGCTACGGGAACATGGGCCAACAAAAGCACTAAGTGACCCTGAGATCAGCCGCATATCGGTGAGTGAGTCCTGTCAAATTTGCGAGGAGAAAGTGTTGTCCATAGTCTTCCGGTTAATGGCTTTAGCTACATTGTTTTTGAGTTGTTGCCTCCTGACAGCGGATGCGGCAAGCGCTGACGACACAAAACCTACAGAGACTCGTATTCCCGGCACGGTATTCCGGGACTGCGATACCTGCCCCGAGATGGTTGTAATCCCGGCGGGGAGTTTCAGGACCGGCAATCCGGCATTTAAGTCCAGACGAGACGCCAAAAAAGGCGCACAACATCCTGTTGAGGTCGAACGTTTCGCCATCGGCAAGACCGAAGTCACGCAGGGGCAGTGGAAAGCAGTGATGGGCCGCAACCCGAGCAAATTCAGCGACTGCGGCGACGATTGCCCGGTGGAACGCGTCAGTTGGAATGATGTACAGGACTTCATTCGTCGTTTCAACGCCAAGACCGGCAAGGCCTACCGGCTACCGAGTGATATCGAGTGGGAGTATGCCTGTCGCGCAGGTAGCGAAAGCAAATACTGCGGCAGTGAAAAAATCGAGCCCGTGGCCTGGTATGAAAGCAATAGCAGTAATACCACTCACCAGGTCGCGGCCAAGCAGCCTAATGCGTGGGGGCTGTACGACATGATCGGCAATGTCTGGGAATGGACTCAGGATTGCGACAACGCAGCGTCCGGAGGCTTGCCGAGCGTGACCGGCGTGACGGCACCCGGCGACTGCAAGCTGCACACACCCCGTGGCGGGTCGTGGGACAACATTCAGCGCCTCATGCACCTGGCTTACCGAAGCGGGCATATCGCAAAACGCCGCGCTTATGACGTCGTCAGCCGACGCAGTGATTTGGGGTTCCGGCTTGCTGTCACCCTGCCCCAATAAGCATGAGTTGCCATAAAACGAGGCGACTCAATTCCCAGGAACGGGTATGTCGGCCTGCCGTTACCAAGCGCCGGCGGGAATCGCGTCTGCCCCCTGTGCCTCATCGCGAATCCACGCGACGCCCGGCTTGAGACGGGACGCCAAACTGGCCTTGGGCTTTAGCAGACCCACTTCGTCGCCGAGGATATGCGCGGCTTCGTCAAGTACGATGTCTTTGGCATTCTTGCCCGCTTTTTCGTCTGCCAATTCCCTGACAAGTGTCCGCTCCTCCGGCTGCAGGCCATCGTCCCTCAAGGCGGGGACATTCTCGCGGCCATTCTTCTGGTCGCCGGAGCGATTGCCGTGAGTTCTCCTTGCTTCACGGGATGTCGTTTTTGCTTCCTGGAGATAAAGTTCCTTACGTCGTTCGGCCTCGTTGAGTGACACCGCGTTCTTTTTACGCTGTAGCTGGTACTCGGCGATGTCTTCCCGCAGATAGCCGAATTCCGTGTCGATACTGATGCGCTCATCATGGCGCGCCTGCAGAACAGGCAGCAGAAATTTCAGATCGTCGGCCGGTGCATAGTCGGCGGCCTTGATCTGTACCCAAGGCAGCGCATTGTCGAAGCTCGATTCGCCGAAGCTTTCTGCCTCGGACAATGAGGGGAAGATGATGTCCGGCTTCACCCCCCGCAATTGCGTGGTTCCCCCGTTAATGCGAAAAAACTGGGCGACGGTCAATTTCAGCTCACCAAATGCTGGCCTGCCGGTTTTTGCAACCTCATCGAGATTGATCATGGCCTGCACGGTACCCTTGCCAAAACTTGGCGCACCGATCAGCAACCCGCGGCCGTGGTCCTGAATCGCCGCGGCAAAAATTTCCGATGCCGAGGCCGAGCCTCGATTAATCAGGACGGCCAGCGGGCCATCCCAAGCGACGCCCGCCCTGGCATCGCTTTCCACGCGAACTTGTCCCTTGGCGTTGCGCTGCTGCACCACGGGTCCGTTGCCTATGAACAAGCCCGTGAGTTGAACCGCTTCCGTCAATGAACCCCCGCCGTTATTACGCAAATCGACAAGCACGCCGTCGACCCGATCCTTTTTCAACTCTTCCAGCAAGCGTGCCACATCGCGCGTGGCACTTCTGAACTCCTTCTCGCCTCGTTGTCTGGCATCGAAGTCCTCATAGAAGCCGGGAAGGGATATCACGCCGACGCGGCGCGTGACCTTCCCGTCCGTAAAGGAGATGACTGATGTCCGGGCAGCCTGATCCTCCAGCCTGATTCTTTTCCGGATAAGCGAAATCTGCTTGTGCCTGCCATCCGGGCCGGCATCCGCAGGGAGAACGTCGAGCAGGACGATGGAGTCTGCCTGACCGCGAATCAAAGCGACCGTGTCGTCCAGACGCCAACCGACGATGTCCGTCAGGACACCCTTCTCACCCTGCCCAACGCCAAGAATGCGGTCCCCGACGTTCAGTTGGCCCGAGAGAATCGCCGGGCCGCCAGGAATGAGTTCCCTGATCGTGGTGTATTCGTCCTTTTCTGTCAGGGATGCGCCGATTCCAACCAGTGAGAGTTTCATCGATATGTCGAAATCCTCCGCGGCGCGTGGGCCCATGTAGTTGGTGTGTGGCTCGATGGCCATGGTGTAGGCGTTCATGAACGTCTGAAAGGCATCCTCGCTCTTTATCCGGCCGATACGCTTCTGTGCGTTCTCATAACGCTTGTCGAGAACCGCGGCGATGCTCCTGTCGTCTTTTCCGGCAAGTTTCAGACGCAGCCAGTCATTTTTGACCCGCTTGCGCCACAGATCACGCATTTCCAGCTCCGATTTCAGCCAGGGCTCCTTTTCCCTTGCGTAGGGATAACTTTCCTTCTGTTGGAAGTCGAACCCGTCCTTGAGCAAGCTGCGGGCATATGCATAACGCTCTGCCGCTCGCTGGACATAAATGTTGAAAATGGCGAAGGGAACGGTCAGATCTTCATTGATGATGGCGTCGTCGAGCACCGTGCGAAAGCGCGCTAGCTGATCAACGTCTGTCTGAACAAAAAATAGCTTCTCGGAATCAAGCGCCTTCAGATATCGATCGAATATCTTCTCTGACATGGCGTCGTCGAGAGGCATCGCCTTGTAGTGGTAGCGGGTCAGGAGTTCGGCTGCGAGATGTGCCGCTTGAGACTGTTGCAGTTCCGGCTTCAACGCCGGGCGAAATGGCGTTGCGGAGTCGAACGATGCGGCTTGCGCCGCCATCGTCAATGCAAACACTAGCCACAGCAGTTTCTTGATCATTGTTGATCCATCGTAAGCGGTTGAGATGCTAGGCCGGCTGTATATCAAGGCAACGCAGATCTTTGACAGCAAGCCAGGCTGCTGGTTCAGACGAAGGCCTAATCTCAGCGCGGGACGTTCTAAACCGCTCCAAGCGAGTCATTCTCTCCGTTAGATCCGTGATTTCCGTTAAATTCTTCTTCGAAAATCCGACACCGGAAAAATAGGTTAATGGCTTCCCCCCTGATTCGTGGAAACGACGGCCGGAAGAGATGGGCAACGTGGTCAATGAAGACCACCGTTCCCCCCAGCCGATACCGGCTCGTTCTTGCCGTGACCAAGGTAATCGACCATCTCGGCTTCCAGCGCCTTCTAAACCAGCAGCTTCGTGAGTTGCTTGAGCAACCCGTTCTCACCAATCAGGTCTTCCGGCTTTCGATAATCAGCCAACAGGCTATCCAGCAACTCCTTGGGTACGGATCTCTTCGCTACGGTCATCATCGCTCCTGGCAATGGGGCAGTTTCCTGCCGATTGACCGTTTACACAAAAATTCTTACACCCTCCACTACGGCTTAATGACAGACAGGCGGCTACGCCGTTCCCAGAACGCTGAGGTAGACCGTTGATTGGCACAAAGTTCCCTTTAGTTCAGGTCTAAACTGTCGTTAATATGGTTGAGCGTGACTATCCACGCTCACAACTACCGAAGGATTGATTCATGAACGTCAGCTCAGTTGGTAGTAGCCCTATTACCCAAGCCGTCCAACAAGTACAAGCGGCGCAAGTACCCAAGGCTGGCGGAGATAGCGATGGTGATTCTGATGGAAGTGGTGCAAAAGCTGCACAAGCAGCTCCAGCGCCTACCGTCAATCTGAGTGGCCAGAAGATCGGCCAAATCATCAACGTCGCCGCCTAGATCAGCACCTGCATCCGACTTTCCCTTCGGGGGAGGTCGTTTGCTCCACTTCAAGGCGAATCGACCAGACCTTACCAACGGCCGGCCGGCGCCTCAGCGTCTTTTAGTTTACCTTGCGCCGCCTTCGTTCTAGCCATAGTTCGACCTGGTTGGATTTTGATTTCTGAGTTGAGCGTAGCATAGGGCGAATGACGGATACTCACTTGCGTTCCAACCGGTCCTCGCTGGTACGGTTAATCATGGTGCGGCCACGGCTGTTCATTTGCGCCTTGATTGGCGTACTGACCGTTTGGTATCTGCCATCGTCGGTTGCAATGCATCAGGTGACGCGGTTGATCATCGGCTGGAATGTCGGTGCTTGCCTCTACCTTCTGCTCGCGATCCGAATGATGTTCTGGTCGCCGCACGAGAGAATGAAAACGCGGGCACTGGAGCAGGATGAAGGAAGAATCGTGATCCTAATGCTCGTAGTTGCCGCGGCGATTGTCAGTCTCGGCGCTATCGTGGCACAGCTTGCGGTTGCGAAGGATATTCACGGCGCGCTGCGTTACGCCCACATCGGACTGGCGGGGCTGACCATCCTGTCTTCCTGGGCCTTTACCCAAATAATGTTTGCCTTGCACTATGCCCATGACTACTACGCGGCCGAGGCGAAAGGAGCCCCTGTCGGATTAGCTTTCCCCGGCGGGCACGCGCCTGATTACGGGGATTTCCTTTACTTTGCGTGTGTCATCGGTACGTCAGGGCAAACAGCCGATGTCAGCTTCACTAGTCGGACAATGCGTCGTGCGGGGTTAGTTCATTGTGTATTGGCATTTTTCTTCAACACGACCCTGCTGGCTCTAACGATCAATATTGCTTCCAGTTTATTTTGATTAACTCGGCTACGGCTGAGCGAAGGAGGGTTGAATCCAAGGCCGGGAGCGGCCGTTCGTCGCGAACCCCGAATTTGAAATGCTGCCATTCGCTATGCGCTAGTGATATTCCTGGCCTGAATGAGGGAGCGGAGTGTGAGATCAGAAAGCCATCCGGCGAACCCTTGGCCACAAGCGGACTTTCCGTAACGGCTTCAAATGCTCAATCAGAAACTCGTAACCAGCATAAACCCAACGGCCAATGCCATGACACCGGTGGCGGCCCAACCGAAGAAGCGGTGGCGTGTGCTCATGGTCAATTCACCCATGATGGCTTCAGATTGTCCTATGAGCATCATGACAAGCATGATGGGCACCGAGATGACGCCATTGACTATTGCACTCCAGACAAGGGCCTTGATTGGGTCTACCTCAAGTGCTCCCATGACCGTGCCCATAGCCGTTGCGGCAATGATAATGGCGTAGAAACCTCTGGCCTCATGAAACCCGCGAGAGAGCCCAGATTTCCAGCCCAGCACCTCACTGACGGCAAAGGCCGCCGATCCTGCAAGAACTGGGACCGCCAAGAGTCCGGTACCTATGATGCCAAGAGCAAAGACAGCAAAGGCGAATTCGCCAGCAATTGGTTTCAGTGCTTCTGCTGCTTGAGCCGCTGTCAAAATGTTCGTGACGCCATGCTCGTTCAAGGTTACGGCGGTGGCGAGCACGATGCACAACGCGATCCCATTTGAAAACAACATACCAACGTAGGTACCCGTTGGAACGGCACCCCTGACAATGGACGCTCAGAAGTCATGCGTCCAGCATCGCCAGTGACCGGAACCGCTGCATTTCTCCCTGTGGCCCCCAATGCGAGCGCCGCTGCAAGCTTTGCGGACATCGCTCCTTCGACAAAGCGGACGCTCACCGTGGAGCCTGCGGCCACAGTTTACGAGCGTCCGCTGCCGTGTAGTGTTGCGCCTCACCGAGCTTTGAGCCTGATATGATTTTCGACCACATTTTTGCCTTGGAGCCACCAGGAGATCACCACCTCGCCACTTGGCTCGAAATCACTTGGCTCTGTCTTAACGCGGACAGACTTGTGCGCTCCAATTCGATTGGCATCGGAACATTCCGGACCCCACTCAATTCTTGTCAGACGATCCGATTCGTGAATTGCATAACACACAGCCTCAGCAGTTCGGTTCGTTATCACGATGGCAGAGGGCGACAGTGCGGCGCTGATTGTGGGGGGGAGCGGGTCGCCCATCGAGGTCCGAGCGGCCAGACCTAGACACGAGACTACAATCAAGAAGCATCGGGTCATCCACTTCTCCGTGAGGCTCAACGTTATGTGCACTGCCGAAGTACGTCTCGCCCGATTGCCGACATTGGGCCTGAGCGTCGGCTCCCGGTAAAGTCGAATGGTCACGATAGACTGATTCCGGCCTGCTGACAATGACATACCCACCGGCCGATTCAGATTGCTGTCGTTCAGCCCCGACCTGGTTGGGTGACTATTGCGTGCCAATTTCGGTCATAACATGAGCATGCCCAAGGGCAGATTTAGCATGAAGGGCGACTCTAGATGGGCCGTATCGGCCGAAAAGCCACCGTAGTCGCTGCCGAATATTGATTGGCTAAACCGCCAGTGGAATGGAAACGGCTTTCGGGGACGTTTGGTAAATATGTAACCATAGAGCGCTCACGCAATTGAGTCCGTTCCATTCGTTGTAAATTAGCCACAAATGAAATAATTCAGACCTTAAAGAGCACCTTCTTGACGCAAACTTTATGCACAGTGGCGTAAAAATGCAGTTCGCATCAACCATATTCCGCATGTCCGGAAAGGAACCCGCAATGTCAGTCCGAGCAAGACAAACTCAACGCAGGTTCTCGGCAGTGGAGACACTTGTCGTCGGCGTGATGGCGGGTTTCGCGACGCTGGCGCCTCTTGATGCACAAGCACTGCCGCTGTTCGCACGCCAGACAGGGCAGAATTGCGTGTCCTGCCATGCCGGCGGGCAGTTTCCCGAATTGACTCCCTACGGCCGGATGTTCAAGCTGACCGGCTACACCATCGGCGAGCGCGTTGCGGTGCCCTTGGCGGTGATGGGGCAAGTCCTCTACGCGAAAGTCAAAGATACGAGCAAGAGCGACGACCCAGCAGTGGATTTCCAGAAGAACGGTTCGCCGCTGTTTGGAGGCGGGAGCATCTTCTTTGGCGGCAAGATCACCGACAACATCGGAGCCTTTGTCCAATGGAGTTACGACAACTATGCCGGCCAGAGCGTCGATGGAAGGTTTCAGGGCAAGCCCTCGATCGATAACGTAGACATCCGCTATGCCGACCGCTTCATCGATGCCAACCGGGATCTGATCGTAGGGTTGTCGGTGAACAACAATCCCTCGGTTTCCGATCCATGGAATACCGCTGCGGCCTGGATGCAATACGTCCCCGACACCGGCCTGACCAGCCATCGGTTTTCCGACTCGAAAACGCCGTTTCCTGCCAATGCCATTACCAATGACCCTGGCAATGTGGCGGGCATTAGCGCGTATGCCTACCTGAACAAGAGGGTCTATGCCGAGCTAGGTTTTTATCAGACGGCAAACAAGGGTTTTTCCTTTATGAGCGGCGGGATCAACAATGAGAGCACGGCGAAGCTGAAGGGCGCCAACAACCCCTATTGGCGGCTGGCGCTGACCCACGAGTGGGGGGCGCACAACATCATGGTCGGCGCCACCGGCATGGTCGCGCATCTCTACGACGACAATACCGATACATCAGATGCCAACAGTGTTCACCGTGTCACGAATACGGGTGTCGATGCCCAGTACCAGTACCTCCTTGATCCCCATACGATCACTGTCCAGGCTGCCTACATGCAGCAGAAGACGAATTATTCTGCCAACAACATTGCCGAAATCCGCTCCGGAGCCATGGCGTCGCCGTTTGTTGCTGCCGACGGGACAACCCCCTTGGCCCAGTTCAATGATTCGGACACGACCAATGTATTTCGCGCCAAAGCGACTTATGTATATCGGGCGACGTATGGCGGCAGCCTGGCCTATTTCAACCTGACCGGCACCACGAATACTGCCAATCAGAGCTCTGGCTATGATCCGGTCACCGGCACGATAACGAGCACTGATCCGCTCGGCCTGGGGTCGGCCTTGTCGCCGCGGGTCAGCGGCAACCTGTCAGGTAACCCCGCCACCCGCGGCTTCACCTACGAAGCGTTCTGGATGCCGGTGCAGTACGTCCGGATCGGCGCGCAATACACCGCCTACAACAAGTTCAACGGTGCAAGCGAAAACTACGATGGCCTGGGCCGCAACGCACGCGACAACAACACGCTCTTCCTCTATGTCTGGGGAGCATATTGAAGCCGCTGCCACGGGTGCTGAACAAGAGCACCGCACCCTTACCCGATATGAAGCACGGAAATTGCGGAGATTCGAGATGAAGAAGACTTTGTCGCTGGCTGTCGCTCTCGCCGCGCTCGGCGCCGGTTGCTCCAACCTCGAGCGCTCGCGCGACCTTGCCAACCCGAATGTTCCGCCGGCGGTCACTGCGGCGCAGGTCTGCTCCATTTGTCATGGCCTCGATGGCAACTCGGTATCGCCTAACTTCCCGCGGCTTGCCGGGCAGCAGGCGCCCTATATCGTCACCCAACTGGAAAACTTCAGGAGCCACCACCGCTCGGACCCCCCTGGCTTCGAGTATATGTGGGGCATCAGCGGCAAGCTCAGCGACGACCAGATCAAGGGACTTGCGGACTATTTCGCGAAGCAGGTGCCGTCGTCCAATGCGTCGGTCGATGCGGCGCAGATTGCCGTCGGCAAGGAAATCTTCGAAAAGGGAATTCCGGCAAAGGAAACCGCTCCCTGCTTTGTCTGCCATGGGCCGACAGGTCAGGGGATGGCCACTTTTCCGCGACTAGCGAACCAGCATCAGGACTACCTGGTCAAGCAGCTGCACGTTTTCCAGGAGACGGAAGGGCGGCCGGGTACGCCGATGAAACAGATTACGCACTTGCTGACACACGAGGAAATGGAAGCTGTGGCGGGTTTTCTGCAAGCGCTTCCCAATGACAACAAATGAACAGATGGTCGCGCCAGTTCGCTCGTCTCGCTCAGCGCACGCTACGGAGGTCTTCATGAAGAAATATCTTGCAACTTTTGCCATCGCCGCAGTGCTGAGCGCACCGGGCTTCGCCGCCGACAGCTACACCATTGATCCGGACTTTTCAGCGCCCGCATTCGACATTGAACATCTGGGTTTCATCACCCAGCACGGTCGCTTCAAAAAGGTGCGCGGCAACGTGACCTTGGATTTCGAGGCCAGGAAAGGCAGCGTCGACTTCATTATCGACACAACCTCGATCGACATGGGGTCGGCGGCTATGTCGGCACATCTGGCCGACGAAGGCTTGTTCAATGTGAAGAAGTTTCCGACCATGGTCTTCAAATCGGACAAGCTTATTTTTGATGGCAACAGGGTGGTTGCCGCCGAAGGGCAGTTCACGATGATCGGCGTGACCAGGCCCGTCAAGCTTGCGGTGAGCGGCTTTCAATGCAAGCCACACCCGGCTAACAAGAAGGCTTTGTGTGCAGGAAATATCGCGGCGAGCCTGAATCGTTCGGAGTTCGGCTTGACCAAGTACATTCCCGAAGTCAGCGATCTGGTCAAGATCAGCGTGCCGGTCGAGGCCTACAAGAACTGATTACTGTTTTGCCGGCTTCGGTTTGGCCACCTGTGCCGCCCTGACTACTCAGGTGTCTGAATCTAGCGCACCTTCGATTTACGTAGATCTTCGTATTTTTGCGGCCGCCCCCAGATTCCGGTTTGACTGGCCAGTGGTAAATCGGCGCATACATGGCAGGTCAACCCTGATACCAGTCACTACAATCGTATGCGTGTGGCATCGCCGATGACCGGTCCCGCTGCACAGCCGAAGTTCAGGCGGGGAAAGTTGGTGGTTCCGATCGAATGGCTGCTTCGGAGAAACCACGGCAAGCGAACCCGAGAATTGAAGGAGCGGTGCGACTGGCCGCTGATGGCCGGGTCCCGCCTGTGAGCCTTGCTCCAC
>Ga0194038_1000473_pt1 | contig 17756 bp, 15 predicted proteins | sample JunL226m_MetaG_FD_148630 | JGI IMG/M metagenome (GOLD analysis project Ga0194038, IMG submission 148630) | Anoxic zone freshwater microbial communities from boreal shield lake in IISD Experimental Lakes Area, Ontario, Canada - Jun2016-L227-6m | ecosystem: Environmental > Aquatic > Freshwater >... | reverse complement strand
CAAGAACTCTACTGTGTTACAAATGTCTCCTTGATTGGGGATTGTGATTTTATCACTCGGTGGAGTTACACACCGATTAAGGGGCTTCTGGAATGGTTTAAAGTCAAACAGTCCAGTCGTCTGTGGTCACACAGAATTTACATGTATTTTCTGTATGGAAAATCATGGGGTTCGAAGTTATACACATCACGTCTGATTAATTAGACGCAACCCTATATGATTCACTGTAACGGTTTTGAACGTATGAAATAGGTCTAAATTTTAGACCTGTGATCAATTTCAAAGAACTTTATCTTTGAAATTGTTGAAACGATTTTAAAATCGTTTTGTATATGATAAAATGATGAGTCGGTCAATAAATATTTTAGCCCCATCGGACAAACCCTTTGGCAGGCTTAGCAACAACTACAAAATGCTGATGGAGATGGATGGCAAAAAGTGGAACAGTGTGTCAAACTTTATTTATGCAAACTCAATGCCAATTTCTCTGTACAGTAATTTGTTGCGCAACATCAACCCCAGTGGTGCGATGAAGGAATTCGAAAAACTTATGGACAGAATGATCGAAACAACCGCCTTTGAGGCGCTTCAAATTAGTCTGCTGGAGGTGCTGAACAAAAATGAACAATTCAGACAGAAACTTTTTGCAACAGGTGACACACCCATCACATACGAATCAGACAACAAACTTTTGGGTTTCAAAAACAACGGCGGTGCAAATCTTGTGGGAAAAATCATGGAACAACTGCGCAACCAACATAACGTAAAATATGGAGAGGAGTCGTTGCAAAAATCAGAACAAGAGTTGATTAAAAAAATTCAGGTCAATTACATGGCCTATATGATTCTTTTTGACCTAATACGCAACGGAAAAAGTTCACTTGATGAATTCCTTGGTGTTGAACCGATCGCGATTATCGAAAGGTTTAACCCCAATCAGTTGGGAAAGATACATCCACCATCGGAAATCATTTTTGACATGTATAAGAGAAAACAAATTCCAAATGCTGTGATGTCGTCAATTGCAAATTTCGACATTGCCATACACCAACTCCGCAAGGAATTTCTTAGATCTGCAGGTGAGGCACAGAGGGAAATTGCTAAGGATGTCATGTTTGACGCATACATCAGAGAAATGTTCAGGAGAGAACATCCAAATTTCTCTGAAAAACAGACAAACGATGCAATATCCACCATGCACATCACGGTTGACAAATCAGAGCTGGATCGTATGAAAAACCAGATAACAGAACTTTTTAACCAGTCCTTTGATGTCAGCGTGTTCTCCGAATCTATGATAAAAATCATAAACGATCGATTGAGCGGGTACAATTTTGTCACACCAAGGGAGACAGATATTAAAAAAGCGGAGGCATATGTCATGCCCACATTTGTGGACCTGCAACAACGACAAATGATGACAATTGTGACAGATGACAGAAAACCCCCGTTCATCATTGTTCCATCTCGCGACGATCCCTTGTCTGTTGAATTTGAAAATAATGCGGTCATAATTGACGGTCGTGTGTATCCGTCAGTTGCACACCACATGTATGCGATGTTGCTTTCTCAACTTTTCACCGTTAAAAATATTGGGGATGCACATAAACTCCTCATGATTAACGCAAACGGAAATGCTCGTGATCTCTCAAATTACATCACATCTGATGAATCAAGGGGAAAATTTTTCAAGGAATTACACACAAGCATCATCACTGACCTCAAGAAATACGCGACAATTGCTCTCAACAAAAAGTTTCAGGACGGTTTGATGCAGGATGTTTTGCTTGCCACTGAAAATATGAAGTTAATTTGGGGAGAACAGAGCGCAACACTTGGAATGGTAAATGGAAAGGGTGAAAATTTTGTCGGAGAATACATGATGAAACTAAGGAATAAAATCAGACTGATCAGAGGTGACGATCTCAAAAAGGATGTCAATTGGAATGAGGTCGTGAAAATGATGGAAAGTGACGACTTTCTCAACGATTGGGTAAAATCGCGTGTGAACGAATTGATGACGAATTCCTATGTTCTTGCGATGTGCTGCAAGACGACGATCACGGCAGAATTTATGAAAACTCTCATCAACGAGTTGTATGACAAATGTTCCATTGTCAGTAGTCAGATGGAAAAAATGTCCGATGTCGTTCCAGAATATTTCACGAAAATGGTCAAATCTTTTTCTATCGAGAAAATTGTACGAATAAGTGACAGAGAGGAAAAAATTGTTCGCAAAAATGTGATGGCAAACATACGCGAAAGTGTCATAATTGTCGTGTGGCAATATATGCTTGTTCTCGTCTCGACAATGTATCAATCGGCAACGGAACGCAGTGCACAGGGAATGCATGTGGTCATCACTAACTCGGAGGCATATCTGTCAGAGTCACATAAATGTGTCGGAAACATTTCCGACAATATGAACAGATGTATTTTTTCAGCACTCATAAACGTTCTGGCAAAAATTAAAAAGATTTCTCAGACAGTGTCCTCGCAATTTCAGATCGATCCAAGAAGCATCCAAATGGCCGCAAATGTTATACTGAACAAGAACATACACAAACCCTTTATTGATGAGTATATCGTCAAACTGGACGAGGATAGAGCACCAAAAATAAAATTTAAGAGAGAAATTAAACCTCAACCGAAACCATCGAATGTTCGTGTGATTAAGGCATTGGCGGTTCCCGCTGGAGGAAAGGACGATGACGACGATGACGACGATGACGATGGAGAACCAAATTTTGAGGCATCTGACGACGATGACGACAGTGGTGATGAGAACGAACCAATTGTGGAAGTGGCACGTGGTGAGGATGAACCAGTTGATGGAGATGGTCCAGTTGATGGAGATGGTCCAGTTGATGAAGATGAGCTTGTCTTTGAGGGTTCTGACGATGGTTCCGAGAAAGCTGCCGATGACATTCTCGTGATTGAGGGAGATGACGACAATGGTGAACATGATGATGAGGATGTGATCCAAGATGACAGGGATTCCACGGAACTTTCATCAACAGTGGTGAACTATCACATCATCAGTGAGCTCAAAGTCGTCGATCCTGACCTGCCATGGAGAACAGAAATCGTCGATCCTGACATGTCACCAGAAACAAAAATAGTCAATTTTGTCAAGAAAACAATCAGAGAAATAGCACAATACAAAATGCCAATGTCCGTCAAAACAAACAGGATTAATTTTTTCGCGACACTTGTCCAATAAAATTGATTTAAAAGATAAAGTCGTAAGACAAAGAAAAATGTCTTACAAAAGTTCTCTTTTTGAAGCTATTGAAACCATTGTCAACAATTACATCGAAAAAGTGGCCGACGTGCATGGTCTTAACACCACAGAATTAAAGAATTTGTGGTGTGAGACTGTTGATGGATCAACTAAACAGAAAACAGCACCAATTTTTAAGAAACCAGAGGTCACACGGGAAAAATCTCCTGAGACGTGCGATGGTGCGTCAAATATGTCAAAAATGACCAAAAACGAACTTGTGGATTTATGTAAGGCAAAAGGGTACAAGGTCACCGGAACAAAGGCAGAATTAATCGACAGGCTGACATCTTGTCCTCAACCAACAAAAAATGGCAAGGAAATTGTTGTTATTGAAAAATCGTGTAAAAAATTCGGTTCATCAGAACCGAGCGTGATTTCAAAACTAACATCAGAAATTCCCACCGTGAGGATCAATAAAAATGTTTTCGGTAACTATGAGCACGCTGAAACATCCCTTCTTTTTGATGACAAAACCAAAAAGGTGATTGGAAAACAAAACGATGACGGAACGATCGCAAACCTGACAAGGGACGATATGGACATTTGCAACAAGTATAAATTTTGTTATGTGATTCCCGACAATTTAAACGAAACAAAGGACAAAGGAAAGGTCACCGTCTCCACCACTGGTGATGACGAAGATGACGAGGATGGTTCTCAATTCGCCGATGACGAATTTTTGGAGGAGGAGGATGAGGACCCACTTGACGAGGAATATGTAAGTGACGCATAATTGTCGTTTAAAAAATTATATCGCCATCGCGCGATATAATTTAAACACCGCTCAAATGTTGGCATTCGCATGTATTTGGTGTCACATAACATTGCGAAATGTTTGGTGCCAATGTCGTGTATCGATTTTTAAAACAACCAGAACAATTTGGGGCGTCTTTTTCAACGGTGACCATATTATGGGGTTTAAGTTTTCTCATAATGTCAGGAATAACGGTTGCTGGTGTTGGATCGATAATTTGAAGGCAACTGCAAGGTCCGGTTACTCCATATTTCTGATATCCAGAATAACAAGTGAAATGCGTCGATGCGCCATTGTATTCATCTTTGGGGTGTGCCATTTCTTATATGAAAGGAAGAAAAATTGTCACGTAAGAAAAATTGACTTTAACGAAGCTGTTTTCACACATATGACAAAATGTGTGAAAAAAACAATCTGACTATAAAACAATTGAAAGCATTTGATTCCATCATGAAGGGAGAAAATGTGTTCATCTCAGGACCAGCGGGTGTGGGAAAATCGGAGGTGATAAAAGTCGCGATTCGTTCACTTGGTTGTCATGTTCGCGTTGGTCTAACATCAACAACTGGAACATCAGCACTCATCATAGGGGGCACAACACTTCATTCTTTTTTGGGAATAGGTTTGGGAAGGGATGATTGCGAACGCCTGATAAAAAATGTCATGCGCAATTCCAGAATAAAAAATAGGTGGATTGAACTCGATATCCTCGTCATAGACGAAATAAGTATGCTTTCGGCTGAACTTTTTGACAAACTGGAATATATGGCGCGTGTCATACGAAGAAATAAATTTCCATTTGGAGGAATACAAATCATACTGTCTGGTGATTTTTTACAACTTCCGTGTGTTGGTTCAGAAACATTTTGCTTTGACGCAGAATCATGGAAAACCTGTACACTTCACGTATTTTATCTGACGGAAATTATCAGACAATCTAATATCGAATTCCAAAAATGTTTGAATGAGGTTAGACTTGGAGACCTAACAGACGAAAGTGTGGAAATGTTACAGAGCAGGGTGGGATACAATTTCTCTCAAACACACGGCGACATTCGCCCAACAATACTTTTTCCCCTTAACACAAACGTCGACAGAATAAACGAGGAAGAATTGGATAAGCTTGCGAGAACAGGGTGTGAATTTATACAGTATGATATGTCATTCACAACATCACGTCTTTATAATGAGGAAACGATAATGTCGCGCTTCAAAAAATCGTGTCCTGCTCCGGAAACGTTACAACTATGTGTTGGTGCTCAGGTTATGCTCGTTGTAAATTTGTGCGTTGAAGAGGAACTTGTGAATGGAAGCCGTGGTGTGGTTGTTGGTTTTCACGATGACAGACCACTTGTTCGGTTCTCGAAAAAACAACTCCCCATGGAATACTACACGTGGGAAGTCAAAGAGGACAATCGTGTTTGTCTTAAGGTGACACAAATTCCTCTGAAGATTGCATATGCGATTTCGATACACAAATCACAGGGATGCAGCCTTGACTGTGTTCAAATAGATTTGGCAAATATTTTTGAATACGGACAGGCGTATTGTGGGTTGAGTCGTGTGAAAAAAATCGACGGATTGAGTATAACGGCATTGGATGTGGAAAGAATTTGCGCACACCCTCGCGCTCTCACATTTTACACTCAACTGACAGAGGATGATGAGGACAAAAGTTAAAGCTCTCAGCTTCAAATTTATTCGCAATCGCGAATAAATTACAAATCGTCGCTAAATTGTCTATATCCAAAGCTGAACATGTTCAGCATTGTGGGTGTCGTGAGATTGAACTTGAAAAAATTCACGTCCTGTGTAATAATTCTAACCACTTTGCATTTTTCTGAAATATTTTCCAACCTCCTTCGTGTGTTGTCGTTGATAGGTATAAAAATCAGCTTGTAAATGTATTCCACCATGGGCATCGCAGGGTCTATATTGTGTGATGCCGGTGACAACAAAATTCCCAAAACTTTTTTTCCCATTTCATCCCCAACATCAATTGGGAAATTGTCAGAAACGGCTCCGTCTATATAAAAACTCTGTTCGTATTTGTATGGCTCAAAAATCAGGGGCAGGTTTGACGACATTCTTAGCGCTGTCAGACAGGGCAAATTGGGGTAATTTTCATGAGAAAGATATTCACATTTTCCCTTTGTCATGTTGTATGTAGTGCATACCAGAACGCGTTTGTATTTTTCGTAAAGATCCTTGAGAGTGTGCAGTGTGCCTATTTTGCTTATGGTCATCTTTTCAAGCTGTTCCTGTATGACGCTAAATGAACATGCCCCGGCCCCATTAATCATACCGTATATGTCAAAAAATTGTAATTTGTCGATCATTCTCTTTGTGCATATCTCGAGCATTATCTCAAGGGGAGTATATCCGATGGCGAGTAAATAGCCAACGATAGCTCCAGAAGATGTACCTACGTAGGTTGTTATTTCATGGTGGAGTGCTTCATCGTAAAGATGTTGAAGCGCCCCCAATGTCATAAGGATGTTGGTTGATCCACCAGACAACACAAGTGTGTCAAAATGTATGCTCTTAATTTCCTCTGTTGGTTTAGGATCACATTGTATGATTTCGCCTGTTTCTGTCTCATCTTTTTGTTCAGATGAGGGAACATCGATATTTATTGTCAATGTCGCGTTTTCCATTTGCTTAAATTTTTGTCTGAGGTGTCATTTCTTTATAAAGAAATAGACATCTCATTGTTTGTTCAATCGCGATTTTCCATTTGACATGGACAAGCTTTATAAAGAAATGTTTGTCTCTATAAAATGAGCGGATTACTATTTTTAAGCAGTGAGGATTTTTTTACGGTGAATGGCACAAAGGGAAATATCATGTGCCATTCCATTCCCGGAATTTCTCTGATATTGTTTTACTCAACACAGTGCGAACATTGCCAGAAGCTTATACCAATTTTCAAACTTCTTCCCGGAACGCTTGGGGGTTGTCAGTTTGGAATGATTAACGTCAGCACAAACAGAGAATGTGTCAAAATGTCGCAGAATACCATAGCGCCCATAACATATGTGCCATACATCATTCTCTTTATTGGAGGAAAACCCTTCATGAAGTATCAAGGACCACATGACATTAACGAAATCAAACGGTTTGTTTTTGAAGTTGCCCAAAAAATGCGCACCAAACAGAAATTCACCGATGGTGGCAAAATCAAAATTGACAAAGAGGGATTAAAAATTCCGGCCTACACGATCGGCCATCCTTTGTGTGGTGGTGATGGCGATGATGTGTGCTATTTGACAATGGAAGAGGCGTATCAAAAGCCTCAATCGAGACCGTGAACACCACATTGGTCAAATTTTCAACCCGATTTAAAAATGATTTTGAGGAATGAAAAGTCCTCAAAAATTAAATGAGCGTTTCTTTTCCCCTATACGACAATATCATTAAGGGTATCAAAAACAAGGACCTTACAGCGAAACAAAAAAGCGATCTGACAAAAAGAATAAATGACATAAACGACAACGGAGCGACATTGGTGTATGCCCTGATTAAAACATACAGCATAAATGAGGGGTCAAAATTTTCCCTGTTACCATACAATGGTGAAAGACGTGATCAATCAGGTATTACCTTTGACCTTGAAAAATTTCCAAATAAATTGAAGCAAGTCCTGTATAAATTTATCGACCTCCATGATAAATCAATAATTTCCTGCACAAATACATAAGAATCATGAGAACCACAATAATCAGAACAATTTTAACCACATTTGATTTTTCACTTTTACCATCTCTCTGTTGGAGAGAAGAAAGTGAAAACTCACCGTTTGGTGAATAACTACACATTCCCAAGCACCCCTTCAAACGACTGGCCAAACTTCCGTTGTATGTTCCAGACACACCATCCACCGTGAGTTTAGAGACAGGGACACTTTTGCATTCTTTTTTATCACAATAATAAGCCATCATTTCCGATTCCAGCATAAATGTGGGATAATATGATCCCACATCAAGAATTCTGTCAATATCCCCACTGTGCGCAGTGAGTACATTTCCGATTTTTGGATTGACAACCAAGTAATATCCATCAACAGAGCACAAGATGGCGATTTTGTCACCATACGCCACAGGTTCTCCGATTTTTCCCCGCGACAATGGCATGATGACGAAAGAAAAATCATCATCCAAAATTCCTAACGAATGTGACCATCTAATGTCCTCTGTTGTTTCATCTTTTTTCATAACAAGCGCAGAATTCGCGACATTGATACTGACATGATCACCATACATGATGGGAACATATGGAGCGATGTTTATCGTATTTCTGTCCTTTGGAAAAAATGTCACGTTGAGGCTGTCACCCTTTGTGAACAATATGTTTGAACCATGTTTTAGCGAATCAGAATTGGTGTCCACACTGGTGTTGGTTTCCACATTATAGAGATTCATTATGTCCCTGTAAAACACAGTATTTGACTGATTTCGCGGAAATGGGTGCACTTTTGCGTTCATAAATGTGCTCACCTCAGCATTAACAAATTCGGGATATGTGTCCTTGTTCGCGATTATACTGACTGGATTCAAATCAGGGTAAATTTCTATCGTTCTCAGGGGAGCGCACAATGATTTTCCTCCCCTTGTCTTCACATAGTAGCCAAATGTGCAATATTTGCTGAATTTTTTACACTCATCGATGCACTGGTTTATTGACATGTCCTCTATACAGAGGCCACGTGTTGTGTCATCACAATCGAGTATGTCAAGTTTTGTGTATGTGGTGTCAGGAAAAACTAACCAGTCCTCTCCATATCTGTAGGGTTTTGGAATATTTGTCATTCTGTGAATTTATATATTACCTATAAATAAACACATGGAAATAACAAGCCGCGAGGAGTATGAATGGTTGTATGAAAACATACAACAACAACTTAGACGTAAAATTGATGAGCTGAGATCGAAAACTGATCGTGACTATACGGAAAAAATGGCAAATTTCAGGAAAAATCTTAGCAAAAAAAGACAGGAATTTGACCAATTGAGGAAAAGTGGTTCAGGTAGAGGGGGACTCTCCCTCAAGGAGGAAATGAAAGATCTCGTGAAAAAAATGGAAGAAATGCGTAACGTAAAATACGAAGAGAACATCGCTGCAATCAATGGTGAAATAGATAAACTTGAGGAAGAAAGTTTAAACCTGACAAATCAAAGGTATGCTTTCAATGTCGATAACACGGAGACAAAATCAGGACTTATTCCCGTCCTCAATGATGTTGTGTTTGAAAATGTTGACACGGGACCATCAGCGCATTCCAAGTTGTTTTCCTTTCTGACTACGGGAGAATCTGTTCCCTCATTGAAAACCCCCTCACAAAGATTTCCACACCCCACAAACATCAGCGAAAGGACATGGCAAACAAAATTCAGAAAAAACGACAACATACTTGACGCACTGGAAAATGTGCATGATTACATCAGTGAAATTCCAAGGGTGCCACTTGAACCAAACCAATTGCCCGATGACATCAGGAATTATGAACCAACCGGAGGAGAAAATCCTTACGAATTACTGCGACGATATAGGACAATTGACACAAAAATTTCGCGAGATTTTAAGTGGAAAATGTTGACAAAATCTCTCCCTCAGTTTAAATGTAGTACCTGTTGGAATGAATTCGTCAGACAGAGGGCTTTTGTACAGTATCTGGGTGACACGAGAACGTGGCGCGAATATCTATACATTGTTCCAAATCTTGATCGTCAATTTAGCACCACGGACAACAAGGTTGGACGAACAGCCTCTGTAGAGAATTTCACAATCGCGGTCCAACTTGGTTCGGATTTCATAGCTTTGACATTTAAAGACATTTTTATGTTGGATTTCGACTTTAAGGATGAAATAAGTGAGAAACAGGTTGACAACATGCTCGATTACATCGTTAAACTCGCAGAGTATGCCATTGGTCTAAAAATAGCGTTTTTCAAGTTGCGCACCGACAGAGGAATTCACGTTTTTCTCCTCAGCGATTACGTCAATTGTGAAAATATGATGTGGATTGACCTGATGCTCAAGATGTGCACTGATTCGTGGTATGCGGCGTTTGTCAATTCGCGTGGTTGGGCAATTCGCCTGAATGGTAAAAAAGGAAAATCAGGTGAAAAAGTCGCCGACCCAGATCTCTCTACACTGGCGGACATTGTCCTCCCGAAAAATGTGGTCACTGGAGCAACAACCAGTCTGTCATCGTCATATCTTAGAAGAAGACTAAAATTTAGATCCTCATATTTCGGTAGGGTAATTGAGCTGAAATTTTTCACACTCGAAGATATTCAGGAAAAATTAATAATAGGCGTCAGGGAAAGTATTAACAGAAGAATTTTTTGTATGATTGTGTTCCACTATCTTCTCATCGATTATTTCAGAGATTTTGTTGGAGAAAAATTCAAGGAATTTGAGTGTCAATTGTTCAACAAAATTCTTGGATACGAGCCTCAGGGTTTGTACACAAGGGATGATGTGAAAGAACTAACAGAACTCATCAAATTAAGTGGTGTCACGGATTTTGTTCCACTCAACCATGATCCCTCTCTTGAGAAGAAAATTTCTAAATATGTGAAAATAAATCCAGAAACCGAGCCCATATTCGCGAATTTAACAGAGGGTGAAGTAAAACAGAGGAACATACGTTTTGAACGGGAAATGCAAACGATGGAGGGTTTGCGTGAGGACATTAAGTTTTTATATGAATACGCAATGATTAATCAGAAATTTCTAATGTCAGGATTTCCATCCCAAGAAATTCCCTCAATGACACCACTGAGCACACAAAGAACAGGACGCACAGGGGAGAAATCTCCGTCATTCTCTCCACTCCCACGTCAAGAATCGCAAGAATCCTCCACTCAATTGACACAGCCATTTTCTCAATTGTCCGAAACATCGGATCCACAGCAATCGACAATCTCGAGACCTTCGCAAAGAATGTATGTCCCAACAATGGACGAGATGATAGAGGATGATCAAGAAGAAATTGAACGACAAATTTTCCAAGAATGGATGTCATCAAGATGACGACTTTTATGTAAATTTTATACCTCAATGAGGTAAAAAATTTATGTTTTAGGTATAAATTTTATACCTAAGAATGTTCTTTTTGTTCATTGTAAAGCTGTTGATATGAAAAATTTATATACGTATATAAATTTTTTACATTGGATAAAAAATTTATGTTTCAGCTTCAATATTTATACCTAAAATACTTCTTTTCGTCCATTGTAAAGCTGTTGACATTGAAAATAATTTAAAAAATATTTTTGTGTAATAAACCAACCAATGCCCATTGATATTACCGACTTTTTGCCCAAATACCCCGAGATGGACGGAAAAATCGCATTCAACCCATATTCTGATGAGGCCTTCAATAATGCTATTCTACACAAGACAGAATTCTATGGAGAAAAACTTTCTCAGAGTGAGAAAGTTCCCTCTGAGACAGGAGAATTGATGAAAGATCAGATACTTTTGTCGCGTTTTTTTTCGTCAAGGACAATGTACGATTCTCTTCTCGTGATGCATTCCATGGGGACAGGAAAAACATGCGCCGCAATCGCAGCAATAGAGCAAATTTTTAGCGAAAAAAATACATTCAAAAAGGCCCTGATATTTGCACGTGGAGAAGGTCTCCTGAATAATTTTGTTAATGAACTTGTGTTCAAATGCACTGCGGGACAATATGTGCCCGAAAATTTCGATGATTTGACAGACCTCGAGAAAATTCATCGCATCAACAAAAAAGTTGGTGAGCGCTATAAGTTTCATACATTTGAGACATTTTCTAAAAAGATGAAGAATATGGATGACTCAGAGGTGAAGAAAAATTATTCCGACATGATAATAGTCATAGACGAGGTGCACAACATCCGCCCGTCAAAAAAAGAGGGCATAGAGACATACAAACAATTTTTCAGGCTGTGTCACATACCCGAAAACATCAAAGTCTTGCTTTTGAGTGGAACCCCTATGAAACGTAAAAGAGAGTAATTAAAACAAAATTGACATATTTCAGGCAAAATCACAGGCATTGGTTGAATTAGCGTTCCATTTAAACACAGAAATTTATGAAAAAAATGAAAAATTTTCTCATCTGTTGTGAAAAATACAACAATGTCTAACAAAAACAACAACCAAACTATTTTATCAGACACGATGCATAAAGTCACAGACAGACAATTTTCGTGTTTGGACACATATGATCTGTATAATTTATACAATGAGGGGTCCTTCATCATAGATTTCGGAACAAAATCAAACCTACACATAAACCTTTCCATCGTTGTTGACGACGATTATATCGAAGAAATAGATGACTTTTCTCCTGACAATTTGAACCACTTGGTCATCATTGGGTCGATTTCGCTTAACCTGTCGGAAATCATTCGCACAATAAACAGTCACTATGGATTCAAAAATTACCACTTTTTTGACGAAGAAGGCATACAAAACATGCATGACACATTTCCGATTATTTTTAACGGATTTGGAGGAACGTATCCATCGTTTATCACTCCCTTGTTACCAAAGAGGGTTTTTCTGGGAAGTGTAAAAACAGTTTCAGAAGAATTTTTGCACCTGAACAATATCGACAGGGTTATAAACATGTGCTTTTCAAAATTGTGCTTGTCCATAGAGAAAAATTTTCCGATTGAGGATGACGATGGTGTTGATATATCAGAAATACTCGACAAAACATTTGCAATTATGGATAACACACAAAACATTCTTGTTGTGTGTGAAAAGGGCAAATCAAGATCGGCGAGTGTTGTCCTGTATTACTACGCGAAAAAATATGGTTTGTCTTTAACAAAAGGATTAGATGGTTTAAAAAGTTGTAGATCATTGTGCAATCCAAATAAGGGATTTCTCAATCAAATTGAACAAAAATTGGACACATCCGTTTAAATTTTGGTTTCCAAAATTTAAACAAAACTATCACGCGGTCATTTCGCGCGTGAATTTCCATTTATCAGGGAATATACCATCAATGATGCCACCGTCAGTGTGGAAATTTTATGGAGAAAATATGGGTTTGTAATTTTCTCCATCATTGATGCGTGTGAAAAAAATGGTGCCTGAGGATTTGCGCTGTCATGAATTTCATCATTCATGGGTTTGTCACACAGGTGTGCAACATCACATTGTGGCACAACCTGTTGTGCCGTGTCATGAGACTCCGCATGACACGGTGGGTCGTCCTGCCATTGTATGTTGTGCTGTGATACGTTGTGCCATGGTATGTCATCCAACGACACATTGGTGGGGACATATGTCTGGTTAACAATTGGTTGCGATATTTTCACCACTTCTGTAAACAAAGTTTTTATGTAAATTTCCGAGTCCATTTTTTGTTCATCACTTTCTATTTGTTCCTGAATGTCATACCAATCGTCCTCCTGTTCCTTTGCCGTGTCATACCATTCCTCGTTGTTTGTGTGAATGGCGTCACTAATATTTTTTTCCAAATTATCAGACATTTATTATGAGGCAAAAAGTTTATATATTTGTCGTCAGTCAGACAACGTTTAAATTTTTTATGACAATGTGTCGATAAAAAATGGAATTTGACACTGATATTGAGGACATTGGTACTGGTATGATGGATAGGAAGGAAAATTTGGCAGATACTGAGGATGACGAGAACGGTTAGGATACTGTGGATACTGTGGATATCGAGGATACTGGGGATACTGGGGATATGGCAAACGTTGTTGTGGTATAGTTTGAGGTGATGGAAAATGTGATGGTATAGTTTGAGGTGGAAAGCGCGGCAGTGGTATAGTTTGTGGTGATGGAAAACGCGGCAGTGGTAATGGAAATCGAGACGGTGGGGGTGATGACGGTGGCATTGATGGTGATGGTGGAGGAGGATTTGGCATTGGTGTCGATGGACGAGAATTTGGTTGAGACCTGAGTGGTATGTGTAAAATAGAAAGATTTTTCTCTACTATTTCTTCTGCATCGCATTCTCTGGCTTTTTCCATCAAACATTTTGCCAAATCGGCATAGTCAGATTTTGAAACCATTGTGCACAATGTCGCATAAAACAACTCAAACGAGGAAAAAATGTCCCTATTTTTTTCCGTCTGCAAACCAGTTGTGACAAGGTAAAAAAGTCGATTGCACACACCAGAGTTTATATGCACACCACCGTTGTCGTCTGATGAATGCGGATTTACCCAATATTTTCCCCCATAAACAGAGGGCTGAGGAGATATTCCCTGTTCTGGGTTTTCCATATCGCGCAAATTATCCCCCTCACGCATGTTGTCCTCTCCGATTTTCCAATCAGGTCTGCCCAACATGTCGTTTATATGCCTGATGTTGTCCTCGTGGTTACGATACAGAAAAAATTCAAATGATGTTGCAGCGATGTCGGCAAAACTTTCATTTAGGGCGCCAGATTCTCCCTGATATTTCAAATCAGCGGTGCTCTGTATTAATCCATGAGTGAGTTCATGCGCTACTATATCAGGAGCGACGAGAGGATAAAATGTCACATCTCCATCTCCGTATGTCATATAACTCCCATTCCAAAACGCGTTGTCTAACCCATTCACATTCGCCACAGAAAGAAGCAAATTGTCGTCATTTATTCCCTTTCTCTTAACCACTTCACTCAAAAAATCGACATAGCGATGTGTGTTAAACCAAATATCGACGTAACTGTTTATCACCAAAAGTTTTGCAAACACATCGCGATATTTTTCCTGTACAATTTTATCAGAATTATTTTCGACGACACCGAGAACATCTGATATTCCTTGTTTTTCTGCAAGATCGAAGGCCATTTTTATAAATTTGTCGTCGTGTTCATTTTCCATTTGTGTCATTTTTGTCTTGATTTTGTCACCCTCGTCGCTACCCAGACACAAGCGAAGGTGAAGTAACACATAGGCAACCGCGCGATTCATGTCCAAATCAATAGTGACACAATCCAGACTGTCCAAATGTCTGAGTGGATAACAAATGTCCGGATTCAGATCGTGTTGAACAGCATCAAGAACTTTTATGCGAATGCCACCAACATCACTACTCGCTCTAACCTTTCCATTGACAACCACCGCCCCAGAAATCGGAACTTTTCCCAGATATGAGCTGTACAGAAAAACCTGTTCCTCTGGTGACAATTTTGTAGAATATGAGTGTTTAACACCTGTGCATCTTTTTCTATTCATGGTTTATATTACAAAAACAATTTACAATAAATGATTAACACAATCAAAATCAACACCGGTTACGGATCAAGAAAACTTTTGGGGATTCAGACATCAGGAAACACAGACCTCAGTGTGTTTTTCAATGACGTAGAAATTCTGATACGCACAAATTCGAGGGGAGAATATTTTTTCAATGAGAAACACACACCACTTCCACTCGTTTGTTTGGAATATGAGAACATCTACGTGATCAGTGCAGTTTTAGCCCCAATTGTGCCATTATACGGAGAACTTGATCTGGACACAGAATGCGAGGTCGTCCATTATGAAATGCTGGTGTTCGATCCCCACACTGATACCATGAAACCCACAAAATTGAGAATAGAAAGAGGTCGCGCGTGGTTTTCATTTAATCAATCGACAGAGTCATACTCTGCATACATTGGTGTTGTGTGATTTTCGGTATAAAGTTTATACCGACTGACAATGTTTATGAACAATTTCATTCAACCAATGGTAATTGTCTCTGAACAAATTTCTTCAAAAATATTCTCAATATTGGGAATGCGTTGTTTTATCGCGATTTTTTGGTCAGTTGTGAGAACGCTGTGATATGTTGCAATTACACCTATCAGAACATTTCTATCTGTGTTGTCACATCTTTTTTCACTCATTTTTTCGTCATCACACGACTTTTTGCGAAGCCATGGTATATTCATTGTTGGAATGATGTTTTCTAATTCTGTTGTCCAGTAATATTGTTCTGTGGTGGCAATGCTTGTGTGACCGATAAATTTGCTGACATTTTCAAGTTTGTTTCCACGGGCCATCAAATCGTTGACTATTGTGTGTCGAAATGCGTGTGGATGAACGTGATGACCATAAATTCCAAGCGATTCTGTCACTCTTGTCAGTTTGTTTCTAACAGTATCAGAGGACATGTATCCAATTTTTGTGTTTGAGGGAAAAAGAAACGCGTTGATGTTATCGCGAAGATGTGGATTCGCGTCAAGATACTCAGTGATTTTTTCTCTGAGATTTTCACTCACAGGAAATGTTCGCATTTTTCTCCCCTTTTCTAATTTTTTACACGTGGTCAAAAATTCTCCTTTTGTGTTCAAAAAATGTTTTACACGAAGGGAACACACAGCACTGACACGGAGACCTACTTCGCGCAAAATCGTAAAAATGAGGACAAATTTTATGTTGTCTTTTCCCTCAGAGACACATTCCATTATGCGCGTGATTTCGTCGTCAAAAAAATGACGACGTATATTTTCAACAGGAATTTCGCGCTGGTCATTTACACGATTTATCAGATTTGATACATTTAGCGTCGCCAAACTGTCTCCACATTTTTCGAAATATTGAGGAATACGATCACGAACAGTAATTATCGACATTTTAAGAAAATCATAACAATGGTGTTTTGTGTGCCTCGATTTTACCCTGTCGTTGTCGGCGAATATGTAATTGTTGGCCACAAAAACTATGGCGTTCTCAAGTTCCGCAATGTCGACATTGTTGAAAAACCAGTGTAATTTGTCAAGCGCACGTGGTGCATTTTTATGTTTGTGATCGATGTATGTTTCAAAATGTCTGAACAACATCACCGCGAACGACATATTTTTGCGAAGGGTAAGTTCTGGATAGGCCGACGATCTGCTCAATCTGTCAGAATTTTTCTCTCTGAGAAAATCCATCAGGGATCGTTTCCATTTGCTTTCTTGTGAAAACGCGATGTCTGCCGTCTGTTGATTCGCCTCTGTGAAGGAATCGTACATTTCGTGTAAAGATTGTGCCTTGTCAATCTCTCCTGCCTTTTGTAGAAAAAATGCCGTGTAATCTATCATCTGTTTAAATTTCACATATGACTCCTTGTTCTTGAAAATGTCATGTATTTTTTGCATCAATTCAGTAACTTGCACAGACCTGAGTAAATTCTCGTCCCTGATTATGTCATATAGGAGATTTAAACACTCCGATGACGAAGAATTTATGTATGGTAAATTTCCCTCACCCTTCACAAGTGCCTTGATTTCCTGTATTTTTGAAATGTTCATCGGAGTATTTTTCACAAACATCAGGGACTCCTCACCATCGTTTTCTTTTAAAATTGAGGCGATGATGGGGTAGCGAACAACATTGTTCGCACACACATGAACAAGATTTTCGTAAGAATAATCACCGCGTTTAATTTTATCGTAACCGAGTGTTTTGATGAGAAACGCTGTCGATTTGCGTATTGATGAGGTTGGAATTTTGAGGGACAATTCGTTGCACAGTTGTTTGGTTTCATCCACAACAGTCTCGGCATCCATTTGATTTTGTATTCTTGTTGGATACAAAACCTTTATGTATAAATTTTTTCTTAAATGTGGAATTTAGGTATGAAATTTGAACCTAAAAACCGTTACAGTGAATCATAGGGTTGCGTCTAATTAATCAGACGTGATGTGTATAACTTCGAACCCAATGATTTTCCACACAGAAAATACATGTTGGTTGTGTCAAAACATGTAAATTCTGTGTGACC
>Ga0194038_1000472_pt1 | contig 17769 bp, 34 predicted proteins | sample JunL226m_MetaG_FD_148630 | JGI IMG/M metagenome (GOLD analysis project Ga0194038, IMG submission 148630) | Anoxic zone freshwater microbial communities from boreal shield lake in IISD Experimental Lakes Area, Ontario, Canada - Jun2016-L227-6m | ecosystem: Environmental > Aquatic > Freshwater >... | reverse complement strand
GAATCGACAACCAATAATCAGTTACAGGATATAATTGATTTACTCACTGGCCTCTTGAATGGTGGCAGTTGCTGTGTTGAAGAAGTAAGTTTATTAAGTTCGATACAGTCAGATATCAAAAGTATGGCTATTCGTGATAGTACAGCGACTACAAGAGACAGGGTTGAGAATACGGCTATGGTGCGTTTTGCTGGTGCAAGTATGGTAGCTTCAATAGCCTTATATGATACATGGAAAGTAGCTAATATGGATGCTGATTTTAGAGTAAAATCAGTAATCGCCGATACATCTGTTACACTCGTAGTTTTATATTCAAAACCTTAAAAGTTACTTATATGCAACTCAATTTATTTTCAATAACCCCTAAAAAGAAACGAATGCCGACCAAGAAATCAGCTCCAAAGAAACGAGCTACAAAAAAAGCAGCGCCTAAGAAACGAGCTACAAAGAAGGCCGCTACAACAGCCACTGCAAAGCGTGTGGTAGCACTTCGTAAAGAAGTAGCGAAGGACAGGAAAAAAATTACTCAGCTCAACCGCAAGCTGAAGACGAAAACAAAGAAACTTTCTAAAATCCGACGTACCAGTAAAACTGTGACCAGGAAGAGAAAGCCTAAGTCATAAATTATCATCACATGTAAGGCAGGATAAACGCTGACATGGATAGTTTTAAACCCATTCGTTCAATCGGATGGGTTTTTTCATGTTACAGATCCACAATAGATATTTTGGACTATAGTTCCGGGAGTTTATTTTTCAGATCATCATTATCAGCCAAACCCAAATTTTTAAGGTACTCATTGGTCATATCCAACGAAGAGTGTCTGAGCTGCAATTGAATCAGTTTGATATTGATCCCCGCTCTCACCATTGCCACAGCTCCAGTGTGCTTCCAACTGTAAAGGGCATATCGGCCCCGTATTTTAAGTTCTTTCAATATCAGCCGGTGTTTATCATTCAAAAAGTTCTGACTCACCATTTTATCAGATGGATTTCCATACTTTCCAAATACAAAATAGTGAGGTGGGTATGACTGAAGTATAGTTAATAGTGTCTTCAACTGTTCAGGTAGTACCACCTTTATCGCTTTGCCTCCCTTCGCCTGATCGGCTCTCACTTCGACAAATCCCTCCTCAATGGAAATGTCAAATATCTGTAAGGTTCTGAGTTCACCAGGTCTGATACCACATGAGTAAAGTAAGAGTATCGCACGAAGCATTTGAGTGTCGTATTTTTGGCAGTATTCCTTTATAGCCTTACTCTGTACACTATTGAAGTACATTAACGATGTAGGCGTTCGTTTTATCTTCGGGAGGTCTGCAAATGGATTCTCAGTGCATATTTTTTCCTTCTTCATGCCGTTGAAGATGGTTTTAAGTACCAGTTGAATATTCCATAGGGTTCCGTTCTTCCTGGTTGATGCACTCTCACTGATATATTCCCTTGCTTTGACATATGAAATTTTGTGAGGTATTACTTTATTTTTCTTACACCAGGCAGTGAAACGGGTGCATACACCTTCAAACTGTTCAAAGGTTCTGATCTTGTATCTGTATTTATGATTTTCGATGTACTCATGGAGCTTACTCTTTGGCTCCAGTTCAGCCAGTGTCTTCTGCTGAAGTATAGCTATTTGTCGAAGTGCGATCGGGTATAGTTCATCTAGGTCATCAGACACGGAAAAGCCCTTGTAAAGGCGTTTCCGTATGTGATGTTGAGAGGTCTTGTACTGTACAAAGTATTCGAGGTAGTTGCGTTCACCTACAACGATGGTATAGACCACTTTGTTTATACAAAAATTTTTTTTGTTCATGTTCAACTTTGTAGGGAAAGTTGCGCCAATGAACTATTGTAATGCGCCAACTGAAAGCCAGTAAAGACGCTGATTATATTAAAAAATGGCAAGTTACTTAGAAAGGCTATTTTCCACTCTCCTATTAATCAACTAGTTATATCGACGCAAACGGTACTTTTTTTTGGTGCTGGCGCAAACTATTTTTTCTGTAGATGATAGTCGACTTTCTTAGGACGAACGCCGGTAATATTACCGTTCAGAATATCGACGATTAACGGTATGCCGCCTGATACGAAGCTGAGGGCTACAAATCCCCAACGTGGCTTACGGTATAGCTTTATGGTTTGGCTCTCATACCCTTCGGCTTTGATCTCTAGCGTGGCACCATGTTTAAGGCTCTGTTTCTTTACTTTCACTGTAGCCGGTGCATTACCTACAAAGGCTCCATTTGAATATACCTGAGCCTTAGCCGGTACGCCCTGGTGAACTCTGATCCTGGTTTTGTTACCATCAAGGATGGTAGCGCACGAATTGAGTAGCAATATAGCCGCTACTAGAGCTGTGATTGTTGTTTTCATATGTTGATTTTAATTATGACTGTTTAGTAGGAATATGCTTACTACCCCTTTTCAGACCGTCGGCCTCCTCCTTTTCCTTACGAAGTGACCGGTGTAATTCAAGATTTTCTTCAAGAAGTTTGATATATTCCTCTGTTTGTGGAATGGGTTGATTATATTTTTTAGACTCGATTATCTGAATCTTATTATTTTCTGCGAGTTCCTTGCTTAGGTATTGAAAAAAGTCGTGTTTTAAAGCTACAGACAAATTAAATAGCATCAGAGTATCCATTGTATTACCTCTCAAACGATTTGAGAGATTGGATTTTGATGTGCCAATTTCAAGTGCAAGCTTCGTTTGGTTGACAAAATTCGACTTGATATACTTCAATACTATTTCACAGATGTTCACCACTCGGCAAATATGTGTAATCATTTCAGATAGGTTACTAATTGTATATTAATACAAATAATGTTTTAAAAATATTTGGTTTTGTACATTTAAAGTATACTTTTGTGTATCAATTCTGATACAAAAGTATAAAATATGATACAACATACAGCAACAAAACAGGCTTCAAACTCACAAAACACTGTTAAAGACTACCGTTTCAACATACTGGAACGCATGTTCAAGTTCAACACACAGTACAAAAAAGACCTGGTCACAGGTATTGCTACTAGGTGCAACTGTTCGGCACCATCGGTAAAGCGCCTGATTTATCGGAAAAAGTCAGATACCGACAATATCAACTACGAGATATTGAAAGCCTTCGCTGAACATTTCAGGGTAAATGTCGAAGCACTCGAAAACTTCACCAATAACTAAGCATATCATGAGTAAGAAAGAACACTGGGTACTATGCCTACCATTTGCAGACCATCAAAAATTAAGTACCATGAACATGTACAATATCACCTACCAACTCAATACTGAATCAGGACTAGGCTTATTTAATCGCATAATCCTAGCTGATTGTGAAATAAATGCCCGATTCGTATTTGAACACTTACCGGCCTACAGAGAGGCTACTATCACAGACGTATCACTTTATGAAAACCTATAAACTCATTTATCATATGGCAGCAACATACGCAGATTTACTAGAAGATCAATATCATCTTAAACTAACTATAAAGTGGATTGAATACGCTATCGACACAGAGAAAACAATCCCTGTTTCTAAAAGCATATCCCGTATGAGATTCGCTTCCTTATGTGCAAATAAGCACAGATTATCCATGATCGAGTTCGCCATCAGGAAGTATAACAGATCGTATGAACGACAGCTCGAAATGTGTTATACAGTAGATGCGCTCATTGCTATGAATTGCCCTTTTATCGTTAAACACAACCTGATTTATGTATGATACATTCATTCGTAGTCATCATCAACCAGGAGCCGTTTTTAGTCGAAATTAAAGGCATGAGCTATCCGGCAGCTCTACAGAAAGTAAAGGAAATGAATCCGAATTGTGAAATCTTCTCAAACATCAACAATATTTAATGCTCGATACAATACAAATTTCCGTTTACAGTGGCATCAATCCTAAGCCTTCATTCACGAAGTCGCTTGATACAGTACTTGGATGGATAAAGAACAATTACGATAATATAGCATACACACAGGATTTTATCAGATCGGCCAAAGACAAAAAGGAACGTGAAGCATTAAAGAAGCAATTACCATCGGTCACGTTCTCAGGACTGTTTGAACATCGGGCACTTGAAAATCTGATTACCTATACAAATGTCATCTGTATCGACATCGACAAATTGAAAGTAGCAGAGGTCAAAGTTCTGAAAGAAAAGATAAGTAAATCAAAGTTTACCCTCGCTTGTTTCATTTCGCCATCAGGCACCGGCTTAAAAGTACTGTACAAGGTACATGGTACCCCATTAGACCATTTGGCTAACTGGGAAGGGTTGAATACCTATTTGCAAGCTACGTTTAATGTGCCCGCCGATGGACAGGCAAAGGATTACGCCCGTTTATGTTTCCTTGCTCATGATCCTGAGATTTATATCAATGCCGACTGTGAGGTATTCAACTTTCCCCAACACAAAACATTGGAGGCACCAACACATTCGGCACCGATCCCCACACGACCGGCAAAGCCAAAGACTGAAAGCCCTGAGAAAAAAACCTATGATTTATTACAGAAATGCCACGAAATAGCCAATAAGAAAGCAGCACCTAATGAAGGTGAGCTGAATAAATATGTTGGTATTTTTGCCCACCAATGCAACCGATATGGCATATCAGAAAAGGATTGCGCCGGTGACCTGTACCAATTTGCCCGTCCCGATCATGATGAACAGGAAATAGACCAGGAGGTGAAGTATGTGTACAAAAAAAATACCGCTGAAAATGGACAATACAACATACACACCATCAAAACAACTGGTAAGGGTGCTAAGGATACGGCTACAGTTAGAAATAATACTAAGGCAGCAGTGGAGCAGGGAACTGAAAACGAAAAATACAATACGAAGGTTGTATTTTGGTATGAGGTCGTGGAAACGAATAAGACGACGGGAGAGGTAAAGACTGTTTACAAATTCAGCTATAACCGTGCATGTGAATTCCTTGAAAACAATGGATTTTACAAGTACTACCTCAGCGAAGGAAAGTATCAGCTCATACATGTAGATCATGTAAAGCATATCGTAGAGCTGGTGAGTGAGCTTCGTATCAAAGAGTTTATGTTCGACTTCCTAAAGTCGGATAATAGCAGTGAATACTATGAGGTTCGAGAAATGTTCCGTCGTGGCGTTAAGATGTATGCCAATACCAATGTATTCGACGGATTGAACTATTATAATCCTCTCTTCAAGCGTGACACGCAAACACAGAGCTTTGCGTACTTCAAAAATTGTTTCCTTGAAATAACTGACCAGGGCATCATTGAACGAGATTACAGCCAACAGGAAGCCTTTATTTGGAAAAAGCAGATCGTTGACATCGAATACAAGCATGTAGAGAACAATAACTGTGACTTTAATAAGTTTATCACCTTCGCCATCACTGGACGAAAGGTCACACCGGAAGAGTACACTGAGGATGAAATGAAGAAATATCAAAGCATGTGCAGCACTATCGGATACATGCTTCACTCTTATAAGAATCCGGCCCTTACCAAGGCCGTCATAGCTGTAGATCGTACCAAGCGTATGAGTAGCAGCGAATCGAACGGAGGAACCGGTAAGAGCTTATTTTCAAAGGCCATCGGTAAGATGCTGAACATGACCATTATCGACGGTGCGAACTTTAAATTCGATTATGAGTTTGCTTTCCAACAGTGCAACGTTGATACGGCTCTCATTAACTTTAACGACGTAAACAAAAACTTCGATTTTACACGCCTATTTGGGATGATAACTGAGGAGTTCAGTTTCAGCAAAAAGGGTAAGGATGCTATTACGCTTTCATTTGCTGATAGCCCTAAAATATTCATTTCTACCAATCAGTCAATGCGTGGCGATGGTAATAGTCATAGTCGCCGTCAGCAGATCGTAGAATTCTCAGACTACTTCATCAAGGTTGATCCAGTGGCCGAATTTGGGCACCGGCTATTTGATGACTGGACACCTGGAGAGTGGACAGCCTTCTACTCGTTTATGGTTGATTGTATACAGTACTTTTTAGCAAATGGCCTGATTGACTTTCCGGTAGAGAATTACGAACATAACAAGCTCGTAGATATGGCCGGTGAGGAGTTCATAGACTTCATTCAGGAGGCTCTTTACGATGACAGTGGCATGATGGTCAACTGGAAAGATCAACAGCCTAAGCTATTACACAAAGCCTATATAGAGGCCAACAAATCGAAGGCATTGACCAAGCTCAACACATTTACCAAATACATCCGTATGTGGGCACATGTAAACGGCCTTGAGATAAATGCACACGTAAAATTTGACGACCACGGTCAACGTCGTGACCGTCGCGGAAACATTGACTATTTCACTTTCACTTCAAAAAATATCGAATAATGGTAGCTATAACGCAATTTCATCTGCATGTAAATATTTGGGAATTAAACCTAAAAAATGGTGGTGCCAACCTGATCCAAAACCTGAAATTCCTGATATCGTAGAATTCAAAAACCTCTATACTCATGATAACCATTAAAGACCTCCAACCCTACACCTACTATCGCTACGGAGAGCGTGGATTTTTATTGGTAGACATACCATTGAAAGAATTTACCGACGTGGTACTACTCGAATTCGGTAAGCCCCGATCACAGCCGGTACGATATGAAGCTGATGAATTCATTAACCTGGTTAACTCAAACAAACTTCAACTATTCACCCCATCAACAAAATAACAATGCAGTAAAGCACTTTCTAAAATAATATTCTTTTACCTTTAAACAAAAATACATATCATGAAAAAACCTAAAAAGCCTTTGTGCGAAATACCACCTAATGAGAGGATCATCGGCACCGGCGGTGATCGGAGTATGATTAACCCTAAAAGCCGGTCATTTGGGAAGACTCTACCTGATGGCAGTGCCTTTGCCAAAGTAAACGTGCCTACTCCACCTAAGAAAAAAGATGACTGGACTAAACTTATAGGTTTATGATTCAGAATAAAATAGTCGATACGTCTACCATCCCTAATTCGCGGGCTGATATTCACTGGTATCATGAAGGCTTCAAAAGCATTTACAAGTCATTCCGTAAGGGCGTTGATATACCTGAAAAACTTCGTAATGTCGACAATGCTGAGAAAGTACAGCATACGTTTAAATTCTCTGGATTCCAGTTTGGGAACTGGCTCAATAACAATGATCGGTACAATTATCTTTGTGCCCTCTACATAGCTTGCTATGACTTAAATAAGGTTCTTAAAATCGGGAATAATATCGGGCTTCAACAAACCCTAAGCGTGTCATTTGGTGCCCGTGGAAGCAGCTCCGCTGTAGCTCATTTTGAGGCTTCACAAAATGTCATCAATATCACCAGGTACAGTGAAGGAGATTCATTCATCAATTCAGGCGGGATCGGAGCCTTTGCACATGAATACGGTCACTTCTTAGATTTTTACCTGGGGCGATACTACGCACCAGTGGCCGAAACTAATTCACTGACGGGTGGCAGATCGACGAACCGGAAGGAAATGAGCTTTAACATGCGTAAAAACAAGCTCAGGACCTACACAGAGCAAATATTACAGATCGCATACTGGAAGACACCCTACAGCCAGGAGAGCGACTACATGAAGCGTATCGAGGCCGTAACGGAAAGTGAGTACTTCTTTCGTCGTACTGAGATATTCGCCAGGATATTTGAGCAGTATATCAGCTTCAAACTTCAAAAAATGGGTATTTACAATAAGTTCCTGAGCGAAACAAAGTACAAGCCTATCATTTACATGCGTTCAGATGAATTAAAGCGTGTAGTACCGCTATTCGATGCTATTGTAAAGGAGTTACAGGTTATAGCCGGATAATCCATTATTGCTATTCGTCACATGCCTCATGTGACTTAAAATACAACCAAGCCACGCCCTCAGCGTGGCTTGTCCTTTTGATGTACCGATTCTGCACAACGCCGTTTTCTTTTATGCAATTCTCAGACGGATGTTTTGGACAAATGGGAGTGATCGCTCCTGATTGGCGGCCATCATCGTAACTTTCATCTATGATCGAGCATGGTCGCATTTGTCCATTCGCCCATTTTTTAGGCCCCGCCCTATTCTATTTTATTTTTTTGATTTTTTTCTCTCTTTAGCAAACAAGAGATAAAAATTGGACTTTCGGACAAACTACATTCTAAGCATTGGTAACATTGGTTTTCCATCTGTCCAAAAGTATGTCCAATTGTGTCCAAAGCTGTCCAAAAGTAAACTTTGGACGGATAATCCAAAGTTTGGAAGAGGTTTGGACGGTTTATGGATGGAAGAAATTCAGCATTACCAACGGTTACAGACGATTTGTCCAAAAATCCAAAAAAAACACTATGAGGTAGGTCACTCACTCACACATACATTTACACCTTACCCCTCAGTCCATACTACTAGCTACTGTATCAAATACAGTAGTATCAATTCTGCACCGCTATTGCTTTGAATAGGTATATATCACACATTTGTCCTACTAAAAGTAAACTCATGGACGACAATAAAGAAACGATGCAAACTGATACAGAATTAGAGGTAAACAAAGAAGTTAAGCCTTTGGAATCAAAGGAGGCATCAGAAACCAAACCCAAAGCTCCACCGCCTCCACCATCAGTAACCCGTCATCCGTGGTTAAAAAACAAGATGACTATTTCGTTAAACAACGATACACTGGAAGAGTTGCGTAAGGTTTGTCCTGATACTGTAGAAAACATATCTCAGTTTGTAAAGTGGGCTATCAGCAAACGGGAATCTTCAACAGGCATCAGCGATCAGGAAGCCAAAGCAATCGAACAGGAAATGGTAAGGCTACGAAATGAAAACCGTGAGCTTACAGAGGAACTTGATGCTATCATCATCAGCAAACAGGAACCTATACTCTCTGCCAACCCAGTAAAGAAGGTAGATACACCAGTAGCCATACTGGAACCTGAACCTGAAAAACCTAAGAAATCACCAAATGACTTTATGACCTTACTTGGATACTAATGGAAGAAACTAATATCATACAGCAAGAAAACACGGATAAACAACCGGAAACAGTATCCGTACCACGTGAAAAACTAGCTGAGTTCACAAAGGCTCTCATTGCTGCCAAAGAGCAAAACGCTGAGTTAATGAACATGCTAGGCTCCTCAGTTGAGATATTCGACTTTATCAAAGAGAATCTTTTTGGAGGTAAACTCCCTACAGAGTTTACAGCCGGTACATTTTTAAAGATGGGAACCAGGCTCATGAGGATGAAAGATAAACTCGATGATGAGAATATGAAGATACTAGGCGCTCACATGGAGGTAATCAAATCAACAGCCGGAAAGTACTTGTCAGAAGACCAGGTAAATAAAATAGCAAAATAATCATGCCAGGAGATAACATTGAAGATATTGACCTCATTGCAGAGATGCAGAAAGCTACAGAGTATAAACCTGAAGGCATTAACATTCCATCTATGACAGATCCGTCACCAGGTGCAACCTTCGCACCTGGTGACGCTAGTGCAGATGATTTTGATGATCCACCACCACCACCGCCACCTGAACCTGAACCATCGGAAGAGATCAATGCCGAAGAGCTGACTGATTTGATAATTGAAGGCTCTGACATGATGATGGGGCAAATGTTCCCTTACATGTATGAGAAGACCTTACCGGCTGATGATCGTAAGCATCTGAGAGCCATATTGAAGGCATACAGAGCCGGAAAGGGTAAGAAGGAAATAGTACTCACAGAGGATATGATCGAACATCAGGAGGTATATCTTGATTATGATGATTATTGCTCACACCTGGAGCTGACCGATAAAGAGAAAAAGAACCTTCGTGTACCATTGAAAAAGGTATTGGCAAAGGTCAACTTTAAAACCACGCCTGAGAATGCTCTTATGGCCACTGCTGCCATGATATTAGCCCCACGCTTACTACCACTGGTAAAAAATAAAATGTCATAGAATGAAACGAAATATACACGGTCACTTCGCCGATCCACGAAGCACCAGAGATATTTTAGAAATAAAACCTCATGAGTATGCAATGATAATTTCTGCACTTCAATTCCGCTATCAATGCACTGAGCGTGAAGAGGAAAAGACATTGATTCATTCCATGCTCAAAGACATCAATCAGCCATACGAAGGCGCAACCTATACAACCCCATCTACAAAATCATGATTAAGGCCATCAGAAGTAAACTCATTGAAATCGGCAATATCCTAAAAGGGAGGCCAACACCTGAACAGACACCAGGAGAGCCGGTTAAAAAGCCAAAGGTTCGTATTATCCTACCACCTGGCTTGATTGCTTATACATTCAGAGGCATCATAGTAGTAGCACGCAATACACGTGAAGCAAAACGACTGTATGAAAAGGAGCTGAGAGAAAAGATCAATCTACAAGTGAAGAAAGATATTCAGGAATAATCAAATAAGCATCATGAAAAAACAAAAAAGAAGTCCAATCACTACGATTGAGGAAGCTGAAAAAGTAATCTATCGTATATGTGATAGAATTGAAGATTTACACAATACAGATATACACTATGGTTTATGTCTAGAAGACATTCAGGAGTCTTTGGAGAGAAAAAAACGCCCACGTATTTCCACTCATGATGTATATCAATTCATACTTGTATCATTTTTAGTAGCAGTGTCTATAAAGTATATTTTCTCATAACTGAATGAATCGTACCCCTCAAATAGCGTTATTGGTTGGCCGTCGAAAGGCGGGTAAAACTACATTAGGCCGTAAGCTCATTGAGGCTTCACAGTTCAAAAAGATACTCGTTGTCGATACCTTTGAACATCCTGATTATACCGACTTCCAAACTATCACAGCCGATATGCTTCCACGTTGGAAAAATGGCCGAAAGCGTATCATATACAGATCTGATGAAGACTTACAGGCCATCAATGAGAGCGTATTCAATACATTGATCGTATTGGAAGACTGTAGCAAGTACATCACTGGAGACTTATCAGCCCCACTTCGCGGTATCATATTCGATAGCAAACAAAAGAATAATGATGTTGTCATCATGTATCATGGGTTCAGGTTCATACCGCCCAAATTACTATCCAATGTCAACTACATTACGCTCTTCAAAATTGGCGAGAACCTTTCAGCATCGAAGCAGAAAATACCTAACTACGATGAGCTTTTAAAGGCTCATAATCAAATACAGTCATCATCGAACCCTTACATTAATAAAACCTTCCTTGTGAACTAATGATCGAAGTTGAAGTAAAAATAAAGCCCTACTCGAAAACTGAACTAGCAAATATGTACAGTGTCAGTGTTCACATACTCAAAGTATGGCTCGAACCTTTTAAAGATCAGATCGGGGAATACAAAGGCCGGATATATACGGTAAAGCAAATCGAATTGATATTTGAATGCCTGGGCAAACCTTAACACGTCACATTTAAAATTGAATATATCATGTCAGACAAAAAAGTAACCAAAGCCGCAGCTCCAAAAGCAGCCGCAACCAAAGAAGTAAAGGAATTATCTCTCTTAGAAAAGATTGATAATATCATTGAAGAAATTAAAGCCGCTGAGATCAAATCAGAGTTCACCTCATTACGCGCGGTTTGCTTCAACAACCTCAACTCAGTGAAGCACTGTGTAACTACTATGATCGAATAAGATTTTTGTTTTTGGTTAATAGGTGAAAGGATGAAGCCTCGCAATTTGCGGGGCTTTTTCTATGTATACACCACTACATACACACATGTAAATTGATATAGAACGTCGAACAGTTTTCAGGATGCACGAAGGCCACATGTACGGCTTGTGATAACTACATATTTACAGCCTAAACAAAAAAATAAAATCATGAATTATGTAAAAGCAATCGGCATCGGAGTAGCAACAACACTCATCGCAATGGTCATTTGGGCAAAATTTATCGCACCCGCTATGAATGGAAAAAAAGCAGCAGCAGCGACAGAGTAACCAATCCATCACAACACAGTAAATAAATTCTAAAAAAATAAATTCATAAACATGAAAAAAATAATTCTCTTCGCCTTCCTGGTATTAGGCGTTTCCCTTTCAACCTTCGCGGCTACCAGTCCGCACATTTCCATTGAGCAAAAAACCAACTTGTTAGGCGCAACCCTTTTAGGTGGTGGTGCGTTGGCTTTACGCCGAAAAAATATTGATAGCATCGAACAAGAAGCTATGGCACACCTTTCAAACTTCGATGGTGAAGAAAATTACGAAGGCTTCAATAATGAAGACTATGATGGTTTTGATGATGACATGCTTGACTTTGATGGTGTAGGTCGTTCATTTGCAAATGAGGCCAGTGCCGGACGGGTATTTACATTCACAGTCACGAATACATTAACTACAGCAGCTTACTTCTATTTGGTTGGAGGTTACAAAAACAAAATTGCCGATACTGATTCGATAGTCAATACCGGTACCATGACTGATGGATCGTTTAAAGGTGTCGATGGCGCTGGTGCATTGTTGGCTACAGCAGCCTTAACAGGTACATCTACATCCGTCGCTTCGCTTAATCAGTTTCGTCGATTCTACGAAGCTAATCCTATCCACGTTACAGCCTTTAAACTTGATGTGACTGATGCCGCCATCATTGCCGGTATGACAATCGACATCGAAGAGCTGTCACCGTTCCAGGGATCGCAATATCGCGCTCCTCTCCGTCCTACATTGTTCATCAATGAAAATACGTTCCGTAACACAACTGTTACCGTTCCTATGGATATTGATTTGAATGACCAGGTAGTAATCAGAGTGTTATTCCCTGCCACAGCAGTATTGGGGCAAACTGTTACATTCTCTTTGGTATGTGGTGGTATCCTGAACAGTGCTACAGCATTAAAAACGAAACGAACTAAAGCAGCTCGTACTATCGGAAAGAACCGTAGATAGTTGATAAAACAATCATTTTAAAAACTTAAAAAGCCATCACCATAGGTGGTGGCTTTTTTTCAAACAACAAAATAACATGTCTCAAATAAAATCATTAATCGACAATAATCGTGATACCATTTACGAATTATTCAACTCGTACAATATTACAGCACCGGTGAATGTAAAGTCATTGAGTGCGGCCATCATTGCCAACAGCAACGATGACGGAAACCCCTTCCTTGATGATTTGGAACGCCTTGTAAAGCGTGACTATGCCAACTATGAAGATATACTGGGCTTAAATGCTAAAGGAAAGGCTAAAAGGCAGGAACGAAAAGCAGCTCATGGAGGCAAATCAATCGGTGGCCGTTTCCTGGGTGGCGTAGGTAAAGTATTTAAAGGGAATAAGAAGACCGGTGCCGCATCAGGAGCCGAAAGTAGTCCTCTTATTCTTGCTGCAAATTCAAATGAACCGGCTTTGAATAGCGGGATCATTACTGAAAGCAAGCGTAAAGTAAGTGTCGGTGATGTACTCGATACCGTTGGAGATATAGTCGGTGCAGCCAGTAGCATATTTGGTGGTGGTGGATCAGGTGGAACAAGTAGCGGAAGCGGATCAGGTGGCGGAGTTGATGACGGCGGCGGAGATAACGGCGGCGGCGGTGCAGCTCCAACACAAGGATTCGACTGGAAGAAATGGGCTTTACCTATTGGTGGAACCGTAGTTCTTTTAACTATTGTACTGGTATTTGCATTCAAAGGCAAAAAGGGCAAATAAGTAATGTTAGAGCCACGAATAAGCATACGCCACGTACCAAGCATACCTGGTAGTACTACTCCTGCACGTTGTAACCGGCGTACAGGAGAAATACTCATCAATGATAGTCGCTGGAGTAAAATAGAGCCTGCACATCGTGTGTTCATATTGCTTCATGAGTATGCACACATTGCCCTTAACAGCTCAGACGAATTTGAAGTGGATAAGCTCGCTCACAAAATTTACCTCGAACGGGGCTATCCACTCACAGAGAGCGTAAGGGCACTCAGCAAGGTATTAACCGGTTCAAGCGAAAGCCATGTACAGCGCGTACAAGCACAGCTCAACAGAGCCTACGACGTTGATAAAAATAACACTCAAAAAAAAGAATCTATGTGTAATTGTAACGGAAAATCATATTGTGCACGGTGCAGCCAAAATAAAACAGGCACCTTCTTAGATCAGGCCAACGGAGATGTATTAGGCAATATGCCAGGCTTCTTTGATGATGACGATCAATTTACCGAAGACCTATTTGGACTGGGCAAAAAAGCGCAAGCCCGTCGAACCTTAAAATTAACGCTAAAGTACGGCGTTAAGCAAGCTAAAGCCGATGGAACCAAAGCCTTGAAAGAGGGCAAAGGAGCCGGACTACAGGCCAAAGGATTAGCAAAACAAACTCTCGCTGAACAGGGTATCGTTGATACCTCAACCGTTGGAGGCCTTGTTGATAGTGCTAAAGGAATACTGGGTAAAGGTGGCGGAGCTGATGGCAGTGATGGAACTGCAGCACCATCAAAAAAGCCTATGATGATAGCCATTGTTGTAGGTGCTGTCCTGGTAATCGGCGGTATTATCTATTTCGTAATCAAGAAAAAGAAAAAATAGATGTTCGGCATCGGCATAGTCAAAGGGTTATTAGGTAGTCGCAAAGCTGCACCACCTCCACCACCTGAAAAGCCGGTCGGGATGTACATCGCCATTGCTACAGGTATTTTGATTCTAGTCGGAATCGGATTCTATTTCATCACCAAAAAAAAGTAACATGAATTACATACTTCTTCTCAAAAAATATCTACCTGGCATACTATACACAGTATTAGCCCTGGTGATATTATACCTCATTTACAAGATGGTGAAGCGAACTAAAGGAGCTGTAGACACTGTAGCCGATACGGTAACAGATAAAGCAGAAGCAGCGGTACTAAGCCAAAAAACAGGTATTCCAGTCGCTAAAATAGCTCTACTTCGTAAAGATGTATTTGCCCTAGCTCATGACCTCAATACGCTTAAAGATATGAGCTGGCTCGATAAGGCAAAGAATCTTCATGTTCAGTTCGACAGTGACACGCTCAAACGATTTAGCAATGTCAAATCAGCCGAAGAAATGAGCCTGTTTAAAAATATGTATCAGGATGAATACACAGATAAAAATGTGTTGCTGACTGATATTCAAGGCACATTATCAGCCGATAATCTTAAAAAAGTTCCCTTCATCAGCACAATATATTAATCATGGATAGCAACGTACAGAACATCTTAAAAAACATCGCTTCCGGCAACATCGGCGAAATGAAACACAGCATCGACCCCAAAAGTATTGTAGCCTTAGCCGGTGGCATTTTTGTCGTAGGTATAGTGCTTATGGCCGTTAAAAAGTTCTTCTTTAAATAGTCATTATTCACTTCAAAATAAATTACACATGAAAACGATCTTACGAAATTGGAAGACAAGCCTTTTAGGTAGCGGAGCAATCTCTACAGCCATTGTACAGTATGCCCAAAACCCGAATGATCTAAAGACCCCCTTAGTGATGGCAGTGATAGGATTGCTAGGACTGTTCGCGAAGGATGGTAACGTAACCGGAAATTAATCTGTCTATGAAAACAAAAACAATCGCCATAATAGTAGAGATACTGGCATTTTTATCAATAGCAGCATTAGCAGCTTACCTTTTTAAGGATAAGCTGAAAAATCTATTTCATCCGGCACCGGCACCGGCTCCCGATCAGCCAGTAGTACCGGCAAAAGACACTACGACTAAAGCAGTCATACACGACATGCCACGGCCAAGAATAACACCAACCGTCGATTTTTGGAGCCTGGACAAATCTATTGAGCTGAGAAAGGGTTCAAACGGCAATGAAGTAGTGCAGCTTCAAACAATGATTAATCAGGCTTTGACATTGAAGAAAATGCCTTTGATACCTAACGACGGCGGATTTGGAAGTAAAACGGAGGCAGCTCTTAAATATCTGACTGGTAAAACACGAATAACCTTAGCTCAAGCAAGTACACTGTTTGTAGCTGCAATGACAAAATAACTGAACGATGAACATAGGTATTGAAATACTGAGAAATATTGTACCAGGGGCCAAAGAAAGCTACCTGAAAACATTGGTTGATACTTTCAATGCAAATGCAAAGCGTTACGGATTAACTACCCCCGAACGTGTAGCCGCGTTCATTGCTCAGGTAGCTCATGAAAGTGATGGTCTTAAAACTACTCAGGAATACGCATCAGGAGCCGCCTACGAAGGTCGTAGCGACTTAGGTAACACTCAGCCTGGAGACGGCCAACGATTCAAAGGACGTGGCTTTATTCAAACTACAGGCCGTACCAATTATGTAGATACAAGTAAAGCTCTGTTTGGTGATAGCAGTATTTTATTGAATAATCCCTCATTGCTTGAAAACCCAAAGAATGCCACCCTTTCCGCTATGTATTTTTGGAATAAGAAAGGACTGAATGAAATAGCTGATAAGGCTGATGACTGGACAACCTCAACCAAGAAGGGGATCCTCTCAAAATTTGAATATATTACCCTTCTTATCAATGGTGGATTGAACGGACTTCAATCACGTGAAAGCTACTGGGAGAAAGCGAAAGCCATACTAAAAAAAAAAATCAAACCGACAGCCAATAGCACTTATCCTGCTTTTAATACTACTCATTGGTGGTCTTTTATATTTCATTAAACCTTCACTATTCAAATGGAAGTAATCAACGAACATAAAGCAAGTATTATCAAGAAATATCCGACTGAAACACTCATTATGATTTTGTGTTTCGCTTTTTCGTGTGTTACAGGTTGGCTCTATCATACAGATAGTAAAGTAGATGCACTTCAACTAGAAATGAAGACTTACCTACATGAGGATAGAAAAGTTCTGATTGAAACATTGGATAAAACCAATGAGACGATGGATAAGACGAATACCATACTTCTAAATTTTAATCAATCCAGATGAGCCTACCTGATTTCTTCAATACTGGACTTTCAGCCGCTGTGGATGCTGCAAATGGCAATGATGCAGTGAACTTCATTATTAGCCCTCGTGTAGTTGATAGCGCAAGCAATAAGCCTTTAGAAGGTGCCACTATTCAGATTACGGATAAGTTTGGTAAAGCACGCCTGGTGAACGGAAATGTGATCGGTAGGAAGTCAATGGCTAACGGAAGTTTTACCATGCCGATAGCTTTGCCATTCAGCTATATCAAAGTGACTTATGTAGGCTATGCACCATCAATACAACCGGCTAACAAATACAAAGCCGGTGGTACTATTTTCCTTGATTCAAATACAGGCAATCTCAAAGAAGTTACAATCAAAGGCACACGACCTAAAATCAATACAACCGGTAAGAAAAAAACAAACTGGACTCCCTGGATCATCGGAGCGGCCATCATAGTTATTTCCGGTATTATTTACCTCATAAAGAAACGATAATGGCATTTCCAAATAGCGGCAAAGAATCAACTACCAATAATCAACTGCAAGACATTACTGATGTCCTATATGGTCAATGTCAACTTTCAAAGGTTATCATGGAACAAATAACAGCCGGCACAACCGCCCTTGTCATTGCTGCCTTTGTTATCAGACAAGCAGCATTAAGTACTTCTAGGTATCAGTTACTGAATGTAACCTGGTTAAGTACAACATCACTTATTATCACCTATTCTGATTCAACCTTACCATAATGGCAGTACCTAACACAAATAAAGAATCGACAACCAATAATCAGTTACAGGATATAATTGATTTACTCACTGGCCTCTTGAATGGTGGCAGTTGCTGTGTTGAAGAAGTAAGTTTATTAAGTTCGATACAGTCAGATATCAAAAGTATGGATATTCGTGATAGTAC
>Ga0194038_1000471_pt1 | contig 17803 bp, 17 predicted proteins | sample JunL226m_MetaG_FD_148630 | JGI IMG/M metagenome (GOLD analysis project Ga0194038, IMG submission 148630) | Anoxic zone freshwater microbial communities from boreal shield lake in IISD Experimental Lakes Area, Ontario, Canada - Jun2016-L227-6m | ecosystem: Environmental > Aquatic > Freshwater >... | reverse complement strand
GCGGCCCCGCGCTCCGCCACAATGTTCGGATCGAGCTGCTTGAGCGATCCGGCGGCGGCGTTACGGGGATTGGCAAATACCGTCAGGCCCTGCTCATCGCGTTCAGCATTGATCCGGACGAATGTCTCCTTGGGAAGGTAGATCTCGCCACGCACTTCCAGTACGGTGGGGAAATCTCCGCGAAGCGTCTGGGGTATCGTATGAATTGTTCGGATGTTGCGCGTGACTTCGTCCCCCGTCATGCCGTCGCCACGGGTGGCGGCACGCACAAGTCGCCCTTTTTCATAGAGGAGGGCTATAGCTACCCCATCCACCTTCGGCTCGATCGTCAGCAGGATCTCTTCCCCGGGAAGCAGTCGGTGCAAACGGGCAACGAATTCCCCAATCTCTTCGGAGGAGTATGTATTGTCGAGACTCTGCATCGGCACCATGTGCTGGACCTGTTCAAAGGCACCCTGCGGTCTCCCATGCTTGCCCCCCACCCTCTGCGTCGGGGAGTCTGCGACAACAAGCTCAGGATGGGCCCGCTCCAGATCAACCAGTTCCCGATAGAGTGCATCATACTCACGATCCGTGATCTCCGGTTTCGCCTGATCGTAGTAGAGACGGTCGTGATGCGCGATCCGGCGGCGAAGTTCCCCGATCCTTTCTTGATCAGGAGCGTCTGGGGGAAAGAGTTCTTCTGTGGTCATCGTGTATCAAGGGAAATGCTGCCCTAGGCAAGAGATGGTCTTTTTTTACCTCACTGGCGATCTTTGAGCAGCAAAAACGATCCAGAGGGGAAAGTTCCCTAAAAAATTGTTTTTTGAGAATTGGCACGATGTGTGCTTTATCAAAGTTGGTTTGTGGTTGCAGCCCGGTCGTTAAGACTTTCGAGATTCTCGGGGGGGAAAGCTCGGAAATTCCGACCGGGCTGCTCTTTTTAAGATGCATTCCGGCATGGATGATTCAGGATCGAATGATTTTCCCCGCAAAAGTGAGTATTCCTCAACATATCCTCGACAGGCTTGGCCCGAAGCATGCGGCTCGACGCCTCGAACTTGAGGAACAACTGAAAACAAGGCAGATCGGCCATGGGCAGGGTATCTTCTCAGTCGACCGCTATCTTTCAGTGAACAAAATTGTCCGGCTTGGACTAGGCCTCTCCGGCCTCAGCAAGCGCGGCGAGGCGAATATCTTTAGGATGGATCTGGTAGAGAATGAGATTGTTCTGCCAGATCTGCCCGAAGCCTTTGAGGGATTCCGCATTCTGCAACTCAGTGACCTGCACTGCGATATTCACCCGGAGCTGATGGAAGTAATCCGAACATCCATGGAGGGTGTTGCACATGATGCCGTTGTCCTCACCGGCGATTATCATAATGAGATCATCATGCCGATTGATGATTCGCTGGAGGCCATGCGACAGTTCATTCCTCACCTGCATCCGTTGCGTTTTGCCATACTGGGCAATCACGACTATCTCGCCAAAGTGGCCCTCTTTGAGGAATGCGGGCTACCGGTCTTGCTCAATGAGTCCCTCCCTATCGAGCGCACAGGAATCAATGGTAAGGAGAGAATCTGGATCTGCGGTGTAGATGATGCTCATTTCTTCCGCACGCATGATCTTGTTGCCGCGAGGGCAGGCATTCCCAGCGGGAAGATCACCATTCTTCTCTCCCACACACCCGAGACACACCGCGAGGCCGCCGTACTGGGATACCATGTGCATCTGAGCGGTCATACCCACGGGGGACAGATCTGCCTGCCGGGCGGTATCGCTGTCGTCAACAATGCCCCCGGATGCCGGAGGGAACATATAGCAGGGCCGTGGCGCGAGGGGCAAATGATCGGCTACACATCAAGAGGCACAGGTGCTGCGGGAGTACCTGCAAGATTCAACTGCCCTCCTGAAATGACACTGCACACCCTGACGCGGGGCATTTAGAACTCTTCAAGCAATTCTGTAGCCTTTATTTAACGGCGACATGGTGCCGATTGGCGGTGTCTCATCGCTCGGGCTTGCAGCGTATTGTCAACAGTCGATTCGCCTGCTCCTTGCTACGCGACCACATGGCGCTCGCAAATTGATGGCCAGAATATTAACTAAAACGCTCTAAAATAATCCAGCTGGTCTGTCTCCATACTTTTTCTATAATTTCACTCTCCCCATGAAATACCAGCAGCTCTTTCTGATGGCTCTTGCCGCGACTCTTGTCTCCACCGTTGCTCAGGATGCACCAATCAATACGAATTCCATCCTGAAGGAGCTTGATCAGGTGGATGCCAATGCCAAAAATCAGGTCTCCTCCCGACGCAGCGCCTCTCTCTCCAAGATCCAGTCGGCCAGCAGCTCCACTTCATCAGCTGTGGAACTCTACCTCCAGGCGCTGGATGCCACCAAATACGGCGACAAGCATTCTGATTTTGTTGAATGGCGGCAAAAGAATGCGGAGTTTCTCCGCAGTAACCAGTTTCAGACTGCCGCCCAGTTGCAACTGCGATACCTTCTGCTGGCCTTGCAGCGCTCGGAGCAGAATGACGCCTTTGCGCAGATCCCTCTCTGCATGGCCTACCTCAATGATCTGTCGGTCGCGACCACCGGCCAATTTTCCCAGAATCAGAAGGCTCCCAAGACCACAAGTTCTGCCTCGATAGATAAGGCGGTCCAGGAGGCCAACAGCCTGATCAAGCAATCCCTGAACGATACGGCCGTCGTCAAATGGCTTGAAATCGATGATCTACTTCCCGATGGCAAGGACTTCGCATCCTCACCGGGGAATTATGAAACGATCATCGAGAAAAATATCCGTGTGCCCATGCGTACCAAAAATGATCCGCGGCTCCCCGGCACTTGGGATCTACAGATGAAGTTCATCGCCGATGTCGCAACCTCCACCGGAAGCCAGCAACAGGCTGATGATTTTAATAAAAACCGCCTCCCTGATTTTCTTTTCAAAAAGGCACAGGACACAGCCTTGATAGGTCACCCCAACCGAGCCATCGGAGATATTATGGCCTTGATCCATCGTTATCCTAGCAATCCCGATGTGAGGGACTGGGTGAAGGCTGCCCGGGATCTTCTGCCAAAGGTGACCCCGCCTCCCACGGCACCAACTCCCGCCCCAGCAGCGACAAACTCGCCGATGACTTCAGTGCAGCCTACAAACGCTCCAAGCACCCCGACCTCCACGGCACCTAATCAGCCAGTGCCTACAAATCCTTAGAGCGGTTTGAGTAATTCTATTGGCTTTCTTTGGCGTCATCGCATCGCACGGATAAGAAGCGAATTGACTACAGCCTCTTCGCTTGCTCCTTGGTATCCGAGCAGATGGCGCTAGCAAATCGATGGCCTCAATATTACTTGAACCAGTCTAGTTGGGGATTTTCTCCCCTCGAATCAGATCCTCCCAGGTCTGGCGCTCTCGGACGACGATCGACCTTTCGCCATCGACGAGCACCTCCGGCAAAAGAGGGCGGGAGTTATAAGTCGAGGCCATCACAAATCCGTATGCTCCCGCACTCATCAGTGCTATACGATCCCCCGGTGCAAGCACGGGAATCTCACGATCCTGGGCAAAGAAATCGCCACTCTCGCAGACTGGACCCACAACATCGACCTTTTCCAGTTGATCCGTCTTGGGTGCGATCAAAGGCTCGATCTCATGATGCCCCTCGTAGAGGGCGGGTCGTATCAAATCATTCATCCCGGCATCGACGACGACGAAATTCTTGGTCGGTGTTGACTTGCGGTAGAGCACGGTGGAAAGCAGCACGCCAGCATTGCCGACGATGAAACGGCCCGGCTCGAAAAGAATGCGTAGTCCGAGCGCCTTGAGCGGCTCGATCACTTCAGCGCCATAGTCTTCGGGTGTGATACGGTCGGATTGTGCTCCGCTTTTCCACCAAGAGGGATCACCGCTGGCGAGTGCATCGTGATAGACGATGCCGACACCGCCACCGATACTGAAGAACTCCAGTCCGTAGGCGGTCTTCAACTCCTCCACGAGCGGCATGAGCTTGCGGATTGCCTCGGCAAACGGAGGAGCCTTCAGAATCTGCGAACCAATATGGGTCTGGAGTCCCCTTATCCTAAGATTGGGGAGAGCGGAGGCACGGGCATAGACACTGGCCGCACGGTCGAGACCAATCCCGAATTTGTTCTTGCTCTTGCCAGTCGAGATATACTTGTGTGTCGGAGCATCGACATCGGGGTTGACACGGATCGCGATGGGAGCGATCAGACCGGCGTTGCCAGCAACCTCGTTGATGCGCTCCAACTCCTCCTCTGACTCGACATTGAAGCTGTAGATCCCTTGGCGTAGCGCGTAGTCGATTTCCTCGGCAGTCTTGCCTACCCCGGCAAAGGTGCATCGATCCGCCCGACCACCTGCCTTGAGCACGCGGAAGAGCTCTCCTCCTGAGACGATGTCAAAACCGGCCCCTTCCTGGGCAAGAAGATTGAGTACGGAGAGATTGCTGTTGGCCTTCATCGCATAGCAGATCATCCGATCTGCGAGCGGAGTGAGCGCGGCATCAAGGCGACGAAAATTTCCGCGAATCGTTTCTGCGGAATAGACATAGACTGGTGTCCCCACCGCGGAGGCAATCTCATTAAGATCGACATCCTCACACTTCAGCGATCCGTCTATATATCGAAAGGAATGCATTAGGCGGAGAAGGATAAATGAAAAATTTAAAAAAAGAAGAGAACAGTGACTTGATTCCAACCTCCAAGCCAATCAACACAAGAATTCTCGGCCGTGCCTGAGTGATATTAATTCAGAAATTTTGAACCAGATGATTGGTTTTTCTTCGGATCGGACATTCAGAGTAAGATAGTTCGTCGAGTTTACTCTGCTGCGTCCCTGCCCAAGTGCAGCACTTCTATAATGGCAGGTAACGCACAGTCACTGCTTCATCAACAATTCAGGCGCTCCCTCATGCTTTTCGCCAAAAGTCTTCAAGTCAATGGATACCTTCTGGAACCAGGCCGCCGACCCGCCGGTTTTAAGCCATTCAGCTACTTTGGGATATTTCTCCGATTGGCTCCTCGAAAGCTTGGCAATATTTCGTTTTATCTGACGCGGCACCTCCAGATATCGGCCATCAATGACCTTGGCACTATCGGCCCGGCAGTCATGATCAAATACTTTTTTACCACTCTTCAGATCAAAGATTTTTAAGACTCTGTCAGGACTCGTCCCGCAATCTACGAGCAAGGCATCCTCTGCAAGACCGTAAAAATAATCAGCCTCATCTTGTTTCCTTAAAGAAAAGATTACAGGTAGATCTTTCCACGTCTCTGGAGCATTTATTTTTAAGCTAGGCGCTCGATGGTAGACCATAATGTCGGAACCGACAGCTTCATGATCTACCGTGACCACCAGATACTCTGGATAGAGAAATACGGTTTTCCCCTTTGGCACCCGTGAAACCTCCGGTCTATGGGTGCCAAGGAGAAGGTCATCAGGACCTTGTTGGGCATGAAGAGTCAGGACAGTGAAAAAGAGGCAGAGTACGGTGATATAGAGTTTCATGTTCGGGCTGTTTTGTCTTGCGACACACTTCCACAGAAAGGTCACTCAACGATTTTAAGAAGGAGATTATGCAGACTTGCGCCTTGACCCTTTTACGGACTCAAAAGGGAAAATTCTAAAAGTTTGGAGCGTGTAATCAGTACGAAACTAGCACATGAAGAATTGCCCTTTTCGCACATCAGACTCGCGCAGTATGACATCACCTAATCAAGGAACCTGTTTACTGCCCCTCGATAAAACCCAAAGCTTGTTCAAGAGAATCTCCGGAACAAATCTGATGTCCCATGGTGGGCACATCGAGAAGCTTGGCTCGAAATCCATTTTTAAGGAAACCACCGTTGTAGAGATCAAGGATGTAGTCGTGCCTGAAATCCTTTGGACCGGTGACGAAGACGAACTTGACGCGCCCACGCGCCAATTGCGGTGATGCGACGGGCCAGAGACCGTACGGAATGCCCTTGTCCCGTCCCTCATTTTTTTTTAGATCCTCGGCGGTGACTGCCACATGGGGCACGGGTTCGTAGAAGTCGCAGCCGCAGCTTTGAACTGTTCCCCGGAACACTTGAGGAAAGCTAAATCCGAGTTGTCCGGCCACTCTCGCGCCACCTGATATACCCGCCGAATAAATCCGTGAGGGTTCGATGCTGGGATAATACTTGAGCATCATATCGACGGAAAGGAGGGCCATTCCCTTGCGTCGCTCATCATGTATATGGTTATCGACTCCTTGGGGGGCGATGAAAAAGAGATTCCTCTTGTTGAGAATGTCAATCCACCCACTTGGCACCCCCGTTTCGTCATCGGGCTTCGCCGAAATGAAGACGATCAGACCATATTTTGTGTTCTTATCATCAGGGCGGTATCCTTTAGGCACAAAGATGAAAAACTTCTCTGCTTGCTGATCTACCCTGAAGTTTTTTGCCGGCAAAGGTTCGGGACACTGAACCAGATGACCAGTCCCAGTTGCAATGGCTGGAGGCTTGCCGGGTTGCCAGACCGGTGTGGGGGCAGGCTCCTGTGCAACAGCGGCAACGACACTCAAGATGATGATAAGGAATTTAGTTAACTTCATCGTGGGGGGAGAATCGGAAGCAAGTCTTGAGGTATCTGGATTCGAAACTTGAACATTTCTCAGAGCACAACAGCAACTTTTCGTTGAAAAGAACAACATCAAATCAGGGGAGGAGCATTCAATTCCCCCGTTTGTGAGACTCCATTCCATACAAGATTCTTACTATCAATTAGTTGTAGCGAGCTAAGCAATTCAGAAGCTGCGCCTAGACAAGTGTTTGTGGGGCTCTACGGGCCGTGTTGACTTTTCCTGACACTTTCCTGACAAAATTCGTAACGAGGAAAAAACTGCGTCGCGTTGGCTTTATTTGACTCCCAAAAGTCAGGATACGACGCTACATACTCTTTTTGGCAGCGGTTTTCTTTTGTCCAAATGAATTTCGGTAAGATCTAGGATTGATTTTAAGTTCTGATCGGAAGTCACGGCTCATGCTTGTTGGATCTGTGAAACCGCACTCCCTAGCGATAATTGATAATGATTTTGTTGTGGTTCGAAGCTTTTTGCAGGCGGCATGCAGGCGGACCTTTTTAACATATTTTAGCGGAGAAATGCCGAAGGTACTTCTGAAGAGACGCTCCACCGTACTAGCGGAGATGGCTCCAAGCGAGGCCATTTCCTGAACAGAGATTTTCTGAGAATAGGAATTCCCGATCTGGTCGACGATCTTGTGGACAACCGGGTTTTCCCTATATAACTCGTCAGAATCCTCAGTTTTCCTGATCACACCAGCCAAGCCTATGATTTTTCCAGAGTTCCCGTAGAGCGGGATTTTGGTAGTTGTGAGCCAATCAAGCGAGTTCTGTGCCGGGACCAGTTCCACTTTTTGAATGATGGGTTTGCCGGTGCGCAGGACGTACAGGTCATCTTTGACAAAGGCATCCGCTATGAAGTGGGGTGTGAAGTCATGATCTGTTTTACCAATGAGTGCATTTACATTCGCCGCGCCCATCTGAAGGGCGAATCCCTCGCTTGCCGCAACAAACCGTCCCTTGCTGTCCTTGATAAAAAGATGCGCGTTTGGAACAGCTTCAAACAACGCCTCAAGAAACTGACCAGGCCTCAGATCCTTAAAGAACTGGTCAAAAGATTCGGTTGGAGGGTATGGGGTAGGGGTCAAGTTAAACTATGGAAGCTGTGTCCATCGTGCGTTGTTTCTGGAACTTTCAATCGCAGCCTCGATGAAGGCCATGCCTCGGATGCCATCCTCGATCTTGGGATAGTCTAGAGAAACATCATCGGGTGTTCTCCCCTCGATGACTGCGCGGAGATGGTTGGCGAAGTTACGGTATATGTTGGCGAAAGCTTCTATATATCCCTCGGGATGAGCGGGTGGAGTCCTGGTGTTGGCCGCCGCTGCTGATCCGAGGTAGCTCATGCCAGTGCGCCAGACTTCAGTAGGTTTGTCCGACCATTTAACAAGAAGCGTATTGGGTTCCTTCTGATGCCACTCGAGACCACCAATCTCACCGTAAACTCGGATGTTGAGATTGTTCTCTTCACCGACCGAGATCTGCGATGCATGAAGCACCCCCTTTGCACCGTTTTCAAATCGAAGAAGTATGTTGGCATCGTCGTCCAATGCACGCCCTTTAACGAACGTAGTTAGATCTGCTGCAAGCTCCTTGATTTTGAGACCAGTGACATACTCGACAAGGTTCTCGGCATGGGTACCGATATCTCCGATGCACCCGCCTGCGCCTGATCGCTTGGGATCCGTACGCCAAGCGGCCTGTTTCTGCCCGGTTTCTTCAAGACGGGTGGAAAGCCAGCCCTGAGGGTACTCGACCACTACCTTTCGGATTTTTCCAAGTCGTCCGCTGAGTACAAGCTCGCGAGCCTCTTTGACGAGAGGGTATCCGGTGTAGTTGTGAGTAAGTCCATATAGGAGGCCGGTTCGAGCGATGATGGTAGCAAGTTCCGTGGCCTCTTTCAGATCGAAGGTGGCGGGTTTGTCTGAAATGACCGAAAACCCATGCTCCAATGCACATTTAGCAGCGGGGTAGTGGATATGGTTTGGGGTAACGATGGAGACAAAATCCATTCTTTCGTCTGCAGGGAGCAAAACTTCACCTTTCATCATCTCTTCGAAAGAGCCGTAGCAACGCCCGGGTGGAAGAAAGAGGTCTTTCCCAGAGTCAAGGGAACGCTGGGGATCACTACTAAAAGCGCCACAGACCAGCTCTAACTGTCCGTCTAGGTTGGCAGCCATGCGGTGTACGGCACCGATAAAGGCCCCGTGCCCTCCTCCGACCATACCCATGCGAATCTTTCGCTTTACCAATTCCTTACTCATTTGCTTGATTTGTCAAAAGCCGCGTCGAAGGCGACTGCGCTGGGAGTGAAGTCCAGCTTGCGGACAAAGGATGATGATTCCGTAGCACCATGCACTCTTTCCATGCGACCATCTTCCCACTCGACTGAGAGCGGGCCGTCGTAGCCGATGTCGTTAAGAGCCACGATAACGTCCTCGAAGCGAATGTCTCCGCGACCGGTGGAGCGGAAGTCCCAATAACGACGGGCATCACCGAAGCTTGAATGACCGCCAAAGACTCCAATTGTGCCGTCCCCATGCCCCCACCAAACATCTTTTATGTGGCAATGGAAGATGCGGTTGCCAAAGTTGCGGATGAATTTTACATAATCTACACCCTGATAACCAAGATGAGAGGGGTCGTAGTTAAAACCGAAACGGGGATGATCCTTGAGCGCTGCTAAAGCGCGCTCGGCGGAAGCAATATCAAAGGCGATCTCGCCAGGGTGCACTTCAAGCGCGAAATTTACATTCTCTTTGTTGAAAGCGTCTAAAATGGGAGTCCATCGACAGGAAAAATCATCAAATCCCTTTTGCCAATACTCCTGTGAAGTAGGTGGAAAAGCATAGATTGAATGCCAGATGGAAGAACCAGTGAAGCCGTTGACTGTTACGGGATGAGGGGTCTCGGAAAACCCAGGCTTACGGTCAAAAAAAGCCCTAGCAGCACGAGCTGTCAGGATCATACGTTCTGCAGCTCGCTTCCTTACACCCTCAGGGGTGCCATCACCCCAGATTTCTGATGGTAGGATGGATTGGTGACGTTCGTCGATTAGATCACAGACGGCTTGACCGACAAGATGGCTCGAAATTGCAAAACAGGTAAGACCGCTCTTTGAGAGCAAAGTCCAGAGATCATCGCAGTACTGTGTGGAGGATGCAGCCAATTCGACATCAAAATGATCGCCCCAACATGCCAACTCTAAACCATCATATCCCATTTTTTTTGCAAGAGGTGCAAGTTCGGCCACAGGGAGGTCTGCCCATTGGCCAGTGAAGAGGGTTACGGGACGCGTCATGAGAATGGGGGCAAGGGGTGATAGTTATACGGAGAGTTCTGGATACCAAGAGGGAGAGGCCTCAGGCAATGAAGAAAAGATTTTTTATCATTTTTTATTTTGACAATAAATGACAAGTGCTTCAATGAAACAGATGACTTTTAAAAGCATGCTCAATATAAAAACGTGGAAGCATGTTTCTTAAATTTGCACTCCCCCTATGACAATATTTGACACATATCTTGATGCCTTTCGGATCGGCAGGCATCATCGCTTTCTGACCTGCGGCTTCATTCTTCTCGCAGGCACGGCTCGCATCGTTGGGCAACAAAATGAATCTTTGCCGACTCCAACAACCAATCCACCCTCTACAGCAAAGGAGGTAATGAAAGCGGCTATGGAGCCTGCAGGTAAATGGTTAGTGCACGATGACAAACGTCCGCAACCAAAAGTGGTTACCCCGGGAGCGTCATTCAGCCAGGGTGCTCCCCCCCCCTCCGACGCAGAAGTTCTTTTTGACGGACATGGACTAGCCAAGTGGGAGAACGAAAAGGGTGAAAATGCCGCGTGGCCGACACAGGAGAATACTATTACCTCCGCACATGCGGGAGGCATCCGTACGCATGAAAAATGGGCTGATTTCCAACTCCATGTCGAATGGGCTGCACCTAATCCCCCCGTTGGCAAGGCTCAGGGGCGTGGTAATAGCGGAATCCTGATAAACAACATGTATGAGATTCAAGTGCTTGACTCTTACCAAGAGCCAACCTATCCCGACGGCCAGGCCGCAGCGGTCTACGGCCAATCTCCCCCACTTGTGAATTCTACCAAGCCGCCTGGTGAATGGCAGACCTACGACATTCTCTTCGAGTCACCACGATGGAACGAACGGGGGGAACTCATCAAGAAGGCGGTGGTGACGGTGCTCCACAATGGTGTTGTTGTTCAGAACCATTACGAACTGATGGGCTGTACTGATGGTATTAACCCTGCTGTTCCCTTTCACTCCGCATCCAAATATCCAAAACCGCATGATCCTGAAGTTTTTATCCAACTTCAGGATCACAAAAGCGCTGTACGCTTCCGCAATATATGGATTCGTCCCATGCATCTTGGGGAGAATCTTTAGACCAGCACTCTATCTTTAACCGCACCTATAACCTCCAGCCTCCGCTTTTTCATAATGAATCGACGATCTTTCCTCCGAATGATGGCTCTTGCTTCAGGCTCGGCTGTGTGCCCCTCTTTGCTGCGGGCAAGCGAATCAATAGTATCACGGAAATCTCCTAACGACCGCATCACGCTCGCTCTCATCGGATGCGGTTCGCAGGGTCGTTCAGATATGGGCAACGCACTCAGCTCCGCGGATAACCGGCTTGGACAAGTACTCCGAATCCCTCCACGTCCAGAAACCACTAATCGACCCTGTCACAGGGATGCAGGACCCCGGTGGAGCGATGGTCGACGTGGTTCAAAAGGTCTATGGGTTGAGCAAATATCATCCAGTTCCACAGGCACTCCAGGATAAGTTTGCTCTTGAACCGCTTCTTCCCGCATTCCTTCTGAAGCCTTTCTATGTAATACTCGGCCCATCGCTTATTATTCTCGGCATTACACTGCTTCTGGGCATTGCAACCCGCATCTCCCTTTTTCTTCAGGGTATCCTCTACATCATACTCACCATCGGCTTGATGCTAATCAACCAAAATGACGGAGTCTCTTGGTTGGGCATTGCATCATCAAGATTAACTTCTCTACCGTCATGCGCTGAAGTGAAGCGTTCACCTTTTCCGATGTCACCTATAACTGGCCTTAACTTATTACTTACATTATTATTTGATGTTTTATTTTCATCTATTGCCCTATAAAAAATATCGTCAATTATTTTATAAACTGCATCTAAATCTTTTGTATAATACTCTGTTCCAAAAGCTGATTTATGAGTAAATCCAAATGCCCTTTTAATGAATGTTTTAATTGATTCAATTATTCTTTTGAATAACGGTCTATTCCTATCTGCTAAAAACTTTCTAAAATCAGGATTATTAAATGCATCTCCTATTATATTCCCTGATATTTCTTCTGATGTTTCAGACTTTAAATATCCTTTTCTTTCAAGCCTTTTTTGTTGATTTATCCAGTCATTTATTAGCGGCCTTAATCTTGTTTCTAGCCCAGAATAAAGTTTGGGATTCTCTAGTGAAAGAGTATGAGTCCATTCATGCCCAACAAGTGCAAAGATGGGATCGCTCCCATTTGCATTTAAAAATATAGTCTTGGGATTCTCAGGGTCAACAAATGCTTGATGAATCGGCTTATCGGATTCAACCCATACAATCTTTTTTCCCTGCGCCTTTTCGAACCATTTAGTAAATACTCTGACATCCCTGTTGCCGTGTATTTTATCCGCATCAGATGAGGGTTCAACTCTTCGAAAGTCTGGCTTGGTTCCGAAATCTCGCTCGTAGTTGCTTGATGCGCTGGCAACTTGTCTGTCAATTTCTGCGTCTCTTCCTGTTGCATCTTCAAATGAAAACAGATTTTTAGCAGAATAGGGAGAGTTATTTGTTGCCCTATCTCTGGATGGAATAAGCGCAAGCCTTCTTTCTCTTTCCCTGATACCCCAACCGAACAAAAGTTGAAAGGCTGAGTCCTTGATCGAAAGCCAGTTTTCTAGCCTTCTCGGTAAGGTCGCTTGGGAGTGAGATTGAAACGGGTTTTGCTCTCCGTTTTTCGTTGATGGTTTTTGCCATGCCGAGAAAGAAACAAGATTTCTCAATTCTTCACAAGAATTATTTCACAAAAAAGAAAAGTTGTTAATTTTTGAGAAGGTGAGAAAATCTCTTGACATGAAAAAGAGCGAACACAAAAAGGGCTTCTCGATTAGCCTTCTTCCCTCTGAATATGAGGCTTTGACGGCTTATGCAGAATCTCAAGGAGACTCTTTTTCTGCGTGGGCAAGGAAGGTTTTAAAGCGGGAAATTGAAGATTCTTTTACGGAATCGCAAAAGATTCATGCTGCCCAAAAATCACGCAAACAGACATCTCCTGTCCTTCCCAAGAGGAAAGCGAACGGGTGATCCTACCCTTTCCCTGTCAGGCTCACAACGGTTGCAAACTGGATCGTTGCGAGATATGCGCTGAAGAATCAGGCTAGGAAGTTCTTCTATCAAACCAAGCTGCCAGCATTGCAAAAATAGCAATCGGCAGCATAAGCAAGAAAGTCATTCCTACCCCTTGCCAATCTGCATGGAAGAGCTGAAGCAGTAGAACCACTGGCGTTGCCCCTACTGGCGTTAAGATAAAGCAAAGGATCGCACCCCAATTTCCAAAGAAGTGCATCATATTTACCGCCATCCATCCCCAATACAGCACAAAGAAAATCCCTGCAATTATGGTACATAGGGTTTTCATGGAATCACCTTAATGCTGGTCTTGCTCCCTCTCAATGAAAAACATGAACAGGATAAATAACCGTTCAAGATGCCGTAAGTTTTTGCCGTAACTTTTTATATTCCACCCCTAGAGCTAGTGTTTATCGGAGTGGAGCGGGCGAAGGGATTCGAACCCTCGACATCAACCTTGGCAAGGTTGCACTCTACCAACTGAGTTACGCCCGCATAAACTCAGCAGAAGTGATAGTCGAACCCACTCCGCCTGTCAATCCAGCTTTTTGTAAATTCAAGTCACCAACAAGGATGCGATAGTTGGGGAAAGATGTCGCTTGCACCACGCCTCTAGGCTAATTCGGAGTGATGTGGAATATGACTCTGCCCTGGTGGGAATTCGTTCTGAGGGGGATTATCATCTATATTTTTCTGATTGTGATCCTGCGGGCCACAGGCAAGCGGCAGATTGGCCAGATGAGTCCGTTCGATCTGGTTCTCTTGCTAGTCCTCAGCAACGGTGTCCAGAATTCCATGAACGGTGGCGACAATTCCATTTCGGGAGGAATCATTCTTTCAATCACGTTGGTCACCACGAACTGGCTTACCGGAAGGATTACTTTTGCCAGCAAGAAGGCGGAGCGCTTTATCGAAGGGGTTCCACAAGTTCTCATGCATGATGGCAAGGTCTATGAAAAAACACTGGCTGATGCCCAATTGACCCGTCATGAGCTGATGGCGGCGATTAGAAGTGAAGGATATTCTGATCTGGCTGAGGTGCGAGCAGTCATGCTCGAAAATGACGGTTCTATCAGCGTGATTCCCAAGCATTGACTGAATCATGAGTCTCAGATCGCCCTTCCCTCATTCGATGCTAAAAACTCTCCGACGAGAATGGGTGCTGCTAGCAAGCTACGCCACCACGACTGCCTTTCTTGTGAAGGGTCATGATTGGCTCGATCACAATCCAGGGATGCTCTACGGGTCCTTTATCTTTATATGGCTCTTTGTCGTGATGCTACTGGCTTCGTTTGCAGTCGTGCGGCATGCCGATCATCTCGCAGAGCAACTACGGGAACCTTTTGGAACACTGATTCTAACTCTGGCCGTGACAAGTATCGAGGTGATGATGATTTCCGTTCTGATGCTCAATGGAAACAACCCGGCGCTGGCAAGGGATACGATGTTTGCCGTTGTCATGATCGTCCTGGGTGGGTTACTCGGCACGGCCCTGTTAACCGGAGGATTTCGTTTCAGAGAGCAGCAGTTCAACCTCAAAGGGGTGAATTCATTCATCGGACTGATTCTTCCGCTCTCGGTGCTCTCGCTGGTGATGCCAAACTTCACCGCATCAGGAGGCGACGGCATGTATTCTCCGTTTCATGCCGTCAGCATGATTTTGCTCTCACTGATCATCTACGCTGTGTTTCTGGCTGTGCAGACGAGTCGACATCGAGATTTTTTTAATGAAGCTGACTGGGAACCCCAATCCGAGAAGGAGGTTCCCCATAGCGAATCCGCATCTCTCAATGCCCTATTCCTTGTCCTTCATCTGATCCCAGTCGTGTTGCTTGCAAAGCAACTCGCGCACCTTCTTGATCATGGCGTGAAAGGAGGAGGTTTGCCGGAGGCACTTGGTGGAATGGTTGTTGCTATTCTGATACTTGCCCCCGAGGGGATGAGTGCGATCCAGTCTGCCGCACGCAATCAGGTACAGAGATCCGTGAACATCCTCCTTGGTTCAGTTCTGGCAACCATCGGACTGACGGTTCCCTCAGCACTCACGATCAGCCTAATCTACGGCAAACCTGTCCAGCTTGGACTCTCGAATTCCTCCATGACCCTTCTGGCCGTGACGCTCGCCACCTGCATGATCACTTTCGGACAAGGGCAGACAAATATCCTGCAAGGGTTCGTCCACCTACTCCTCTTCGCTGCCTATATCGTCCTGATGTTCCAGTAGGGAAAAATGATTTTGAATGGATCTTCCGTCATCCTTTTTCTTACTGAATTCTAATTTCCTATTTCTGAATCCTCTTTGTCACATTCACGGCCACCCATTCCACATTGGGAAGTATGAACTTTTTGATGCTTAGCTCGATCCAGCACAGGGAGAATTCTTTCAGCAATCTCTCGGAGATTTCATCGGCAAGTGTTTCAATCAACCTGCGTGGGCGTTCCGATACGATCTCTATGATCCGTTGACTAGCTGCAGCATAATCGACAGTGAGCGCAAGATCGTCGTCGAGTGAATCGGGTTGCAATATCGCGGCAAAACGGAGATCGAGGAGCAGGCGTTGAGATACCCGTCTCTCTTCGTCGGGAACACCCACCCGGGCCATCACCTCCAACCCGTGGATGCAGATGATTCGTTCTCCGAAGTTCATAGGATAAATCTGATCTCCCGGATCGTTTTCTCTCCGAACCGCTCCCTTAGCTTGCGGATGATCTCGTGTTTCCAGACCCGATCCAATTCATAGCGGACGCTCGACTGAATCACCCGGATATGAAGCGTACCCGAGACGAGACGATCCGGTTGTGAGTGCAGGGCAATGAAGTCTCCGACGATATCCTTCCATGCTGCGCTGATGTCCGCTTCCCTGATTCGGGTTGCTATGCCCAGCTTGGGAAGCAATTTTTCAAGCACCTCACCAACGCTCACAGCACTATCGGGGAGAACTTCATCGGAAAGCCCCCTCCATTCCTCCAGTAACCTGACTGAAACCGTTTTCTTTTTTGGAAAACGGCTGACCGACTTGACCGACGGTATGTACTCTTCCGTCAGAGTAAAAAACGGATAAGGTTCTAGCCGTCGTTACCAATCGCCTCAACAGGGCAGCCTTCCATGGCTTCCTTGCAAAGAGCCACCTCTTCAGGAGTCTCAGGTTGTTTGAAGACATAGGAGTGGCCACCATCTTCATTGCGCATGAAGTTGGCGGGTGCCGTCTCGCGACACAGGTCGCAGTCAATGCACTGGTCGTCGCAGTAGTAAGCACCTGCGGCATTCTCTGGATACTTGTTGGATACATCAGCCATAGTGGTTGGAAGATTAAAATGCCCTGTCGCGATTGCAACGGTTTTTTCACTGCTTTGCTAATTTTCACAAACCAGACAATATTTTCCCCGTGAGCAATTCACTCTCCGTAATTTTTCCGGGAAGCGCGGAAAAGAACTTTGGCGAGGTATCTCTTGAAAGCAAGGAGGCCGCCCTCCGGAGGATACTGCATCATCATGCACCGCTGCTCATCGCTTACTCTGGAGGTGTTGACAGCACGCTTTTGCTCTTAATCGCCCATCAGACTCTTGGAGATCAATGCATGGGAATCATCGCCGATTCCGCCAGTCTTCCCAGAGCCTCCCTTGAAGCGGCACTGCAAGTGGCCGGACAATTTGGCGTCGCCGTCGAGGTTGTCTCCACGGGCGAGCTTAATGACGAGCGCTATGCCGAGAATCCGCCCAACCGGTGCTATTTTTGCAAGGCTGAGCTTTTCGCCAGGATGGAAGAGGTTGCCAGAATGAAAAATTTTCCCGCCATCGCCTACGGGGAGAATGCGGATGACCCCGCGCATCTGAGGCCCGGTTCACAGGCTGCAAAGGAATATTCCGTCATCGCCCCTCTCAAGCAGGCCGGGTTGACAAAGACCGAAGTTCGGACACTCTCCCTCCGTCTTGGATTGCCTACGGCAGATGCACCCGCGCAGCCCTGCCTCAGTTCCCGCATTCCCCATGGAACACGGGTAACGCATGAAGCCCTTGGATTTGTGGAACGGGGTGAAGCGATCGTCCGACAGTTCGGTTTCAAAACCTTTCGTGTCCGCTACCTGCCGCCTGATAGTTCTGAAATCTCCCGACCTGGTGCAAAAGTTCAGGTCGCACCGGAAGAAATGCACCGACTGGATAGCCTAAGTACCACTTTGATTGCCGCCCTTTCGGCAAGTGGATTTGGAAAGATCGAAATTGATCCCGAAGGACTGAGGAGATAGGAACTCTCAAAGGGATAAAAATTCGAACCGACTCTTTTTATTTGCTTCAGGCACTCAGAAACCGTGATTCACACATCCAAAGAGCCGGACCGAAGTCGGCAGTGATGCGCTCCCGAAGGTCGCTCACACGATCCGAGCCGACCTCAGGCACGAGGATCACCACCATCGTCGAACCCGAGCCACTCATTAATACCGACTCCACCTCCGGCTGCCCCCGCAGCCAGTTCTTCATCACAGCAAGAAGAATGAATTTTTCAAAAACAGGGGCTTCAAGATCATTCACAAGCTTTATGTTCCCCATCCACTGGGTGTTGTCCCGTGATGGGTTGTGCCCTGCTGGTTGCATTGCGGCGTACCGTTGATAAGCCCATGCGGTTGACACCGAAAAAGGAGGTTTAATCAGCAAAATATCTCGATCTAGCAAGATCTCCGCAGGTTCTAGAATCTCCCCCCTCCCCCTACACCATGACGGCCCATCACCGAGAAAAAAGGGAACATCCGAACCGAGCAAGGCTGCGATCCGATGAAGTTCTT
>Ga0194038_1000470_pt1 | contig 17819 bp, 21 predicted proteins | sample JunL226m_MetaG_FD_148630 | JGI IMG/M metagenome (GOLD analysis project Ga0194038, IMG submission 148630) | Anoxic zone freshwater microbial communities from boreal shield lake in IISD Experimental Lakes Area, Ontario, Canada - Jun2016-L227-6m | ecosystem: Environmental > Aquatic > Freshwater >... | reverse complement strand
TGGCTTCGGCAATTTCAACCTTGCTCTGCCGTAGCAATTTTATTTCGTATTCTGTCAGCATTCTCGGTTTTGAGAAGGTAGCGAGCCTCTGATTGAGTAAGGCTGTCGAAGGTGTGACCAAACCTTTCTTGCCACCAGTTTTCAAGTTCTTTTCCATGTTTGTTCCTCACCTCTTGTAGTGTAGTGCGATTCAGTGCAATTTTTGCAGAATACTGTTTACCTGTCAACACAGTAGCCGCTATACGAAAATTGACATGTTGCCGCATAAGTGTTATCATATTTCTGTAAAGTGTAATCACCTGCGGAGGCATATATGGTAAGAACACAGATACAGTTACCGGAAGAACATGTGGTGTTGCTGAAAAAAATGGCTGCAGCCCAGCATAAATCAATGGCTGAAATTATCAGACAGGCTGTTGATTATTTTGCCAAGGCCAAGCAGGCAGGGGGAGATGAGCAGCGTCGGAAACGGGCAATGGCGGCCGCTGGTTGCTTTAGATCCGGTGTTAAGGACCTGGCAACTTCTCACGATTCCTACCTGATAGAGATATTTGGCGAATGAGCATTTTTATTGACACGTCGGGATTCATTGCGGTCCTGGACACGGACGACGCGAGTCATTCCGAGGCAGCAAAAACCTGGATAGATATTTTGACATCCGAAGAAACTCTTGTGACAAGTAATTATGTCCTTGTGGAAACCTGCGCCCTTGTGCAGAACCGGTTAGGCATGAAAGCGATAAAACTGTTTCAGGAAGACATTGTTCCTGTCCTCCGGATTGAATGGATTGATAAAGCTGTGCATCATGCTGCAATGGGGGCCCTGCTTGCTGCCGATAGGAAAAAACTGAGTCTTGTTGACTGTGTGAGCTTTGAAACCATGCGGCTTTTGGGGGTTACAACTGCTTTCACTCTTGACAAGCATTTCAAAGAACAAGGTTTCATCTGTCTCCCCGCCTGATTGTATGCGTTTTACCGAGCTTTGAACAGGATTTGGATGCCGGAAAATCGGTATCTTTCTTAAATTCGATCACCCCATATATGAAAATGATACTTCCCCCTTTGGAAAAGGGGGATCGAGGGGGATTTTTCAGGTAGATAGCCTCATAAATCCCCCCTGGTCCCTCTTTTTCAAAGGGGGGAATCCTTTCGATTTCAGTATTTTAGATTGTTCGATGAAATTTAAGAATAATACAAAAATTGCAACTTTATTGGAATGCAATCAGTTTAGAAAAGTATAATATAGTCATGCTATTATAAAAATAAAGTCAAGATTAACATAAGGTATGTTTTGGTTTAGCGATCCCCATACAATGATTCCTCGTCTGAAAGCATGGCCGATTACGACGCGCTGATGGCGGACTGGATGGCGGTCGGCGCGGATATGTACGCAGCTATAAAAACCTTTGAGCAAGAAAATGCCAGATAAGCGGCAGGTTCCTTCAGCTCCGCATACCGCTTCCAAAAAGAAAGATAACAAAAATGCATTAACGTTGGTGGGTCAACAATATAGTGGCCCATTGCCTCCTCCGAACATCCTTGAGCATTACAACGCCATTTATCCTGATTCAGCAAAGATCATCATCGATAATTTTATTGCTCAATCTGAGCATAGAAGATCGCTTGAAAAAACAGTGATCAACGCCGGAAGCAGGGACAGTCTGCTCGGCAGTATTTCAGCATTCATCTTTCGCGCAGTTGGGACAGAGGCTGCCAAAATGGTTTCTTACGATATTCAGGCCATAATATTCTTCTTGACTTAACGTGCTGATATTCATATAGGGTCGTCTAATATTTATTGATGTTGAAGTGAACAAGAAAACATACAATATAGCTTCCAGCACACATAGATGAGCTTTTTATCAACTGAGAGGAATAAAGCAAATGTCATTCTTTGACTCGTTCGAGAGAAAGTTTCTTTTTCATCTGACCCGCGGGCTCGCCATGCTCTTTATTTTCGGACTAATTACAGTGATCGTGGTTGGAGCTTTGATTGCGTACAGCTCGCTCTTAGGAAATACCGTGACCAAGGTCAATCCCTCAGAGGTCATAGAAGCTATAAAACCTCCTGTTTATGTTCAGGAGACCATTACCGCAACGTCCACCCCGCCTAAAGCGGCGATACCTGATCCAAATATGCTGCCTGGGATAAAGCTTCCGTTCGCTCTACAGAAGCAATTCAATACACCAGACAACATCCGGGCGCTGAGAAACATTCTAAACGACATTCCAAAGGAAAACCAGCAAGAGTTTATCGATGAAATGGCTGCTGTTGTTGCAGAGGTTGAAAAGCAGAATCTGAATACATACGAGGCCATCAACAAGTTTGTGGAACTGAAAAAGAATAAACTTGCGAAGGACGCTGTCTCGAAAGTGGATCTTCAACAAACACGCCTTTATTTTGCAGGTGCTGCCGTGTCTGCGATAATACTTATTGCTCTCTTCAGTCTTATCCTCGTACTACTTGCAATCGAACGCAACACCCGTCAGGTGATACCATGAAAAATTTTCTTATTTGCTCTTTTGTATTGCTGACGCTGGCTGCATGCGGTAAGTCCGACGAGTCAATTGATCCTAATCGGTTTCCGGGATTTACTCAGACTGGAAGGGAAGGTGATGCTGCGAAGTTCTTTGTGGACCTTAATTCTGTCATACGTGATCGAAGTGGGACTGTAAGTTTCAATATGGTTCGCGTGGTTTACGGTGGCGGATATGTGATTCAGAATGCCCAGACAGATTGCCGAAATGTCTTTCAGGGCAACGAGGGAGTGAAGTACAAAGATGATGGCACAAGTGAAGCGAAATTCCCATCTGATAAAATAAACATAGATACTCAGACACAGCCTGGAATCTCAGCTCTAATAAAACTGGTATGTGACAAGGCTGAGGAAAACCGCATGATCATAGGTGCGTTCGATGACATTAAAGCGCTCGAAATCCTCTACGGACCCTACCAGCCAGAAGCGAAGGCAGCGCTTTGGAGTGATATGCAAGTACCGCATCAAATCGACACCAATGAGATTTTTTCCGAGACGGATGGGCTGGTTAGCGTCATCGCTTCGAACGAATTTACGCAGACAGGTGTGACAAAACAAATCCTTCTCACTTCGACGCAGCCTAATGGAGATAGCAACCAATGTCACGGATGCGCCCCACTGATCAATGCCGCCATCTTCGTCAAGGTAGGTGAAAAATGGCGTGTGGAGGCGCATTATCCATATTTAGCCTTTATGGGAACTTATGGCACTCCACCCTCTATGTCTTGGACGCAGATCGGCGCAGATAAATATGCGATAGTTGTACAAAGCGGAGATACGCACATGGGTTTCAATTGGGAAGGTATTTCCATCAATGAATTGGGTAATAATGGATTGACTCCTCTTTTGCAGATGAGTATTTCAGATAGCTTTGAAGAAGGCGAATCCTACTCCCTACATATCGCTTTTGATCCAGCACCTGCAACTGGGTATTCCACATTCAAAATCAGCGTAAAGCATAAAATCACGGGGCAGACAGATGATGTCACAACGTTGAACTACACATTCAAGGACGGGAAATATATAACCAAAGATCACATTCCTGGTGAAGAACCGATATCAGTTCCTACCCCAATCACCAATACCACAACAGTCGCACCAGTCTCCACATCAGCCGCTGTGACAGATAAGCCGGTAGTCGCACCAACAATCAGGGTTGGTGACAGCTATACGTTCGAAGCGGAAAACGTCTCGAACAGCAAACTCAGCTACGTCGCGACGCGTGAAGTTACAGCCATTGAAGACAACCGATTGACAATGGTGACCACTAACGCGAAGAGCGGCAGCGAGCGCACCACCTACTACGACCGTACCTGGGGATATCTTGGATCTGGTTCCGGCGACAATAATGGGGTTTCGTTTTCGCCTGCACTCAAATACCTTGACTTTCCCCTCAGTCCTGGAAAGAAGTGGACTGCGCAATCTACCGAAACCGACAAGAAGACAGGACATCAACGCCAACATACAATCATAGGTATGGTGGAAGGATGGGAAAAAGTTCAAGTGCCTGCTGGAGAGTTTGAAGCGCTGAAGATCGTACTCAAAACTGAAGTTAAAGATGGCGACAAGGTATCCCCTGGAAGCGATGTTTCTTGGTACGTCCCGGCGCTGCGGCGCTCGGTTAAATCAGAATTATCCGGGCTGGATGTGTCAACTGGCATCGTGGAGAAAAAGATAATCCGATTGCTCTCTTATCACGTCCCCACTATGTCTATCGATCTCTGAGTATAAAAGACAACTGGAATATAATGATGCTTCACCAGCGACAAAGTCCTCCAGCGAAAGATCAGACAGTTCTCCTGTAAGAGATAGAATCGGTCCGCAGGGACGGTATATTGATAACAATGATGGTACTGTTGCAGATTCAAAAACAAATTTAATGTGGATGCGATGTGCTATAGGCCAGACTTGGACAGACAGTAAAGGAAAAGCAAAAGCAAAAGAAATTCCATGGAATGAGGCAATTATTTTGTCTTGACCTGCAATGAATATCATTCATTCACGGATATTGAATTTAAAACCATTTTTTTGATGATTTTCATCACCCCAGATGCTAACCCTATCCTGTTTAAGTCTAATTTATAAGGATATATTGTTAATGAATTTGATACGCGGGCAGAAAGTAAAACTTTCCGATTTAACGAAATCTCTTGATATCGAAGTCGGCATCCATATCGAATACGGCGGCCCCGACTCAATTGATGTGACTTGTTTTGGTGTCGATCAGAACAACCGTCTCTCCGATGATCGATATTTTATTTTCTTTAATCAACCTACTTCACCTGAAAATGCTCTGAGCAAGATTGGCCCAGTTGCAGGTGATTCTGAAAGGTTCATGGTGAATCTGTCAAAGTTGCCTAACACCATTAAGAAACTGGTCTTCACGGTGGCGATGGATGGTTCAGGCGCTATGAATCAAATCTCCAGAGGATATCTAAGAGTTCTCGTCAAAAATGAGGAATTGGTGAGGTTTCCCTTCTTGGGTTCGGAATTTTCAACGGAGAAGGCGATCATCGTTGGGGAGATATACTTCAAGGACCTGTGGCGATTGGCTGCTGTGGGACAGGGTTTTAATGGCGGACTAAGCGCTCTGCTCAAACATTTCGGTGGCGTGGATATTTCCGCTGCATCGCCATCGCTAATGCAGTCCGCCCCTTCAACGCCTCCTTCCCCCAAAATAAATATATCGAAGGTCACCATGGAGAAGAGAGGAGACAAAAAAACCGTCGATCTAAGGAAGAGGGGAGGCATCCAACCAATCCATATCAATCTAAACTGGGAGCAGTCTATCACCCGAAAAGGTTTTTTCTCCGCGTCGGAGACAGTCAACGCAGACCTGGACCTAGGCTGCATGTTTGTACTCAAGGATGGTAGCATGGGGATCATTCAGGCTTTAGGTGATATGTTTGGAAGTAAGAACGAGCGTCCTTTCATCTACCTTGATAAGAATGACCGGAGCGGCCAATCGTCGGATGGCGAAAACCTCTTTATCATGCGTCCAGATATCATTGATGTCATTTTGATCTTCACATTTATCTACAAGGGTAATGCAAACTTTGCTGATGTTAACGGTCGAATCGCGATAAAGGATGAACTTGACAATGTGATATTACTACGATTAGACAATCCTGACAAGAGAAGGACATTCTGCGCCATCTGTAATATTCGCAATATTGGTGACAAGATTGAGATTACAAAAGAGGAAAAATATTTTAAAGGCCATAGAGAGGCCGACAAACATTATCGTTTTGGATTCAAATGGACAACGGTAAATAAAGACTGAACATGTGAGCTTTGTAACCTTTACAACCTTATTTGGGAAAAAGGGGGGGGGGCCAAGGAATGGCTCGTCGGTCTAAATCGCCCTGATGCCAATTGCTGTATAATTGTCTTGATTTTTCGGCGCCCGGCTCAATAGCAGCTTTTCCATTTGCTGAAGCCACTGTGCAGTTGAATCTGAATTGAACAACAGTTCCTCCATTTCGTTTTCCAGTATATACTCCCAGAATCCGTCCGTACACAGCAAAAATGCATCACCAGAGCGTACCAGGAAAGGATTCTCAAAATGACAGGACGAAAATCGTCTTGATTTCCCAAACTGCGTAGCAGACGGTTACGGTCTTCATGGCCGCGAATATTCTCGGACCGGATGTCGCCGGCGCTGACCAGCACCTGAGGGACGCTATGATCTTTGGTCTGAAACACCACACGGTTTTTGTGAAAAGCATATAATCGGCTGTCGCCAAGGTGCGCCCATCTGGCTTGATCGTTTTGAATCACCAGAAGGACGATCGTGGTGCGCATAGCATAGAGTTCATGATCCGACTGCTGACCGGCAATGATGGCATTCTGTGCAGTTTCGAGGCTGCGATGCAGCGTGTTCGGGGAATTGTCCGTCGTCAGAGCCAAGGATTCCATAACGGTTTTTACTGCCAAAAAAGAGGCTGGCTGTCCTCCCCGATGCCCCCCAAGACCGTCGGCCACCACCCAGCAGCCGCCGGATGGTGCGATTTGATAGCCATAAGTATCCTCGTTGACCTTGCGGCCGCCAATCTCACTGACAAAAGATGTATCGTAGTTCATTTCAATCTCCTTTACCGGTTCGTTTTAGTTCAAATTGATAGGCAGGATTTGCCAGATAAAACCGTGTTCCATCGGGCACCCATCGCTGTTCACCGGGGTTAAGTTTTTCTTTGGAATTCAGAAAGGTTCCGTTGGATGACCGCGACCATGGGGCTACGCTCCCTGAAACCACAAATAAAAACCTTAAAAAGATAAAAAAGTAAAAAACTAAAAGCTAATGCATCCTCAGAAGGCGAAAGCCAACGTCGTAGTTCCGGAAGGCAGGGTCGTCGCTGTACCGGAAGGCGCAACGCGCATAGTCCGGTCCGTAGTTCCAACTCCCGCCCCGGATCACCCGGCCGGGACAGCCATAATGATATACAGGATTGTTTTTATTTGATCGGCTAGATATACGTCCTCACACCATTCCCACACGTTGCCACTCATCTACCGGATAATTATCCCCTTTTTTAAAATAGGACGGATTGCTCCCCATCACCTGCTGCCACTGACCCTGCGTCACTTCCGTCTGACCCATCCAAAATCCATAAACACATACCTCATGCACCGGTTTCTCATTATTATTCCCTTCCCCATTCCCACACCCCATCATGTAACACCCCCCAGGCACCCACACAAATATCATCCCTGTTATCGGCTCTGTCCAAGTGTCTGCAGGTTTTTGCACATGAGTCGGTTTCGGACTGGGTACTGGTGATGGTTTCGGTTTTGGGCTGTGCGCCGGTTGAGGAGTGAAGCCTGGCATCGGGGACAGCGTTACACCTGTCAGCATCTTCAGAAATTTGGTCGTATTCTGGGGGCGATCACTGGCTTTTAGTGTCAGCGCGTTCTGTATCGCCCGACCAACTTGAGGCGATAACCCTGGAGATAACTGCAAAGGCGGAATCAGTAGCGCTGGGTCATCCTCGTCTGTACGATCCACCGCTGTTGGTGGGGTTTGTCCCGTCACCAGATAGTACAATGTCGCCCCGCATGCATAGACATCCGTCCACGGCCCCTGTTTTCCGTTGCTGCGATACTGCTCAAATGGCGAATATCCAGACGACACAACCACGGACAGACTTCGGCTGTGTTCCCCGAGCGCACACCGTGCAGCCCCAAAATCCGCAAAATAACCTGACCACGCTTCGTCATATAAATGTTCGCTGGTTTCACATCCCGATGCAGATACCCATTCTCATGCACATGGCGCAGGCCATCCAGGACGAATTGCATGATCCCCACTGCTGATTTTTCGGGTATTCGACCGCCTTGTTGCCTAACATATTCAGCCACGGACAATCCTTCGTAATACTCCATCACCAGATAGGCCGTATGGTTCTGCTCCAGATATGTTTTCACCCGAACAATATTCGGATGCACCAACTTGGCAACGGTCCGAGCTTCTTCCAGAAATGCCTGTAATCCAAACTGAAAGTTCTCCCGATCCTTGCCTGTGTGCGCCGTCACACTCAGCCGATCCGTTTCCCGCATGGCATATGCAGGTGGCCATTATGCAAAAAAATGAGTTCAGCATGATGACGGCTGACGGTATCGTCTGCCAACACAATGTCGCACTTGCGAGATCTGCCGATGGTGAATTTATGTTCTTTCACGGATGCCTATGGAAGCTATAATAATGCATTGTCCTAACAGAATGATTTATGCCGCTGTGATTGACGGTAATACAGTCAAATATTTTTCCAACGACCCACAATACAAAGATGAAATCCCAACAACTATCGATAATTGGAGCGATCGTTTTGGTGAAAAAGAAGTGGTCTTCTGTAGTTCAGCTTCATGATGTGAAATCAACAATGTCAAGAATGCAGTTGCAACGCTGTTGGTGCGGATTATTAAATGCCATGTATTGCAATTGTATCGTGTTGTTCCAGCGCTGTGTGCGCATAGCCTATCATTTCGCGCAAACGGCTCAGGTTCTGGGATTCCAATTTAAGGAACCGGCGATCAGTGGTTGTGAAAAACAAATAGACATCATTTACGAAGTGATCCTCCTCGAAGAAGACGGATTGCAGGTTCCAGCATTTGCTGGCGTATTTTTCCGGACAGCACATCGATTAGCAAGTGCCTTCGAATTGGCTGATGTCAGTAATCATCCATGACATGGAAATAGGAGGGGAATCAGCATAACGCAAAGTTCAGCGCTTGAGCGATGGCGAAGTTCCTATGGAGTGTTGCGTTAGATTTGGCTGTTTGATCTGCGTGTTGGCTTCGATAGGCTGAATATCGAATATGTCATGTTGGATAGACTTTATGGTTTCAATTTTTTTGAATAAACCAATTTTATTGTCTGCTTTTTCAAGCGATGTCTCGCTCATAAATTTGATTAGTTTTTCGATGTCTTGAACGTTTTTTATATTAAAAAATTGTTTAGTTTTGCTTACATACACTACCGCTATTTTATTTCTTTCGACAAGTTCAATTGCATTACTCAGAGTACCCGTGCTACTGCCATCCCAAATCATAAAGCCATAATCACAGTCCGCAGCCATTGCTTTGTCTTTAACTGTGAAAAACTGTCGAGTTCCAGGCTTATAGGAAGTATCAACCTTTTTGGTGTCCCAATGCCCTATATTGTTTCTAGGCTTATCTCCTGAGCAATAAACAACAACGGAACGGACTTCATTTGATTTTAAGTATTCTTGAATAGAGCTATCAACACCACTTGCATCCCCAACAATGACTCTTAAGTTCGATGAGATAATATTTTTTAACCGTTCGATAACTTTAGAATCGAGTTTTTTTATATTGATTGAGCCAGATACAAAAACATTTTTCATGAGTTTTTCCTCGTTACTGCGACTACAAAAATCTTATTGATTTTTGTGTACTGTTTTAACATGACTGTAGCCGCTTCAAGTGATGACCCTGTGTCACACAGGTCATCCACAATTAACACATTATATTTACCATCAGCCAATACATCATTTACCTTAAAAGCAGAGCATAGTATTTTAATTCGCGCTTCTTTCGATGGGATATTTTTCACTTGATCTGTGCTTGATGTTTTCACCAACAAATTAAAGATTGCGGTTCACCCCCACGTGCGTGGGGACAATAAACGGAAAAGGTATCAAATTATTTTCAATTCCGGTTCACCCCCACGTGCGTGGGGACAATATTATCGCCGTCTTTTTTGCAGACGATAGGCGCGGTTCACCCCCACGTGCGTGGGGACAATCTACTAACACCTTGGTCTCCATAACCCAGCTCCGGTTCACCCCCACGTGCGTGGGGACAATACTGCTTGGGTGCCTGGTAGCATCAACCCGCACGGTTCACCCCCACGTGCGTGGGGACAATGTACAGTGTTGGATTTGCCATTTTTATCCTTCCGGTTCACCCCCACGTGCGTGGGGACAATGGAAATCATCATCCGTGATTGCGGCGAAGATTCGGTTCACCCCCACGTGCGTGGGGACAATGGGAATTCCCGCTGACAAATCAGCATTAACTCCGGTTCACCCCCACGTGCGTGGGGACAATGCAAGGCACTTCATAATCGACATGACGATGACCGGTTCACCCCCACGTGCGTGGGGACAATCGATGCTCGATATTGATACGAACATGATACGGCGGTTCACCCCCACGTGCGTGGGGACAATTTTGATGGGGTTGCTGAAGATGATGTCGCTGCTGGTTCACCCCCACGTGCGTGGGGACAATCAACCCTGCTGCGATAACGTCATCTGCCGAGGCGGTTCACCCCCACGTGCGTGGGGACAATTAAATCATTCTTTCCTGAGTTGCTTCCATTATCGGTTCACCCCCACGTGCGTGGGGACAATACTGAAAAAATATTAAATCTGTGGTACCCGAATAAGCAATAATCCTTCGAAGTCTTCAATTGCTCTCAATGTTTGACCAGAACTAAGAATTTGATATCCCTGTTCATTATCACTGCGATAGATCATCAAGCAACCGCCTTCCTTTACTTGTTTGCAAACCATTTCCCAAATCTTCTCCCTTACCATTGCCGAAACATTCCCCACAAAAACACCTGCCTTTGGTTCGAGGAACCAGCGAGATAATTCTCCTCTTAACCTCAGTGGCACATTTTCAAGGATGAAAACTACCATCATCTTCCCTTTCAGTCATTTGATCCATTTCCAGAGGATGCGAGCGCCCGCCTTCCACCGTGCCTAACTCCGGATCCCACAAAGAACCTGGTGCGGTAGCATCCCGGTCGAATGGTTCATTATCATCTGCTGTTTTCTGCGTTGAAAGCCCCAAAGCCATCTGGATATCCGGAATGATTCGTTTCAGCAGGCGGATAGAAACGAACATATCCCTGCAGGCCACCCGTACACGTTTTTCCAGAACATCTTTGGATTCAGCAACAACACGAAATGCAATTGGGATCGTAATCTCGTTTTTATAAAGATCAGCAACATCATAAACGAATGACAACATTTTCCCCGTATGAATGAACCCCAGCGCCGGCGAAAAGCCTGCTGACACCACTGCCGCGTGGCAGATGCCATAAAGACAGGAATTAGCAGTTGACAAAGCTCTGTTAACGGGGTCTGCACTGTTCCATTCGTTGGATTTGTAGCTGCGACCGGTCCAGGAGACACCGGACTCCTTGGCTGCTCTGGAATAAGCCGAGCGAACCCGTAATCCTTCCATTCCGCGAATTTGCTGAAGGGTCAGGGATGTATCCAATTTTTCGGGAAATCGTAACTGATAAAGACGACGTATCACTTGTATGCGACAATTATCATCCGCCCACATCTTCGCCTGGTGCAACAGGTTAGCTGAACTGCGCGTCTCTCCCATGCCCACTGCATAGAAACGAACGCCCTGTTCCCCGCACCAGACCACAAGGCAACCATGATCAGCAAGAACAGATATTGCGGCGTGAGTTATTGAAACACCGGGACCGAGCATCAAGAGAGCCAGGGTCGCACAGGGAACAGGTACTTTTCCGCGCGCGTCATGGATGGCGATAGCCAAAGATTCTTGATCAATTCGACAGTGTTCCACGTAGAGATAACTCAAACCATCACGAAACTTCGGAAGAATGTGTAGGTCCTTGATTTTCATAGCGTTCCACACTGCATTTGTGCTAACGAAAGAAGGCCAAAACCAAAGGCTTTGCCTGACCCTATGCCACGTTCAATAGCTAAATGAAAAAGGTTAATGTCATCAATTGTGAGAACTCCATCATAACGGACCAATCGCAGGCGGGCTTGATAATCGCCTTTCCCAGGTGATATTTCACTCAAATAATTTTCCTGTTGTGTATTCGGTTTGTGAAAAAAGATATAGGATGTCTGAATGATAATATTATCACTCATAATAGAGAATCCCGACCGAATGCTCTTTTGAACCAGCCATTCCAAAAAGTTTTCTGGCCTTACCGGAACTCGTCTTCCGTTACGCTTTTTTCCATCAGGCCCACTTTTTGTGTCTATTTTTTTAGTTGGATTTGCTGTCAGCCGAAACAGTAGTTTTTGCCCAATTGAAAATTGAGGATCAAAAGGCTTTATATCGGGCGGTGCAGACAGCAGAAACATAGCATTATGGAATGCAAAATCCCAGTCGGGTTCCACTGCAGACTGCACCAGAATGATGGCCCTGCCTCCCGGAATGGGATCGATACGAAACAGGAATCCGGCATCCTTTATTCGTGGTACATGAACTTGATGATATCCAAAATCCTCCGGTTTATAGGGCTTGAGAAAATCCTCATCAGCCTGTTTTCGCTCCCCGGAGGGAAATGCCATGCACAGCCGCTGATGAACCCTGTAAACATTCCGCAACCATGACCTTCCAGGGCGTGGTCGGTCGGGATGATCGCCAGCGTTGATCAAAAGCGTTGATAAGTACATTAGACCTCCTGGTTGGAAAGATGCCGCCGTCGGGTTTCTATTGACCGAAAACGAATAATTTCGCTTCGCTTCTCAATGATTTGTTCCCGCCACTTTTTTTCTTCCGGATTGATGCGGTCCAATCCCATGCCTGCGCCATATTCAATCATCGTCACTGCATCATGACAAAGCCGACACAGGGAACGGAGGTCATCCGGGGTTTCATTCCCTCCGGCCCTGCGGTAGGTGATATGCTGGACGGTCGTGGCCGGGGATTTACAAAGTATGCACAGATGGTGGTCAGCATCAAGACGTTTTATGCGAGCATGGCGGTATTCCGTATTTCTGTAGTCTGCCCGTGGTTGTGACGGTCGTGGCGTTTTATTCTGCGCCGGCTTTTCTGCAATGCCAATTTCCCGGTTTTTCCCCACTATCAAAGACTCTCTGATGACAAAACGAGGACAATGCGATGGAGGATCGAATGTCAGCGGCACATCGTAGAAAATGAGCGCATCGTCTGGCGGCTCTGGTTGATCGATTGTCGGTTCCCAGTCGATAAGACAATCAACTGTTTGCGGCATCGGATCACCGGCAAGTCTTGGTTGCCAGGGTATGGACTTCAGTGCTGAAACCAAATTCGGAAAATCGCCTGCCGGATGCACCAGCAGTGGACGAGATAGAGTACAACATTTTCTGCCCAGGTAAATTGGCCACCTGGGATTGTTGACTGCAATCTCCAATTCGGCGACCAAACTATGCTCACCCTGAAGGATAACCAGAAAACTTGCATCACAGAGATATTCGCGTCGGGTAACCAGGGGGCCTGGCTTTGTCTTGCTTCGGTTTTCACTGGTGCGCATCATCATGCCTGCTCCAACCGTATGATAATCCCACCATCGGACCCCCGGCACATCAATCCGGACTGCCATACGAAGCTCACTCAGTTTTTGAAGCCAACCGTTTGCAGCCTCCTGCCGTGAAATGCCGAGCGCTGCACAACACATTCCAATTATTCCTGATTTCGTAGGGGCTTCGCTTGTCCTTCTTATCACAAATTTCGACTGCTCCGTACCCCACGATTGCAATGGTCCTTCCAAACGGAGAAAGAGGGTGTTAACACTCATGACGGTACCTCAGGATTTACAATGCTTTTCTGAACATCGCTCCAGTCGTATCCGACCTCTTTCATTACGCTGGTAATCAGACCTTCAAGGGACATTATATTTTGTTCGGAAAGTGCAAATTCCTTATCTTCTTTCATGGCGTTAAGTGGAAAACGAAGATTTGGTGAAAACCAGAATCTTTTTTGAGGTTTGCCGAAGCCGATGTCAAGGTCATGTATGTATTGCCCAAGCTGTGCAATGCTCTGCGAGACGATATCTCTATCATTGACATCAACTGGTTTAGCGAAGGCGTTAGCGTAGCTGATTGGGATGTTTCTATCCTGGATTTGCACAAGTATCCCATCGGGGGGATTGTGGGCGGCGAAACTGTTTTGTTTGCCTGTTGGTGTAACCAGAGCAGCAGCACGCATAAAGGCCCCTACAGTGTGTGCGGCAAGGTCCATATTTCCCTCCAGGTTTTGGACCAATGTTTCCCAGTGAATCGAAAAATATTTGTAAAAACAAGATGATACAAACAAAGATTCATCAAGGTAGCCAGCACCTGCATCATCGCCAGGTATGTCGTCTGCGGCAACATAATAATCTACTTCCGAGCGGGCCTCGTGTGTTGATATGGCGTGAGCCACCTGAAGGGAAGCCTCTACTGTGGTGTTTTTAAGAATGCCTGTCTCTAACATTCTTCCGCTGAGCGCCATATCAGGAACGGATGTTTTTTCACTAATAAGCGTGCCAAAAGCTAACGCCAGTTGTTGATCGTCGGTTTTACCTTCGTCGTTATCCAAGAGATTCGCCATTTCCTGTATAGCCTCACGGGAGGTATAAACCAACATATCGCTTTTATCATCATCCTTATCCTTCTTCTCCTTGGATTTGATACCACAGCAACCAAGAATTTTTGCAGCTCGTTTCCTATTATCCGCTCCGGCTTTGCTTGCCTTGGCAATCTCATCCGCCAGTTTCCGGGTGCGGATCCCGCCACGCAACAACAAGAATTCGTCACTCATACGGATGCTTCGCTTAATGCACTGGCTGGAGATGCGCGAGCGCAATACTCCTCCGAAATAACAGGTTTTGGGAGCCCCCAAATCATCCCGGTTCAAGTTGGATGGGCTATGGTTTTGAATCGTGTGAATCTCGATTAACATCACTGTCTCCTTTTGTTAATTGCAAAAATTGGTTTGCCCATTTGAGCCGAGTGGCGTCTCTTTCCCAAATGGACAGATCGTATGTCAGTCTCACCCAATCAAGTTTGGGATATTTCAACTCTGCTATGCACTTCAGCGCCCATTGCAGCGCCGATTCGATTTTATTAAGCGGAAGAACCAACATCCTGTCGAATCTTTGAGCAAAACGATTACTGTCTTGGGTTTGGGTTGGTTGGCGTTTTTTTAATTGACTCGCAAGTGTTTCATTCGGGAAATGCGGAATCGGATAAGAAGCAAAAATTTTTGCAACCAACCATGCCACCTCACGGCGGGGCGCTTTGGAGCTATTTTGTCGCAGTGGCCACCAAATTCCGGCGAACAAATCGAACCCCTGTACCGATTGATCGAGACCCAGTCCAGCATGAGTACGTAACAGCTTTCGATCCCCCGCCTTTAACGTTTTCAAAACATCAATGAATTGTTCTGTGGCGGTCAATTTTTGCCTCCTTTTTTCCGATCGGATAGAAGTTTTTCACTTATAGTCATGTCCGGAAACACATTCTCGATCTGCTTGCGCTTTTGAATCGATGCTGTTGTAAAACCCGGTACGAGTGAATGCACTGCCATTTTGATCATCTGTTGATATTTCTTTGCTGCCAATTGCCAAGCTTCATCACATCCGGTAACCAGATCGGGTGCCATATTAAATACCACGGTTTCAACCTGCGGTCGAATCGTATTTAGAATTGATAACAATTCGTTATGTTTCCGGGAAGACGATTTTTCACCCGAAGACATGAACACATGAACCAAACGATTTGAAAGTTTTTTGCATTGATCTTGCCATCGTTCCAGTCTTTCAATGGATTCTTGATGCTGCTCCAAACCTGACAGAGGCACCAGAAACTCGATTGCCTCAAGATATTTATCATTCTTAACAGTAGAAAAACCAATGATCCATACCCATTTGTGTTTATCGGGTTCCGATCTGCGAATCACGCCTGCGGTAATTCTGGCCCACTGATTGGCTGCTGCATCCGCTGCATCTAAAACGCTACTGTTATGAAGAGACAGCATATCTCCTTTGCTGTTTGGTTCATAAATGACATGCGGATCCTTCCACATCCGAGTTGGGGCGCCATCATCCGTTTTGGTGCTCCCGAGCCCTTCAAACACACAGGATAAGATCAGCCGTTCCATGCGGCCGCAGGAAATACAATGCGCCTCAGAGGTTTCCGGATCGCTCAACCAAACGCGCCGAGGCAACCACGTCAATCCTGTCAGGAGAGGAACTTGTCCGCTTACCGGTAGTTTGAGATCGGGTCGAACCCACGCTGGTTCACCTAAATTTGGATTTGCGCTCCATGAGAGCCGAAGGGTTTCCGCCAGTGACTTTCCGAAGGGTAAGACATAGATTGGAGGTTTGGCATTAATACCGGGCGGTTTTCCCCTTCCTCCAGATGTTGAAAACAATGGCAGGCGTAAAAGCCCCATGGCGCAACAGGCAGGACACAATCCATTTACTGCATCGGTCGAATGTCGAAAATGCCACAGATTTGTTCCTGTGGGAATCTCGTGGATGAGATAATTGGAGGTAAGCTTCTTGTCATTGAGTTTCTGGTACTGAAAGAACCGCTTTTCCTGGCTTAGCAGGTTAAAGCAGTCCTTTTTATCGAAGAGTTTGGACAACCAGTCGGCAGGAAAACCTTCACAGAATTGTTTGTCCATTTTGTCTGGCGGATTTCCCATGCACCAATACAGCAGGGCCAGCAGGAATCGCAAAATTGCCATGCGATCCATGGGATTGCCGGCTGCTATACAACGGATTCTATCTGCCTCATTTAATGCGGTGTATATGCCAACATGGTCAAACTTCCCGTTTGAGCGCAGAACAGGAATCCATTTTTCTTCAAGCAGATTATAATTGTCTGATTTCATATTCATTGTTTTTTCTCAGGCCTTTGTATTGCAAAGGGAAAATATCCGGGTTGATGGCTGGATAATCAGATGCTTCTTCAAAATTCGTCATCAATCCGTTCAACGATAGACAGGATAATGGAAAATACAGAATAGGAGGTATTCTTCTTTATCTTGCGTATCCTGTCGTCAATGGGGAAAAGCCAGAAGCGGGAATTATTAAGCAGGATGGCAGTGTTATTGATGCACCTGTTGAAATGGGATTATCAACCGGATCGGCGTGCAGGAAACTGCCAGAGTCCGCATTCCCTGAAACCTGTCCGTACACAGTCGAACAGATAATGAGTCAACTACCGCTACCCTAATTCATGTTTCACGCCATTGCTTAGTACTACCTAACATTGGATTCCATTCAACGTCAGAACTGAGATTGAGCAATCCACTGAGATAAAACAGAGCCCTGTGGATGTGCCAAAGCTTACCATCAATCCATCCCAATTGCCCCCTTCGCCCACCAGCAAACGCCATTTTGAGAGCCGCTTACCTATGAACTGCGAGTAGGGCGTATCATGAGATACCTCATGGTAGAAATAGCCTGATTCTGCATCCAGGGGAAAGTCAGTCCGGGAATGTCCGCACCCAATACTTACAGCGGAAAAATCTAACATTGTCTCTATCTCAAGGAAATATCCTTCCAAACTGAGGGCGTACCCATCGGCAGTCGTGGGAGAATCATCACTGACCATCTCCCACACTCCAACGAGTTTACGATTAAGCAGGTGATCCTCAATAATGTCAAGTCTGTCTGTCATATTTTGTTTTAACCTCTTACGATGAGTTAATGACCAATCTCACCGGTGGTAATTTCATGATGGGGTATCGATATCCTGAGCGATTTTGATTCCAATATCCAGAGCCTTTCGGTTCATCTCCAGAAAACTGGGGTGAATGCGGGTTTCCAGCACACGAATGACGGATTCGGGTCTGACCAGACCAGTGATGGCTATCACAGCTCCCAACATGCAGATATTAAAGACAATGGGCTTTCCGATTGCATCCATCACCGACTGATACATGCCAAGCTCAATCTGCCGGGCATCCACCTTCAGCTCGGTCTTCACAAAGCGGGAATCCGTGATCAGCGTGCCGCCAGGGCGAATGATGGGATAGAACTTGTTGTAAGCCTCCTGGGTCAGGC
>Ga0194038_1000469_pt1 | contig 17872 bp, 25 predicted proteins | sample JunL226m_MetaG_FD_148630 | JGI IMG/M metagenome (GOLD analysis project Ga0194038, IMG submission 148630) | Anoxic zone freshwater microbial communities from boreal shield lake in IISD Experimental Lakes Area, Ontario, Canada - Jun2016-L227-6m | ecosystem: Environmental > Aquatic > Freshwater >... | reverse complement strand
GGGATGTACCGAGAATACACATTTAGCTTCTGCTCCAGGTTGGGCATCAATATGGAACTGACTTACACGACCATTAAAAGCATAAGTAGTAGTGTTTTCGCCAGAAACAAAAGCAATAACATAAGTGCGGTCAATAATGCCCGATTCAGAATCGGCACGCATCAATAACAAACCAGCATCAGAAGGATTCCAAGCGGCTGTAATTGTCATAGAAGTTGGGGCAGATTGTGTAGGGATTTTGTCCGATTGACGGCTACCAGCAACCATGAAAGATGCAACTGCATCATCTTGACCGAAAGCTGGAACTGCCTCTACATTAAGCTGTTCACCATCAGTACCTAAACCGCCAACAGTAGTACCAATAATGGTTTCTACACTAGACCATAAAGCAAGTTGAGCATTGGTTAAGACAGTAGGAGTGGATGTATCCTGACACCATAATGATGCCGAAAATCCTGGGATTACTACGTTGATATTAGCCATTTTTATTCCTTCAATTCAAAGAGTTAAGTAAATTCTATCTTATGCTGGAATATCTAGGGTGCAATCCAGAATGATTTGTTGCAATCCTATCTCATTATCGTATGTCTTGTAAAGCACATCTACATCTGCTTTAGCAATCCAAAAGCCAGTTAAGCCTCCAAATTGCCCCGTATAACCATGTAATGATTGTAATACGGTATTACATATATCCCAAGCATCAGTAGATGTTTTGGTAAAGATGGACATTTGAAAAATAGGTCTATCTATGCCTTTTACACTTTGGGTAGAGCCTGTATAAACGGGCTGATGGATATTTCTAAGCGACCAAGTTACAAATTTTGGTTCTGTAGCCCAATTACGGTTAAATTCTTGATAAACGGGAATAGGAGTAACTATAGATACAAGCTGTGCCTGAATAGCCTTAACATAATTTAATGGATTGTTTTGAGTCATACTGGCACTTCTGGGTCATTTCGATAACAAAGGAAAGTAACATTCATTCTGTCATCCGTTTCAAAACAGTCAGTAATTCGCCAGTTCATATCTCGCCAAGTAATAGAATATAGTTCTTGCCTATCTACCATCTGCCTTGTCCAAGGAGTGTAATTAAGGGTCAAATTCACTAAATCCGAATAAATCCGATATTTCTCAGAAATCTTTAAACTATTATGGACATCTTTAATCCTTGCCCTAGTCTTAAACCATTCCGTAATAGTTGTAGTGTATTCACCAACATCATCTACCCCGTTGGTTACGTTATTAACTACAATATTTTCATAGCGGGTAATCGCCATTTACATCACCAGTGGCTTATAAGGTCTTAATAGTTGGGCTACCCCAAATGGAATTTCATGTAAAACTCCAGCAGAAGTATTGCTACGATTATTATATAAGTGGGTAAAAAGCAACAATCCAGCTTGTTTGATATTAGGATATTGTGCAAGTGGGTTGGCATTAGTTGTATAAGTAACTACAACTGGGTTTGTTATTACTGTATTTAATGCATTAGGGATACCCGTAACAACCACTTTATTTCCTGTTGGGTCATAGAAATAGTTGCTTTTTGCTAAAAGAGTAAATACAGGTGGAGTGTTTCCATTCCAATAGCCTACTGAATTAATAACAGTTCCAGTAGTATTTCTAAAGTCTTGAGATACCTCTGGCAAGTCTAAGCTAGCTTGTGTCCCAGAAGTCCCTATAGCCCCGTAGTAGACCTTGTAGCTAATTGGGAATATAGACATACCTAAGTAGTCCTCAATAGCCATACGGGTCGCTAATTCAAGTCCAGTTAAATAACTATCTTGGCTTTCGTCTTGAAATAGATTTAACTGTTGGGTTAATTCATCAAGAGTAAGCCATCCAGTTTGAATATCTCTAGTAATCTGTTCAACCTTTTCATAGTTAAACGGATTTCTAGTAGTCCCCAGCCAAGAGCCACCTGTAACGGTATCTATAGTCATTTTTATGAATGAGTTAAACGTACACCAGCAAATACATCACGGACAGTAGAACAAACCCGTTTTTCAGCAAAAAGAGTGATAAATCCTGGTTTGGTCTGTTCGAATGCTTTGATACTCATTAGTTCGTTATCTGCAATCGTTACAAACTGATTCCAAGCGGCTAAATAAACTGGAAAATTACCAGAACCAGCTAATTGCATATAAGGATTAGGGATTACTGGGAAGCCAAACATATAAACAACAGCACCACCATCCTCATCACCTACTTCTAAGAAGTAAGGAATGCCAGAAGTAGTAGTTACCAGTTCACGCAACAATTTAATGGTCGTTGGGTGCATCATCCAGCAAGTAGTTGGGTCTGTCCAATATTGGGCTGGCAAAGCACCAGCTAAATTAGCCAAATCGTTGTAAGAAACGGCACTAGCGGAAGCCTGTGCTACTTGTAGCATGGTATGTCTGCCATTGGTTAGTGCAGAACCACTAGAACCAAAAGAAGCGGCTGAAGTAGAGCCAGCATAATAATTTAATCCACGCAAGCCCAAAGTTGCACCTGTTTGCACAGTTCCTGAACCAGTAGCATCATTATTAAGCATCATTGAAAGTGCTTCTTGTTGTGCAAATTCCAAAGCAATATCGCCAACAATAGAAGCATCAATTCCATTAATATCATCCATTACCGCAGTACGAACTGGTACTTGTGCGTTGATGTCTTTAACTGAAATTTGCCATACGGCACTGGCAATACCAGTCGTAGCATTGTTATTGTTAATACTATAACCCCACGGATTATCCGTAGAGTGTTGAATGTTAGTTACGTTACCCGTCTTAACGACAAAGGCTTGGTCTGAACCAATAGTGTCAATTACTCTAGCACCAGCGGCACGAATAGGATTTGCCATCCGCAAAGATGCAAAAGCATCATCATAAATAACACGACCACCAACTCCTGAACCAGAGCCAGTAAGCGTAGATGCCTCTTTAAGGTTTACTGTGGCTTCACCATCTTTAATGGCGGTCTTTACTGCTTCAAGAATTAAGTTCATATTAAATTCCAAATAAGTTAAAAAAAGGTGGGGGATTTCTCCCCCGAACCTTAGTCGTTAGCTGTTGCTGTGGAACGATAACGGATAATGGAGAAAGGGTCTACTACGGATGTAGCCAAACGCTTCTCGCCAAAATAAGTTATAAATCCTGGGAGAGTCTGGTCGTATCTACGGAGAACCATATTTAAACGGTCTACGATAGTATGACCACGTTGCCAATCACCGAAATACATTGGATAGAGGTTAGCCTTATCTACACCAGCATATGAAGGAGTGTCAAGATACTTATTGACAACAACATCAAAGCCAAGCATACGACCAACAATACCTTCTGTTTCCATTGGTGACATACGTTCAAATACTGGAGTGCCATTGTCATCAGTCAAGCCACGAATCTGTGCCAACATAATTGGGCTAACAATAAACTTAGCTGTAGGTGTCCAATATTGTTGTGGCAAATTGTAGATGAAGTTTACGATGTCTTTATACTGAACATTAGCCGCACCAACAGTAGAACCATTGGTAACGATTTGGTCATAAGTAGCTAGTTCAATCAAACCATTGGTTGAAAGAATACCGCTTGTACCAAAAGATGCAGTTGTAATAGCACCAGGAGTATAAGAAACTGCCGCACCGCCGTACTGGTTCAAACCACGCAAACCAAGTGTTCCACCGTATGTATTAGGTGAATCTGTTTGGTCGTCATTCTGAATCATAGACTGTGCTTCTACTTGACTAAATTCAGCAAGCATATCTGATACTACATTACCTTCCAAACCATCAATGTCGTCCAAAGCGGCTGTACGAATTGGGAACTGTACGTTCAAATCTTGCAAAACTAATTGCCAGATATTGGTATTTTGAGTAGTTGGAGTACCATTGTTTTGAATCTCATAGCCCCACTGAGCACCAGCATTTCCTGTTTTAGCACGGAACTGATAAACAGAACCATCAGTAGCAACAGAACGGGAAACACCACGCATTGGATTCATCAAACGCAATGGAACGAATACAGGGTCATAAGCAGTACGACCACCGACATCATAACCGCCACCATAGCCCGCTGGGTTACCAATTTGTGAGCCAGTTTCCTTCATGAAAGCATCATATTGGTCTACTGATTCAAACATTTTGATTTCTTTTTCTACACGATTACCTTTAGTGTAGAAGTCTTTTAATTGTTCTTTTACAGAACGATTAACTTCTTGGCTTACTGATTTGTAAGTTTTGATTAGTGCTGGTGCTTGGACTTCAGAAATTTTAGCTTCTAATGCGGCAACTTTTTCAGCAAATTCAGCTTTAGCTTCATCTACTTTAGTTACTGTGTCAGCTTTAACTTCTTCAATCTTAGCAATATTACTAGCTTCGATTGCATCTAGTTTTTCAATGATAATTTCGGACATGATAGTTCCTTTATTTGATGCGTTTAGATAATGCCTTCAATAATTCTCTTTCCTCAAGGGCTTTTAGAATTAAATCGGCTTCATTGACCACCGCTTCAAGTTCACCTTGTTGTGGGGCTTCCTCTAGAAGTTCTGGTTCGGCATCACGCTGTTCAAGCACTTTTTTGAGAATTGAAGATGCGGTGGTCGCATCTTTTCGGGAAAGTCCTGCATCACGCAAGGCTTTTTCGATAATTCGGGGATTGGCATGACCTTCGGAGTCAAAGTATTCTAGCTTCATAACTTCTGCGGCTGGATTGTTTGGATACATTACTACTGACACTTCACGCAAACCACCTTTAGTAATTTGGAAGAAACCTTCTTCTCCTTTTGCTGGGTTGCCGTCTGCATCCACCATAGCGGCTTCTTCTGCATAAGCACCTACTGAAACTCCACCGAACATATCGGGGCTTTCTTTTAATACGGAATAAAGGTCAGAACCACCTTGAGTATTCATATATAGACGACCTTTAGCTGTCATTCCAGCCTCGTCAAAGGTAAATTCGTTCCATTCACCCATTGGCATACCTAAATCGTTATGATTTAAGAACATAGGCAAGGGTTTACCAGCATCTGCAAATTCGGTAGCCCAATCTGAAAATCCTTCGGGTTGGTAGTTAAATTTCCTACCATCTGCACCTTCACGGGCACCCCAAGTAGTTACACGGGCTTCAAGGTTTCCGCTTGGTTGTTGTGCTTCGTTTACTTGCTGTTCCAGCGTTACCTTTGCTTCGCAAACTAAAGTTAGATTTTTCATTTATTGCCCCATTTGAAATAGCCTGATTATTATCTTGTATTTTTGGGGATTTGGTATTCTTTTTTGGAAGTGTAACATTACTACTCTTAATTTGAGAAGTAAATATTGATAGAACACGGTTTAATATATTCATGTTTTGCCTATATTCATAGTCCGTTTTTGGTTACCACCTCCACCACCAGTATCTTGGGGTGAATTTCCTTGTATATTATCTTGTTTTGCTGATTTTGCAACTAATTCATCGCCACCATCAATTTTGGGTAAGTTTAGATATTCTCTACCCTCATTTGGGGTCATAATACCATTAGATACTCCAGCCGTTACAAATTGCATTTGGTCAAGAGGAGCACCTTGTAAGAAATCCTTAGTATCAAACTCAATACTTAGATTTGGGTAGCCTTTTAATAGATGTTGCTTTAACTTTTGCTCAATATTCTCAATCATCGGAGCCATAGTGTTCTTATAGAACTCGTCCATCATAGTTTGAGTATTATTATATTTCATGTCCTGAATACCAACCATAGCTGGCGGTACTCCAAATAACCCGCAAATCCGCTTCATAGTTTGGACTTTTAAATTGGCGGCATCAGCATCCTGTAGGTTTAACATAGCTACTGTTTCAAACGTCATTCCTTGGTCAAGTAGCATTCCTTGTCCAGGCTTTGATAAATCGGTAACTCTACTGCCTGTCATACTAGACCATGCCTCTTTAAGCCTAGAAGCTATCTCTTTATACTTAGCATCAGGTATTACTTGGTCAGTACGAAATAATCCAGAAGGCTTTGCCCCGTTTTGCATAACAAAGTTAGCATATAGGTCAATATCTTGGTCTAACCCAATTAATTCGGAAGCAAGTATGCCTTTATTAAAGCCCGCCACACCTTGCCAAGCGGCTTCGCTAATGTGCATTACTTGATGGGCTGATAAAGGTTCATCTTTATTAAACCCATAACTAGGAGTAGTTAATCTATAAGAAGGGTAACGGGTTGGGGTTAGCTGGACAGTTATTAATGTCGCATCTAGGTTATACATTTCAATAGGAGTAGCCATAGAATCGGCTTGTTCTTTTCTCCACCATAAGGTAAAGCATTCGCCAGCAAGGTCTTGCCACATAGACCATTGATACCAGAACTCATATCTGGATTGAAAATTATTGGGTTCGTTTAAAAGATTTAAAACTTGCTTGGCTTTAGCTTTATCCCGATTACCTACTTCGCTAGATTCGATAGCATCTACATAAGCCCCATCATCCGCTTTATACCGAACTCTTATTGGAAGCTGGGATATTGCCCTTGCTTTAGAACCAACGCAAGCCATTACTGTTGAATTTCTAGATAATACGGACATATCTACAACACGACCAGCCGTTGTAGAGCTTCCTGTGGTTACATACAGTAATTGCTGGGAAACTGTCTGTCTGCCAGCCATGCCTTGATAAATGACATTATTACCAAGCTGAGTCTGTCCGAATAGGGTATTTGACTCTTTTTGAAGTTCTTTTTTTCCTTTAAAAATATCTAAAATACCCATGTTTTCCTCCGAAATTTTATTTATCTTACATTAAAACGACCGAAATCCAAAACTATTTGATATAAAAGGATTATCTAGTGAACAATGTGCTGAAATGATTAAAGCGATGATACCATCAACTTTAGCGGACTTGTCAGCTTCGTTTTTACGGATTTTGATGTTTCCATTGACATCTTCATAGACTTCGCAGTTTCCAAGTTGCCATCCTACAAAAGGATTACCATTATGCTTAATTTGATAGTTAAGAATTAACTTTTCAACGTATTTAGAAGGATTGGACAATACAGCCATACCTTGACCCACTTTTTTAACGGGGATACCAGAATCATGAAGTCTAGCAACCAAACTAGCCGCATTGTAAGCATCGTAACCTACCTCTTTTACATTATATTTTTCGCATTGTTGTTTGATGTATTCAGAGATTTCCCTGTCATCCATTACGTTACCTTCCGTTAGCTTTAAGATACCTGATTGCACTGCAACACGGAAAATGTCAGAATAGTGTTTAGGAACTAACTCATACCCAGCCTCTGGAAGAAAGAATTGGAATTCGGCTTCATAGTCTAACTCCCCATATCGTTTTAATGTGCATACAGCATTTAAATCTCGGGTAGCGGCAAGGTCAAAGCCAATAAAGACGGCTTCAGGTTCTCCCCGTTCTTCTGGTATTACTGATTTATCCCAGTATTCCCTATCAAGCCAAGCACTATTGGCAGATACAAAGATATTAAGGGTTTTACATAAGAATTCGTTTAAAGCGGCTGGCTTATGCTGGGCTTGGATTGCCCTTTCCTGAATAGCACTTTCAAAAACGGATATTCCGTGCATGGGGTTTGCTTTTGCCCAAATATCAGGGTCTCGCCAATCGTCCGCTGGGTCTAGTCCATAAAGCAATCCAAACCATCTAGGATTGTCAGTAGCCTCACCATGTAGCATGGATTGGTACATAGACATATCTTCATAAAACTTGGTTTCTTTAGTAAAGCTCGCAGTTGTAATATAAATCCGTAAAGGGTTTTGCCTTGCTACCATTCCCGAATGTAGAACCTCAATAGAGTTCCTATCTACAATTTGAGCCGCCTCATCAATAATGACACAAGAAGGATTTTTACCATCTCCCGTTTTCTTAGTATCTCTAGACAAGGCTTTAAACATAGATTGGGTATCGCCTGACTTCTTTATTTCATACTTAGATGCATTGAATAAGACTTGTAAGTCTGTGTCCATGTTTTCGATAAAGCCTTTGGCGGCATCAAAAACGATAGTAGCCTGTTCCCTATTGGTAGCAAGAGTAAAGACTTCTGCACCCGATTCACCGCAAAGTAATTCATAGAGTGCTATTACAGCAGTAAGAGTAGACTTGCCAGCCTTTCGAGGAATGAATAGTATTACATCTGTTACCATTCTTCTTTCTAAGTCTTTCTTGCCTCTAAATCCATATACCCCACATATAAGGAATATTTGAAATGGCTCCAAAACAATCGACTGCCCAGCCTGTGGTCCTTTTGTATGACGCAAAGAAGATGCAAAGTTTAAAACGTGCTGTGGAGCACGACAGTCAAATTGCCACTCCCAAGCCTTGTTTTCTACTTGGTCAAGGAAACGCTGGCAAGCAAGACGAACATCACGGCAAACATTAATATCGCCTTTAACTACTTGTTGTGCATAGATTAGTCCATCTTCCCAAATCACGAAGCAAATGGTCCTTTTAAAAATTTAGCAACAGCACTATCCTCTTCCATCTTTCCAGCACTTAAACGACTTCTAGGGGTAAGCCCTAATTCATTCATTAATTGAATAATGTAAGTAGTAGCTTTGTTCATAGCAGATAGATAAGGTGATGGTCCAACTGTCTGCCCATTGTTAAAGTTTGTTATTACTCCTGTAATCTTCATTCCTTCCCAACAGCGGACATAAGTTTCAATGTGAGTAGCAAGCATAGACAAAGCGTGTTTATCTACATCGTTTCCTATGCCATAGACTGTGTGGAGAAATTCAGCAGTTTCTTCCATAAAGATATCTCTATTCCAAGCCTTAGGATTATCTAGCCAATCGGCTTTCGGAATTCGTTTTCTAATGCTAGATGGGAGAGGAGTGATAGTTCCGTTTCTAGATTTTGTTCCATCAACGACATGAAGCTCTGGTGGCTTTTTATTCATTTCGAAGTTTTTCCTTATGCTTTAAAAATTTGGGTTTATTTCTCAAAAAATTCCATTTAAAATTGGAAAATGCTTTTGGAAACTATTATACCCCCCTCTCTCAAATTACCACATGGGTAATTGTATCCTCCGTTTGCTGTATTCGGAATCGGTTTTTTTTAAGTTTCTAGCTATTATTAGCCGTCTTTGGGTTATAAGTGATTGTTTGCCATTACCAAGGGGTAATCAATTAATTTATATTCTATAGGCTTATTACCTATTAAGTAATAGATAAAGACACCATCTTGTTCCATGCTTGTCTTATGGCTATGGCATTCATGGCATAAGGATTGGAATAGGTTTCTATAGAAGGCATCCTTCCCTATCCAACTCCAAGGAAATACATGGTCTATATGCTTGGCACTATTAACTATGCCCCTAGATAGGCATGATTGGCATAAAGGTTGTCTTGATAACTGAGATGCTCTTAATTGTTTCCAATGCTTAGTTTGGTACATAGCATTAAAGGCATCTCTTTCTTTTGTTCTAATTTCTTTATAGACATCCCTCCCACCATGCTCTATACAGAAGCTATTAAACTTACTCTTAGTATTCTTACAGCCTAAAGATGCACATTTAGTATAGGTAGGTAGGGTAGGCAGTTATCTAACTCCAATAAACTTATGGGTTTGAATACTTATCTTCCATCCGTTATTAGTAGCCTCTCTAATACATAAGGCAGTTGCTTTATTGCTTTGGCTTAATGGCTGTAACCAGATAGAAGGGTCTTTACGAGCATAAGGCAATACCTTTTCTTTTATTACTTCAATGTCTGTTTGTTTGCCTACTGGAAACTTAATCTCATCTGCTAATAAATAATTACCATGTAATACTTCCATTTTGCCAGCCATATTGATTTTAGGGCTTAATGTAATAAAGCTATCTGGATGGCATTTAATTTCATAAGTGCCTGATGTTTCTATTTGGACACTATATCCATTAGCAATTAAAGAGCCTGTTAGGTTTTCTAAATCATATAGACAAGGCTCTCCACCAGTTAAGACGATATGCTTGGCTTTGTAGTTTTTAAGCATAATAAGAATGTCCATTAGGTGCATATAAGCAAAGTTTTCTGAATCCTCTACTTTTTGAAGCATGGGCTTAATAGACATTACTTTTTCTTCTTTTACTTCCCAAGTATGCTTAGTATCACAAAAAGAACAGCCTACTGGACAGCCTTGCAATCTAATAAAGACAGATGGAGTGCCTGTAAAGCTAGCTTCTCCTTGGATGGATTCAAATACTTCATTTACGGGATATATAGTTGTCATAGTCTTCTTTTGCCTTTTCTTTGTTTTCCCACGGAAAGACAATCCAATCTTCGTCTTTCATAGTTATTGCTGATGTAATTGCTCCTAAATTACAAGTATCTCTTTTAACTAATACATAAGCTGGGTAGGGATACCTTAATCTAACTTGTGTTAATGTCTTTCCTGAATCTGCTATGTCATCTACTATTATAGATAACTTAGTAGGTCTACTAACTATTGGCTTTCCCCATTTATGAGAAAGAGCAACGGCAAGGACAAGTCCACCTCTAGGAATAGGATAAAAACTATCACATATAGGTTTAGGCATTTGGTTTAAAGCAATATCAAATTCTTCCCAACTAATAAATTTCATTTTCATTTGGTATAGATAGCAGAATTTGCACCATGTTCTTTAACTTGAACGGAAACTAATTTGCATCTAGGGGCAAATCCAGCATCATTAAGCCATTGTTCTGTTACTTCAAAGACCATTTCGGCAAACTTTTCACACCCACCAGCAGGAATTATTACAAGGTCTAATACATCTAATTCATGTCCTTGCTTAAAATATTCTAATTGTGGGTCGTCTTCTGCTACTACTAATTTATGGTCAAAAGTATCTTCTAGAATAGCTTTTAAGCCTTTAAGTCCACCAAAATCTACTACCCAATTCCTAACATCTAGTTCTTCTGCTGAAAAGCAAAATTCAAAAGCTAAAGCATATCCATGAACAAAACGACAATGACTTTCTGCTTTCCATTGTCTAAAAGCACAAGAAATACCTAAATCATGTCCAAAAGTTTTAGTAGATAGAAATGTCATTTAATAAGCCTAAAGAATTCTGCCCTTGAATCTGGGTCATTAAGGAAAGTACCACGCATAACGGATGTAGTCATTTTGGTTTCTGATTCCCTAACTCCTCGCCATGTCATACATTGATGAGTAGCCTCTACAACTACAGCTAACCCTTTAGGAGTAATCATTCTTTCTACTAAATCTGCTAATTGGACTGTTGCTTCTTCTTGGATTTGGGGTCTAGCCATAACCCACTCTGTAAGACGAACAAATTTAGAAATACCAATAACCCTATCAGAAGGCAAAACACCAATCCAAGCCCTACCAGTAATCGGGACAAGATGGTGGCTACAAGCACTTCGAATAGTGATAGGACCGATAGTATAAATTTGGTCAAGTTCTTTAGCATTGGGAAACTCCGTAACTTTAGGCATCTTGTCATAACGACCCTTAAATACTTCTTTCAAATACATTTTTGCTACTCTTTTAGCAGTTTCTTTGGTGTTATGGTCGTTTTCAACGTCAATTACTAGGCTTTTTAATACTTCTAATATCTTTTCTTCTACCTCAGACTGTAATCGGTCTATATCGCCTTCGATTAAATAGTCTGAAATGTTGTCATTAGCAAAAAAAGTGCCTTCGCCTTGCTGAATTCTGCCTTTAATGGATTCAGATGCACTCATTTTTTATTCCTAAGTTTGTTGTAATTTTTGGTATCTGGCAATTCCATACGCTTTTCTTCCCATGCCCTTACCACTAAAGGGTCTGGAACTCCAGCTTCGGCAAATCCTTGTGCCCTTAAAGTAGTGGCATGGTCTTTGCCTACTGGTGGGTATTTGCCATCATAAGCTGTATGACTGTAAGCCAAAGCATCCATACATCCATCTAATTCCATAGCCAACTTAATGCTTTGGGCTTTAGATAAATCCATTAAAGGAGTTAAAATGCGAAAGTTAGTAATCCCTAACGCTTCGTTAATGGTTTCCGTTTGGCTATTAATAAATTGCTGACGGCAATCTGGATAGTTAGCATTATCTTGCTGGCAAACCCCAGTAACTAAGTCAAAGCAATCTTTTTCTAAAGCATAATTGGCGGCAATAGTTAAAAAGAAAGCATTTCGCATTGGTACAAAAGTTAATTCAACTCTGTCCCCAATAATTTTATCCATGCTTTCGTAGTCTTCATATTCCTCTAACTGCTCATCTGGATTAGTTAAAGGGCTTCTACCTTTAAGAATATTGGGAACATTTACTACTTGATGGGATGCTACTTTAGCCATTTCTGCTATTTTCTTAGCAGATGTAATTTCCCGAAGATGCTTTTGCCCATAATTAAAAGTAATAGCATGAACTTCATCGAAATGTTGTTTTGCCCAAAATAGGCAAGTAGTGGAATCTTGCCCACCAGATAAAACTACCATTACTTTAGACATTTTCTTTGTCCTTTACGATTACGGCTGTTGGATTGATTGAAATACCGCCTCTAGGCATAAAATCTCCTCTTACCTTTATCCATTTTGGTTCCATTAGCTTATAAAGGTCAGAAGCAATAGTATTAACGCAATCCTCATGGAAAGAACCATGCTGACGGAAACCAAATAGGTAAAGTTTTAAAGACTTACTTTCAACTAAATATTGGTCTGGCTGATAGAGAATAGTAATATTGGCAAAGTCTGGTTGCCCTGTCTTTGGACAAATATGAGTAAATTCAGGACATTCAAGTTCCACTTCATAATCATTTTGGGGAAATTGGTTTTCAAACCTTTCCAAAATTTCTGGATTGTAGGCGGAAGAATAATCTGTAGTAGTAGCACCCAGTAGGGTTAAGGTTTTGGTATCGCTCATGGTTTTCCTTTAAACAAGTTTTTTAGATTGAAGCAAGTGAAGTGAGTCAAATATATTGTTAATCTGTGATTCATTGCCCAAAGCAAGATAAATCCTAGTTCCTAAGTTTCGTTCTACTTCTATTGCTCGTTTTACATGGTTAGTTACCGACATAAAGCTAGCTAGACCTCGAATAGATTTACCATTAAATGGAGTTGCCCCACCTTCCCAAGCCTGTTGGCTAGCAAGTAAAGCAATTTCCGAATTAGTAAATCCTGACTTCTGTAGATAGTGTATTACAGTTTGAGGTGGCTTTCTATAAAATTCTTTTCTATTTATGCTTTTAAGTTTGCCACCACCAACATAGTATTGAAGATTTCCAAAGCGTTGCCCAGAATATAAGCTAGAACTATCTACTGAATACGGCTTGTAATGCTTAATAAACGGAACATTCACAAAGCCTAGCCAATGTGCGTGTCTTTCCTTGTTTACTTCGCAAAACCATTTTACATAGTTAGTATTTTCCCCACCAATTACAATTCCACCAAACATAATGTAATCCGTATAAGAATAGAATTCTTCTAACCTTTCAAGAATATCACCTCTAGTAAATACAGGCATAATATCCGTAAAGCCAGCATCCAGCATCTTATGGTAATTAACATAAGTGCCTTCTGGATTGCCAAATACATCTAACTGGACAGCTTTATAGTCCCATTCAGAAGGAATAGTCTTTAGAAACTTCATGTAATCCTCTAAAGAAATCTCTTTTCCCGTATTCCAAGCAGTAAAAGCCCCCGAATCCACAAATAAACGAAAAGTGCTTGGGTCACGGGCTTTTAAATTGTCAAAAATTCCTTGTTTGAAATAAGGGAAAGCAACAAGTATGTTTAACTTAGGAGACTTCAACATCTTCTAGCCCTAAAGAATCAATTAAATTGGTTACTTTTTCCCATACGAAATCTCTGTTTTCTGGGTTGCAAGCAATATAAATTTTTTCTTTCGCTAGTGAATCTTTCGGTTCAATTCCATCCATCTTTTCAATATCACTATCCCAAGCCCTAAAAAGAAGGTTTATTTCGTCAGTAGTAAAGCCAGTAGCAAGAGATTCGGCAGAAGAAAGTCCTTCTAATTCAATTTTTAAGAGTTCCTCATCCCATCCAGAATTAAGGGCAATCTTGTTGTTAGCAAGAATATAAGACTTCTTTTCCCCGTCTGTCATGTTGTCATGCCGAATACAAGGCACTTTATCCATGTCTAGTTTTCTAGCCGCTAATACCCGTCCATGCCCTACAAGAATAGTATTATTTTCATCTATCTCTACTGGGTCACGAAAGCCTAAAAGCTGGATAGCACCAGCTAACTGGGCTACTTGTTCATCACTATGAATCCTAGCATTATTGGCATAAGGAATTAACTTTTCAATCGCTACCTGTTCTATCTTCATAGATTACTCATTTTGGTTGGGGAATATGTATAAAGCCATACTTGTTTACGGCTTTTAGGTGTCGTATTGTCCGTTGGTTCCCGTTTAACATACCGCTGACGCATTAAATAACATAGTCCCATGCTAGCCTCGTTGGGAAGCAAATCGACAGCTTTGGCGGTTATCTCACGCAAAGTAAGAGGTTTCTGTTGGGCTTCAAATACTGCCCGAATCTTGACTACGGCATTAGACATAAAAAAGCCCCCATGTGTTAGATGAGGGCTATCATACTCCACAAGTATTACTTGTCAAGCAGTTAATAAAGCAACTGCTCTATCCTTCATAGAATTACCCATTCCAAACCAAGCATTGTCTAAACGAGCATCATTAGAACGGCTTGGGGCATGGTGGTCGTAATACTCAGTAACTGCATTAAGCATTCCCCACTTAGTCCAGCCAGCAAGTTCAAAACCTTTAGCCTCGCCATCAAATAATTGCATAATTTTGCGGTAAGTGCGGTTATTCGTAGAATCTTCTGCTTTGACCTGATTAACGGGTTTAATAAGTTCCAAGACAAATTCATGGGCTTGAAAAATATCCAGTTTTTGCTTTTGAAGGTATTTACCCATTTCTAAAAAAGCCCCAAAAGATTGAACTGCCGTCCCTAGTTTAGCTTTAACTACTTCATGGTCAAAGACAGAAACATGGCTTAAAGACACGCAATGGCTTCTATCAGATACAGCAGAAGTTAAAGTATTATTACAAACCACTCTGACTGTAGTAAAACGGGCAGTAGTAGCTAAAGACTTGTCGCATGAAGTTGAAAGCAAAAGAAAGCCACCAACACCATCACCTTTAGTGATTTCGCCATACTTGCCAGTTTCTGCTAATGCCCATAGATGCTTGCCACCTTTAAGAGTGCCAGCAGTATGAATACGAAAGCCTGATTCGTCTACCAAATCACGGAAGAACTCTAATACTTCTTTAGGCTGGACAGCTTTGTAGCGGTTAGTAACTACTGACAAAGGGGCATTAGTATCAGAACGATAAAGAACATTTTGGTTATTAAAAGTTTCCAAATTATGATGTTCGTTATTGTCTACGACCTCGTAATGAACTGGGGCAGATTTAATTTCCCAATCCATACCAGCCGCTTTTTGCCAATCTTCTATAGAAGAATTTTCATCTATAGACTGACCCAATTCATGCCAAGGAGTTTCGCCAACGAAAGCCATTTCAACGAAACCATCTTCTCTAATTGTTAGTTCATGTGCCATTTTTATTTCCTTTTCGTATTAAATTGACAAGCCAAACATACAGCCATAAATAATGCCTACTATGACAACTGCTAATACTTCTACCCAAAGTGGGATTTTAAGAGTGTTGAATTTCATTTTGATTTCCTTTTCGTATATGGCTTAATTGCCATACAAGTATTATAAGATAGTATTTGTAACAAATAAAACTTTTTTTTAAAGACCATATAAAAAGGTTCGGTACTAAAAGAAAAACCCCTTTCGGGGCTTTCTATTACTTCAACATTTCTTTAAAAAATGCTTTTTCTTTTGCTTTTAATTCTTCTATATTACTTTTGCAATCTTGACAATCGCATGGAATAACGTCGGTTTTTGCGGCTTTTCGTATTTCAGCAAGTGTGTCATATCCTCTGCAATGAACTAAATCATCTGAAAATCTAAAGCCGAATGGCAACCACCAAAAATACGCATCACCATCTGGGTCAACATCACGCTTAATATCTAATATGTATTTCATCTTATTTCCTTTTCATAGGTTTAAAGAGCAATTACATGGAACACAATTTTGCATCCCATAGGACTATTATAGCATATATTCGTTTCAAATACAACCTATATTTAATAACGAACTAATTTGGTTCGGTATTGGGTGGGGTGGTACTACGAAAAGGATTAGTAGTTTTTAGTCATACAGGACTGCACCACCCCATAGAAGGTGGGCTACTAATTGCAAGATGGAAAATGTTACTAAACACCAGCTACTATTACTGGCTAAGAGGTGGCTTTACGACCTAGTTTGTAACAAAATGCAGTTTTCGCCCGTAAATCTTAGAAAGGAATATCATCGTCTATATTGCTTACTGATACTGCTGGCTTAGAGCCGTCTTTAGGTTTGGGTTCCATTAAGGACATCCAACCATCCCAGCCTACAGGAGTTCCATCAATTTTAATGGATAGTTGCCCCTTATCGTTCTGAAAGCATACTCCCATTTTAAACCAACGATTTTTCTCTGCACCCGTATTGTCTTTATAAGTGCCATTCTTTGTAAATACTTCATAGCGAACTGTTGCCATTACTACCTCCTAGTTTTTCAATTAAAGATTCAACCTCTGATAAGAACTGCTTTACTTCTACTTCCATATCGGCAATGGTGTCATTACTCCGATATAACCGCTTAATAAATAAACGATTTCTTTCAGGCAAACGAGGGTCATAGCTGACAAAATCACACCATTCCCTATTGGTTACCCACATTTGGCACTGCATTTGTTTGTAATACTCTGTTGGCACTACACCAGCATCTAAATAGTCTATATGAGTAGTGGTGTTTGGACATTTGATTTCAACTAAGCCATCATCCCCAACAAGACCATCAGGACTGACCCCAAGCCATTTAATTGTTGGGTGAATCCAGAAACCCGTCTTATCTACAAAAACCTCTTGTGCAACCTCATAAGCCTGTCTAGCAAAAGGTTCCTGTAAAACTCCCCACTCCATAGAAGGATTGGAAAAGGATTCCATAATTTCATTGGAAAGCCTTTCCGCTACTATTCGGGTTCTATATTTCTTCCGTGTAATAGCTTCTCCAGATTTACCTTTAGCCATAACATCAGCAATAGAGCTACCAGATACATGACCTAATTTAATTCTTTTCCATTCGTCTGTGCCTTGAATTACTTTTTGGGCGGCAAGCCTATCTTCTGTCGTAAAAGTAGTCATTTTCTAGCTTTCATCATTGCATCAGCCATTTGATAAGCAGTATTAGCAATCAATTCTTGATAATTCTTATCAGCCTGAAAGTTGCTTGTTTTATAACTATCGTCATTTTCTTCACTTGAATGATAATTTTCCCAAACTTTGAAAGCTAATGGCATAGCTTTAGTCGCAAAGTAATCACGCAAATCCATGCCGTTGTGTTGAGGGTTAAATTGTGGGTTATATGGAAATGCTTTCATACCACCTCCTTAAAAAGCATAGAAAGCTGTTGCACCATCATATCCATCTGGTCAGCAACCCATGACGGGTTATAGTCCTCAAACGGCTCCCATACTGCTAAAGATTCACAGTCCAAGTCCATTTCGTCAAAAGTACCTTCTTGCTTTCGCAAATAGTTGGTCAATTCTTCATAAGACCATTCGTCTGGAGTTAAAGAAAAAAAGAAGTTGCGAGCATACCATTCAGATTTAAGTTCTTTAGGCATTATTATCCTCAACTTCTTGTGATAAATCCTCCAAATCAGCTTTCGCATCATCTTTAGCAAATTCTAAAGAAGTTAAGGCTTGGCTATCCCCTTTACAGGCTTTAACTGCTGTAATGTATTTAATTCTTAAATCCTCTAATGAAGTTGCTGATTTAATAGATTGCAAAAATGGGGTTACATCTATTGGTTCTACTGGAGTATTGTCATC
>Ga0194038_1000465_pt1 | contig 17904 bp, 18 predicted proteins | sample JunL226m_MetaG_FD_148630 | JGI IMG/M metagenome (GOLD analysis project Ga0194038, IMG submission 148630) | Anoxic zone freshwater microbial communities from boreal shield lake in IISD Experimental Lakes Area, Ontario, Canada - Jun2016-L227-6m | ecosystem: Environmental > Aquatic > Freshwater >... | reverse complement strand
TCCGGCGCGACGGTGATGATCGCGAACATCAGCTGGAACGCCACGAACACCGTCTGCGGGATGGTGCCCGCCAGGGGCACCGACACCTCGGGGGCATCGGCGCTTGCCTGCAGGAAGGTGCCCCCGATCAGACCTCTGAGTCCGAAGTACTGACCGGGGTCACCGAAGAGATCGTGTTTGTCCTCACCGAACGCTATGGAGTAGCCGTAGAGCACCCACAGCACCGTGACCACACCCATGGCGCTGACGCTCATCATGATCATGTTGAGCACGCCGCGGGCGCGCACCATGCCGCCGTAGAAGAACGCCAGCCCCGGGGTCATCAGCAACACGAGCGCGGCACTTGCCAGCATCCACGCCGTATCACCGGTATCCGGGGCTCCCATCACCGGGAAACCATTCACTCGCCGTCGCCTCCTTCACGTCGCCCCACTGGCACTTCGCCCCACTGCGCACACCATGCGCAGGAGTCGTTTCCGGACGGATGCCTCGGTGTTTCGTGTCCGTGAACGGGTGACCCGGTTAGGTTTCGGTGGTGTTACGCGGCCGATGCGGCGGCTCGCGATTGGTCTCAGCCGAGCAGCGCGTCGACGAACGCCGCAGGTTCGAACGGCGCCAGATCGTCGGGCCCCTCCCCGAGGCCGACCAGCTTGACCGGCACGCCGAGTTCCTGCTGAACGCGGAAGACGATGCCACCCTTGGCGGTTCCGTCGAGTTTCGTCAGCGCCACACCGGTGATGTCGACGACGTCGGCGAAAACCCGCGCCTGCGCGAGGCCGTTCTGGCCGATGGTGGCGTCGAGTACCAGCAGCACCTCATCGACCGCGGCACGTTTCTCCACCACCCGCTTGACCTTGCTGAGTTCGTCCATCAATCCGGTCTTGGTGTGCAGTCGTCCTGCGGTGTCGATCACGACCACGTCGGCGCCCACGGCGATGCCCTCCTCGACGGCGTCGAACGCGACCGACGCCGGGTCGGCGCCCTCGGCTCCCCGCACGACGTCCGCACCCACCCGGGACGCCCAGGCCGCAAGCTGATCGGCGGCGGCGGCGCGGAAGGTGTCGGCGGCCCCGAGGACCACGCGTCGCCCGTCGGCGACCAGCACGCGGGCCAGTTTGCCCACCGTGGTGGTCTTGCCGGTGCCGTTGACTCCGACGACGAGCAGCACCGAGGGCCGCCCGGCGTGCGGCAGAGCTTTGATGGAGCGGTCCAACCCGGGGTCGAGCTGGTTGACGAGGACCTCGCGCAGCACCGCGCGCGCTTCGGCGTCGCTGTGCACGCTGCTCTGCGCGAGAGCCGCACGCAGCTGACCGACCACCGATGAGGTGGCCACCGGCCCGAGGTCGGCGATCAGCAGGGTGTCCTCGACGTCCTGCCAGGAGTCCTCGTCGAGGTCGCCGCCGCCGAGCAGGCCGAGCAGGCTGCGCCCGAAGGCGTTCTGCGACTTGGCCAGCCGTCCGCGCAGGCGCTCCAGGCGGCCGGCCGGCGCAGCGATTGCTCCGACATCAGATCCCGCAGCATCAGCTGCCGGAGGAGCAATGGCGCCGGCATTTGATTCTGTAGGAGCCGGTGTCGCCGCCGGTTCCGGCAGGTGGACCTGTGCGATCGGCCGCTTCGGCGAATCGCGGGGTACGGCGGCGTCATCACCGACACCGGGCAGTCCGGTGGTGTCCAGCCGTGCTGACGATTCTGTGAAGGCGATGCCCGAGGAGGCGGTGTAGCCGCCGGAGCGGTCCGCGGGTGTGGCAGCCTCGAGGGGCGTGACCGCGCTCCCGCGCAGGCTGACCTGCCGGCGCCGGTAGCGCAGGGACCCGATGACCAGCGCGACGACGACGAGGACGGCGATGACCGCGACGGCGATCCAGAGACCCTGGGACACCGCGTCATTCTCGCAGGGATACCGATGAGCGATGTCGGCGGCGGGCTCCCGGCCGGTGGACTGGGCGCCCGCAAACTCCGTCACATCGACGCCTGCCTGCACGGCGCGGTGGAGCACGGCGTACTCACCACGGGCTTCGAGCACTACCGGCTGCCCTACAACGCCCTGACCCAGACCAGCCTGGCCACGATCGACCTGGGTGCCCGGTTCATGGATCATCGACTGGCCGCACCGGTGCTGATCGGCGCGATGACCGGCGGGGCGGAGCTGGCCCGCACCATCAACCGCAACCTCGCCGCCGCCGCGCAGAAACTCGGGGTGGGCATGATGCTCGGCTCGCAGCGGGTGATGCTGGGCGACGAGTCGGCGGCGGTCAGCTTCGACGTCCGCGATGTCGCGCCGGACATCCTGCTGATCGGCAACATCGGGCTGGCCCAACTACCCCGCACCCCGGTGCGGCAGATCGCCGATGCGCTCGCACGTGTCGGCGCCGACGCGCTCGCGGTGCACACCAACCCACTGCAGGAGGCGATGCAGGACGGCGGCGACACCGACTTCACCGGCACGCTTGCGGCCTTGAGCCGGCTCGCGGATGACCTGGGTTACCCCGTGATGGTCAAGGAGGTCGGCCACGGCATCGGGGTGCAGGCCGCCGCAGCGTTGCGCGGCATCCCGATCGCCGCGGTCGACGTCGCCGGCGCCGGCGGCACCTCATGGGCGCGGGTGGAACAGGTGGTCCGCTACGGCGAGGTGCGCTACCCGGCGGCGGCGGACTGGGGTGTGCCCACCGCGCAGGCACTGCTAGAGGTGCGCGACGCGCTGCCGGGCGTGTCGCTGATGGCCTCCGGCGGGATCCGCTCCGGAATGGACGCCGCGAAGGCACTGGCGATGGGAGCCGACGCGGTGGCGGTGGCCCGCCCTCTGCTCGCACCGGCGCTCGAATCGGCGGCCGCCGTCATCGACGTGCTCGGCGGGCTCATCGAGGAGTTGCGGATCTGCCTGCACGGCGCGGGCGCGAGCGATCTCGCGCGCCTGCGCAGGATCGGCGTGCAGCCCGTCTAACCCTGGGCGCTGCCGACCAGGTTCTCGCCGCGCATCCGCTGCGAGATCACCGCCGTGATGCCATCACCCTGCATGCTCACGCCGTAGAGGGCGTCGGCGATCTCCATGGTCGCCTTCTGGTGGGTGATCACGATGAGCTGAGACTGCGTGCGCAACTGCTCGAACAAACCGATCAGCCGTTGCAGGTTCACGTCGTCGAGGGCGGCCTCGACCTCGTCCATCACATAGAACGGCGATGGCCGCGCCCGGAAGATCGCGACCAGCATCGCCACCGCCGTCAGTGATTTCTCGCCGCCGGAGAGCAGCGAAAGCCGCTTGACCTTCTTACCCGGCGGGCGGGCCTCGACCTCGACGCCGGTGGTCAGCATGTCGCTGGGATCGGTCAGCAGCAGCCGGCCCTCGCCGCCGGGGAACAGTGCCGAGAAGACCTGCGAGAACTCGCGTTCCACATCGGTGAACGCCTCGGAGAACACCTGCAGGATCCGCGCGTCGACATCGGCGACCACGTCGAGCAGGTCCTTGCGCGCGGCCTTGACGTCCTCGAGTTGGGTGGACAGGAAGTTGTAGCGCTCCTCCAGCGCGGCGAACTCCTCCAGCGCCAGCGGATTGACCCGGCCGAGTTCGGCGAGATCGCGCTCGGCGCGCTTGGCGCGACGCTCCTGGGTCACGCGGTCGAACGGCATCGGTGCCGGCGCGGTGACCTGCTCGCCGCGTTCGCGGGCCTGCTCGTATTCGGCCATCTCCAGTTCCGAGGGCGGCAGCAGGGCGTCCGGACCGTACTCGGCGACCAGATCGTCGGCCGACATGCCGTACTGCTCCAGAACCATCTGCTCGAGTTGCTCGATGCGCATCGCCGCCTGAGCCTTGGCGACCTCGTCGCGGTGCAGCGCATCGGTGAGCGTGGCGATGGTGGTGGTGAGTGCGGCGACCTGCTCGCGGGTGGCCACCATGGCCTCGGCGCGCCGCTGACGCTCAGCCGCCAGCGCATCACGGGAACGCGACGCCGCCGCCACCACCGCGGCTAGCCGCTCGGCCAGCCGGCGCCCGGCCTCCGACACCGCCCCGGCCACTTCGGCGGCATGCTGACGCGCAGCCCTGGCCTGCTCCGCGCGCAGCCTCGCCTCACGTTCGGCGGCGGCGGCGCGGCGAAGCGAATCAGCCCGGCCCCGCACCGCGTTCGCACGCTCCTCGGCCGTGCGCACCGCCAGCCGGGCCTCCACCTCGACACCGCGGGCCGCCTCGGCCGCTGCCTGCAACTGATGACGTTCTCCGGAGGAGGTGTCGACGACGTTCTGCGACTCCTGCGCGGCGTGCAGCCGGCTCTCCAGTGCGGTGAGTTCCTCGACGGTCTGGGTGCGACCCGACTCCAACTCGTCGCGCTGCGCCTGCAACCGCCGCCACTCCTCTTCGGCGGTGCGTGCTTCCTGGCCGAGTCTGCCGAGCTGCTCGTAGATCGCCGAGATGGCGGCGTCGGACTCGTTGAGCGCGGCCAGTGCCTGCTCGGCGGCGTCCTGACGGTTGGACTGCTCGTCAAGCGCCCCCGCCAGTGCGGCGCTCAGTTCGGCGACCTGATTCTGCGCGACGGTCAGATCGCGGCGGGCCTTGTCGATCTCGGTCGCGATCTCCAGCGTGCTGGGCTTGCGGTCCGAGCCGCCGTCCACCCAGCCCGCACCCACCAGATCGCCGTCGCGGGTGACCGCGCGCAGGGTAGGACGCTGCACCACGAGGTCGAGTGCCGCACCGAGTTCGTCGACGACGGCCACACCGGCGAGCAGCGCCGTCAGGGCGCCCTGCAGCCGGGGCGGCGCCTCGATCAGATCCAGCGCCCAGCGTGCGCCGCCGGGCAACCCGCCCGAGTCCCCCCGCGCGGGCGAGGGCCAGTCGGCGAGCAGGATCGCCGCGCGTCCCCCGTCGGCGTCCTTGAGCGCACGCACGGCTGAGCGCACCGATCCGGAGTCCTCGGCGGCCACCGCGTCGGCCGCAGGACCCAGCGCCGCCGCCACCGCGTGCTCGTAACCGGGCGCGACCTTGACCAGTTTGGCGACGGTGCCCAGAAGCCCTGCGCCACTTCGGTTCTCCACCAGCCAGGCGGCGCCGTCCTTGCGCGCCAGACCGACCGAGAGCGCCTCGATGCGCGCTTCCAGCGACGCCACTTCGCGCTCGGCGGCCCGTTCGGCGCTCTGCAACTCGGCGACGCGCTCATCGGCCAGGCGCAGAGCGGCGACCGTGCGGTCGTGGTGCTCGTCGAGACCCACCTCGCCCTCATTGAGTTCGGCGACCCGGTTCTGCACCGTCTCGAATTCGGCTTGCGCGGCCTGCGTGCGGGCGGCCGCCTCTTCGATCGCGACGCTCAGACGCGCGACACCGTCGTCGATCGACTCCACCCGGGCGCGCGCGGTTTCGACGTTTCCGGCCAGCCGCGCCAGACCCTCGCGACGGTCGGCCTCGGCCTGAACCGCCGCCATGTGCGCGCGATCGGCTTCGGTCGCCGCGCTCTCCTTATGGGCGAGGTCGGTGCGCGCCACCTCGAGACGGCCGTGCGCCTCCTGAAGTTCGGCGAGCAGCAGGCGCTCCTGACCGGCCACCTCGTCGGCCTCGGCCTCCAGCGCGTCGGGGTCGGGTCCGGTGGGGGTGGTCTCGGTGTCGAGGTACTGGGCACGCTCGGTGGCGATGCGCACCGTCGCGCTGACCCGCTCGGCGAGCGCGGAGAGCCGAAACCAGGTCTGCTGGGCGGCGTCGGTGCGTTCCGACAGTGACTCCACCGCGGCCTCGTCGGCGGACAACGCCGCGGTGGCCGCTGCCAGTTTGGCGGCGGCCTCGTCGTGTTCGCGGCGCAGCGAGGTCTCGATGTCGTCCACGCCGGCGAACTCGGCGCGGCGGGCCACCAGATCGTCGGCGGCCAGCCGCAGCCGCGCGTCGCGCAGATCGGACTGAATGGTGGCCGCCCGGCGGGCGACTTCGGCCTGCCGGCCCAGCGGCTTGAGTTGGCGGCGCAGTTCGGTGGTGAGGTCGGTCAACCGGGCGAGGTTCGCCTGGGTGGCGTCCAGCTTGCGCAGCGCCTTCTCCTTGCGCTTGCGGTGCTTGAGCACCCCGGCGGCCTCCTCTATGAAGGCCCGGCGGTCCTCGGGGCGCGACTCCAGGATCTGGGCCAGGCGGCCCTGACCGACGATGACGTGCATCTCCCGGCCGATACCGGAGTCCGACAGCAGTTCCTGGATGTCGAGCAGCCGGCAGGCGTTGCCGTTTATCTCGTACTCGCCGGCGCCGTCGCGGAACATGCGGCGGGTGATGGACACCTCGGAGTACTCGATGGGCAGGGCGTTATCGGAGTTGTCGATGGTCAGCGTGACCTCGGCGCGGCCCAGCGGAGCGCGCGAGGAGGTGCCGGCGAAGATGACGTCTTCCATCTTGCCGCCGCGCAGAGTCTTGGCGCCCTGCTCGCCCATCACCCAGGCCAGGGCGTCGACGACGTTGGACTTTCCGGAGCCGTTGGGGCCCACGACGCAGGTGATGCCGGGCTCGAATCGCAGAGTCGTGGGCGCCGCGAAGGACTTGAAGCCCTTCAGCGTCAGACTCTTCAAGTACACGACGCGTGAGCCTACTCAGCGTTCGGCGAACCCCGACATCGGCTCGCCGACCTCGGTGAAGTCGGCGACCACGGTGTCCACCGAGCCGGGTGTGGACCCGCTGCGCAGCAGGTCGAGCAGTTCGCGGCAGGTCTGCGACGAACCCTGCGCCACCACCAGCACGCGCCCGTCGGCCTGGTTGGCCGCGTATCCGGTCAGTCCGAGTTCCAGCGCCCTGGCGCGGGTCCACCACCGGAAGCCCACACCCTGGACGTGCCCGTGCACCCAGGCGGTCAGGCGGGTCGCTTCCGAAGTCGTCGCATCGGGCGTCATTGGGGTGGCGTCATTGCGGTGGCGTCATTGCGGTTCGGCGACCTCGAAGCCGATCTCGGCGCCGGCCTTCAGCGTCCGCCCGACCGTGCACACCTGGTCGATGGCGCGGTTGACGACGACCAGCAGCCGTTCCCTGTCCTGCGCGGACAACCCGGACAGGTCGACCTCGAGTCGCTCCTCCAGGCGCGGGTAGCGCTCGGTCTCACGGTCGGCGGCACCGGAGACCCGGATGACCGCCCGGTAGTCGTCGCCGAGGCGTCGCCGCAGTGGCTGGTCGCTGGACAGTCCGCTGCAGCCGGCCAGCGCGATCTTGAGCAACTCGCCGGGGGTGAAGACGCCCTCGTCGGTCTCCGAACCGATGAGCACTTCGGCGCCGCGGCTGCTGCGCCCGGTGTAGCGGCGGACGCCGGTGCGCTGCACCCAGAGATCAGTCATGTCGGCGAACACTACCGGCGCGGTCTCGGCTGGCAGACCGGGCAGTAGAACGAGGACCGGTTCATGAACTTCTCCCGGCGGATCGCCGCACCGCAGCGCCGGCAGGGACGGTCTTCGCGGCCGTAGACGGCCAGCGAACGGTCGAAGTAGCCGGACTGGCCGTTGACGTTGACATACAGCGAGTCGAACGATGTGCCGCCCTGCCCGAGTGCCTCGCGCATGACCTCGGCGGCGGCGTCGAGTACATCGCCGAGCCGGCGTCGGGTCAGCTTGTCGGCGATACGGGCTCCGTTGACACCGGCCCGCCAGAGCGCTTCGTCGGCGTAGATGTTGCCGATGCCGGACACCACCGTCTGGTCGAGGAGCTGGCGTTTGATCTCGGAGTGCTTGCGGCGCAGTACTTTCAGCACACCGTCCGGATCGAATCGGGGGTCGAGTGGATCGCGGGCGATGTGCGCCACCGGCGCGGGCACCCTGCTGCCGTCGACACTGACCAACTCGGCGAGCTGCCATCCGCCGAAGGTGCGCTGATCGACGAAACTGAGCGGTGTCCCGTCATCGAGGGTGACCGCGATGCGCAGGTGGTTGTCGTTTCCGATCGGGCCGAGCAGCATCTGCCCACTCATGCCGAGGTGCACGACCAGCGCGGTCTGATCGTCGTCGAGTGTGAGCCACAGATATTTGCCGCGCCGGTCGGTGCCCAGGATCGTCGCACCGAGCAGGCGGGCGGTCAGGTCGCTCGCGCCCGCCTCGTGGCGGCGCACCGCGCGCTCATGGTGCACGCGGATGTCTGCGATCCTCTTGCCGGCGATGTGCGCCTGCAGACCCCGCCGGACGACCTCGACCTCAGGCAGCTCGGGCAAGCTCAGGAATCCGCTTCGGCGTCCAGAGCCGTCCAGGCCTGCGCAGCGGCCTTCTGCTCCGCCTCTTTCTTGGTCCGGCCCACCCCGACGCCGTACACGGTGTCCATGACGCGCACCTCGGCGGTGAACTCCTTGTCGTGGTCGGGTCCGGTGCCGACGGCGGAGTAGGCCGGCACGCCCAGACCGCGCTCGGTGGTGAGCTCCTGCAGGCTGGTCTTCCAATCCAGACCGGCGCCCAGCCGCGCGGCGGCGTCGAGCAGATCGGCGAAGAGTCGCAGCACCACCTGCCGGGAGACGTCCATACCGTGGGCGACGTAGACCGCGCCGATCAGCGACTCCATCCCGTCGGCGAGGATGCTGGACTTGTCCGACCCGCCGGTGTTGACCTCCCCGCGGCCCAGGAGCAGATACCCGCCGAGTCCCGGGCCGGGCAGGCCGCGGGCGACCTCGGCCAGGGCCGCGGTGTTGACGATGCTCGAGCGCAGCTTCGCCAGGTCGCCCTCGGGACGGTCGGGGTGGCGGCGGTAGAGCTCCTCGGTGATCACCAGACCCAGCACGGCGTCGCCGAGGAACTCCAGACGTTCGTTGGTGGGAAGGCCGCCGTTCTCGTAGGCGAAGCTGCGGTGCGTCAGGGCCAGTGTCAACAGGTCCTCGGGAAGTGTTGCGCCCAGTGCGTCGAGCAGCACCTGACGTGATGCGCTCATCGATTCTCCTGCCCGTCGGGCGGCAGCAGCGCGGAGAGTTTGGCCCACCTCGGGTCGATGTCGTCGTGCCGGTGTCCGGGTTCGGCGGTGGCCAAGACGACACCGCACCGCGGACACAACCCCGGGCAGTCCGGCGAGCACGTCGGCGCGAACGGCAGCGCGAGCCCCAGTGCGTCGATGATGGGCTGTTCGAGGTCCACGGTGTGGTCGATGACGTGGCCGACTTCGTCTTCCTCGGTCGTCGACTCGGTGAGGCTGTCGGGGTAGGCGAACAGTTCGGTGAGTTCGAGCTCTACCTCACCGCTGATCGGCCCCAGGCAGCGCGAGCATTCCCCGCTCGTCGGCGCGCGGACGGTCCCGGAGACCAGCACGCCCTCGGACACCGATTCCAAACGCAGATCGAGGTCCATGTCCGCGCCGGGTTGGATCGCGATGAGTTCCAACCCGATTCGGCCCGGACTGGGCACCGTCTCCGTCACCGTCTGCATGACGCCCGGCCGGCGTCCCAGCCGCGAGACGTCGAACACCAGTGGCGAACGGGACATACCGCCGATCCTAACGGCGGTGGGCCCGACCCCGGCGCGTGAGACTAGTGCTGTACGTAATCGTGGGTGCCGGCCGCGGTGCGCAGCTGATGGCGGCCACGACTCACCGAGCGCAGCGTCCCGTTGAGGTACTCCTCGAACTGGGCGAGCTTGTTGTCGACGTAGATGTCGCACTCACCGCGCAACCGGTCGGCTTCGGCGTGCGCCGCGTCGATGAGCCGGGTGGCCTCGGCGTGGGCCGACTGGACGACCTCGGTCGCCGAGACCAGACGCTGCTGCTCCTTGATGCCCTCCTGGACGGCGTTCTCGTAGGAGATGTTGCCGTTCTCGACGAGGCGGTCGGCTTCGGCCTTGGCGCGGCTGGTCGCCGCCTCGTAGTCGCGCTTGGCGGTGGTGGCCAGCCGGCTCGACTCCTCGCGAGCCTCGGTGACCATCTGATCGCTGTGCGCGCGGGCCTCGCTCACCATCCGGTCGGCCTGCGACTTGGCCTCGGCCAGCAGTCGGTCGGCCTCGGCTCGGGCATGCCCGAGCAGCGACTCCGCCTCGGCTCCGGCGCCGGCGACGGTGGAGTCGGCGTGCTCCTTGGCCTCGTGCAGCAGGGAGTCGCGGGCGTCCAGAACGTCCTGGGCGTCGTCGAGTTCTCCCGGGATGGCGTCCTTGATGTCGTCGATCAGTTCCAGCACGTCGCCGCGGGGAACCACGCAGCCGGCGGTCATCGGCACCCCGCGGGCTTCCTCGACGATGGCACTCAGTTCGTCGAGCGCTTCAAAAACTCGGTACACGGCGGCCTCCCGGACGTTCGTTGGTAGTGACCAGTGTGCCTGGTGTTACTGCTGTGAAAGCGGTGGCGACGCGGTGTGTCGCGCGGGAGATCAGCGGCCGAGCTTGGCCGCCAGCCGCCGGTTGACCGACTCCGGCAGCAGGGCCGAGACGTCCCCGCCGAGGCCCGCGACCTCCTTGGCCAGCGACGATGAGACGAATGAGTACCGCGGGGTGGTCGCCACGAAGAAGGTGTCGACGCCGGCGACGTGCTTATTCATCTGGGCCATCTGCAGCTCGTATTCGAAGTCGGTCCCGGTGCGCAGGCCCTTGACGATCGCGGTCATGCCGCGGGACTTCACGAAGTCCACCACCAGGCCCACGCCGGCCTCGACGCGCAGATTGGGCAGGTGGGCGCAGGCCTCGGCGATCATGGCGATGCGCTCGTCGAGGTCGAACAGCCCGGCTTTCTTGGGGTTGGTCAGCACCGCGACGATCACCTCGTCGAACTGCGCGGCCGCACGCTCGAAGACGTCGATGTGCCCCAGTGTCACCGGATCGAAGGATCCCGGGCACACCGCGCCGCTCATCGGGCACCGCTCATGCGTGGTGACGCTAGCAGGAAGCCGCTTCGATCCGGGTGTCTCCGTACCGACGCTGGGGCCACACCGTCCAGCCGGCCGGCCACGTCAGCGGCGGTGCCGCGGCCGGGCGTTCGACGACGACCACACCTGCCGGGCCCACCCATCCGTTGACCGCCAGTGCGCTCAGCACGTCGTCGACATCCGTCGTCGCCACCTCGTAGGGCGGATCGGCGAACACCAGATCCACCGGACCTCCGCCGGCCGCCAGAACTGCGGCCACGGTGCCGCGGCGCACCGTGGCACCGACAAGCCCGACGGTCGCGACGTTGCGGGTGATCACCTCCGCGGCACGCCGGTCGGAGTCGACGAACAACACCTCGGCCGCGCCGCGGGACAGCGCTTCGAGCCCCAGTGCGCCCGAGCCGGCGTAGAGATCGAGGACACGAAGACCGGCGAAGTCCAGGCGCGACGCCAGGACGTTGAACACCGCCTCACGCACCCGGTCGGTGGTGGGCCGGGTGCCACGAGGCGGCACCGCCAGCCGCCGACCGCCGGCCGCGCCCGCGACGATCCGGGTCATGTCGCTAGATCAGCGTCGACCAGTAGTCCCAGAACCGGACCAGGATCTCCAGCGCCACCCAGGTGAACCACAACACCACCAGTGGCCAGCGCCAGTTGTAGAGGAAGCGGGCCACCCGGTTGCCGGCCAGTGGTTTCAGCGCGAGTGGCGCGACGACCGCGAACAGCGGGATGGTCACCGCCCACACCACCATGCAGTACGGGCACAGCGCACCGATCTGGTACAACGTCTCGTACTTCAGCCAGTGCACGAAGCCCACCGCGACGCCCACGCCGGACATCAGTCCCACCCAGTACCAGCGCGGCAGTTGGACTTTCGTGATCGCGAGCACGCCGGTGACGATGACGACGGTGAACCCGATCACGCCGAAGAGCGGGTTGGGCGGACCGAACACCGACGCCTGCGGCGTGATGATCACCGACCCGCACGCCAGCACCGGGTTGATGCTGCAGCTCGGCACGAACTTCGGGTCCTTGAGCATCTCGATCTTGTCGACCAGCAGCGTGACCGAGGAGAGCAGTCCGATGACACCCGCGATCAGAATCCACCAGGCGCTGGCCGGCCGAACCCGAACCGATTCGGGGCCCGCCGCACTGACCGTGTCGCCGCGCGTGGCGTCGGCCTCCACCGCAGCCGGGGTGGTCAGGCTCACGGCGCCACCGGCGCCGGCGCGGCCGGGGTGGGCGCGAGCGCGGGCAGCGGTCCCACGACGGCCACGATCTTGGCGATCAACTCATCGGGGGTGGCCGGGCTGATGTCCTGGCCGTTGAGCCGGATCGTCGGCGTCGCGGTGATCTTGGCATTGGCCGCCAAGCCCTTCACCATGTCGCCGTAGCGGTCCTTGTTGACGCAGTCCGGCACGCTCCCGACGACGCCGGCCTGGCGCGCCGTCTCGATCAGCGCGGCGTTGTCCGGGCCGGTGCCCGAGCCCTCCGGCGGCTGCTGGGCGAACAGCGCGGAGTGGAAGCGCTCGAAGGCGTCCTTGTTCTCGTCGGCCACACAGTAGGCGGCGTTGGCCGCGCGGCCCGAGTAGCCGCCGCTCACCTTGCTCAGGATCGACACCATGTAGTAGTCGACGGCTGCGGCGCCGCTGGAGATGAGCTTGTTGATCGTCGGGCCGAAGTTCTTCTCGAAGTCACGGCAGTGCGGGCACTGGAAGTCCTCGTAGATCGACAGCACCGCCTTCGGTTCCTCGGTGCCGGCCTTCTTGATCAGCGCCGGAGAGGCGATCCGGACTGCTTGGGGCTCGCTGCCACTCTTCTTGTCGCTGCCCATCACGATGTAGAGGACCAGGCCGACGGCGAACGCGACGACGAGTGCGGTCAGGCCCAGCCGCACGGCGAGGTCGCGCTTGCGGTTCTGGGCGTTCAGGTCGTAACGGGGCGTGCTCTTCTTGTTGGTGGCCACGGCCCTAGAGTACCGGCGGCCGGGATTTGGCTAGTCGTGGGCGAGGTGGGCACGCAGGGCGGAGATCATCTCGGTGTTCGCCGCGGCGACCCCGCCGCCGAGGACGTTGAGGTTCAGAAAGGCGTGGATCATCCCCGGCATCCGGCGCTGGTCGACGACGACCCCGGCCTCCCGCAGTTTGGCCGCGTACTGCTCGCCCTCATCGCGCAGCGGGTCGAATCCGCCGGTGACCACCAGTGCCGGGGACAGACCGCTGACATCCTCGGCCAGCAGGGGTGAGACCAGCGGGTCGGTGGCCTCCAGGCCGGAGCCCTTCAGGTAGGTGTCCTGGAACCAGTCCATGTCATGTTTGGTCAGCAGGAATCCGTCGCCGAACAGGGTTCGGGAGCGGGCCAGCCCGCGCATGTCGGTGACGGGATAGATCAGCCACTGCAACGACGGCACCGGCTGACCGGCATCCCGGGCCAGTCGGGTGACCACCGCGGCCAGACACCCGCCCGCGCTGTCGCCACCGACAGCGACCCGGCGCGGATCGGCGCCGAGTTCGACGGCGTGGGCTCGGGCCCACAGGTAGGCCGCGTAGGCGTCATCGGATGCCGCCGGTGCGGGATGTTCGGGGGCCAGCCGGTAGTCGACGGCCAGAACGTGTACGCCGGCGTCGCGGCAGATCAGTCGGCACGCCGCATCGTGGGTGTCGAGGTCGCCGAAGACGAAGCCGCCGCCGTGGAAGAAGACCAGCAGCGGTGCGGGTCCGTCGGTGGCGGACGGGCGATAGTGGCGCGCCGGGATCACCCCGGCCGGGCCGGGGACCGACAGCGGCCTGATCTCGGCGACGTGCACGTCGGGTTCGTCCAGCGAAGCCGTCAGCTCCCGGTTGCTGGCCCGGGTGGCGACCGGATCGTCGTGGATCACCAGACCGTCGATGCCCATCAGGCGCTGGGCCGCGAGCAGCATCTGGATGGAGGAATCCAGTGTGTTGCCGTCGATGGTGACCGCACGCCCCCCGGAGGCGAGGCGCTTGAGAGCGGTCGGCAGACGCGGGATCACCTTGACGCCGAGACGATTGGCCACCGCCAGGACGCGCTGCTTGGCTTTTGTGCCTGCTGAAGTGCTCGCCATCGCCCCTGCCTTCCGGATCGCCGCCTGTGCCTGCAGCGTAGGTGGTGCCGTTGCTCAGCCGAGCGTCGGCCTGCAGGGTAGAAGGCCCTCGGTGCTGAAGCGCCCCTCGACGATCGAGCGGCACACCTGCACGAAAAGGTCGACGTTCTGGCTGAACCGGCCCTGATACAGGTGATAGACGCCGCCCTCGAAGACCGTGCCGATGCCGAAGACGCCGTAGGTGTGCAGATGCCAGGTGCCCTCGTCGGGCGTGCGGGTGTAGTGGGTGGGAAACAGCGTCCGGTAACGCACACCCGCGACCTCGGCCGCGTAGCAGACGTTCTCGGCGACATCCCCGTACTGCGTTTCAGAGAACGTCGGCCGGTGCAGGCTCTCCCAGGTTTCCCGCCAGATGAAGAAGAAGGCGGGCGCGGCGAAGATATGCGACTTCGGCGGGATGTGATTGCTCGCCTGGGCGATGCCGATGAACGACTGCGTCTCGTTCACGTGGCGCACCGACGCGGGCACGATGGCGTCATTGGTGGGCACGCAGTCGATGTCGAGGAATCCCACGATGTCTGCGGTGCTGTTGGCAAGGACCGAATCCATCCACTCACCGTGCGGACGCTGCTCGACGGTGTAGTTCACCGCGACGCTCATCGCGCTGCAGGTGTCGGTATGCGCCGCCACCAGCCTCGGGTCGCAGTTGGGCCACGCCAGCGTGTGGATCTCTACGTCCATGGGATCCCCATGGAGTCGCAATGTAATCCGCGAGTGACCTGATCGCCTACCGGCGGGAGCGGGATCCGGCCTACGTACTATTCTCACCCGGGTTCGGTGAAAACCCACTGAAACCTTTGAGAAGCAGGTGACATGGCATCGACTGCCGCGATCCCCACCCTCAGGCTCAATGACGACCACTCGATCCCGGTGCTGGGCGTGAGTGTGGCGGACCTGTCGGCGGCCGACGCGCATGCGGCCGTCACCGCGGCACTGGACGCCGGCTACCGGCTGATCGACACCGCGGCGGTCGATGGCAACGAGGAGGCCGTCGGCCGGGCCATCGCAGAGTCGGGAATCGCGCGCGAGGAGCTCTACGTCACCACCAAGGTGGCCACCGCCGAGCAGGGTTTCCAATCCTCCCAGGACGCCTGCCGCGCCAGCCTCCAGCGCCTGGGTCTGGAGTACGTCGACCTCTACCTGATCCACTGGCCGGACGAGCAGAACGGCAAGTACATCGACGCCTGGGGCGGGATCATGAAATCCAAGGAGGTCGGCCACACCCGGTCGATCGGGGTCAGCAATTTCACTCCCGAACACCTGTCGAACATCATCGATCTGTCCTTCTTCACCCCCGCCGTCAACCAGATCGAACTGCACCCGAAGCTCAACCAGTCGGAGTTGCGCGGCGTGCACGCCCAGCACGGAATCCTCACCGAGGCCTACTGCCCGTTGGGCGCCGGCAAGCTCCTCGGCGACGCAGCCGTCTCCGCCGTGCTCGCTCCGATGGGCGTCGCGCACGGCAAGACGCCGGCGCAGGTGCTGATCCGGTGGAACATCCAGCAGGGCAATGTCGTGATACCGCAGGCGTCCTCACCGCAGCGGCTCGCCGAAAACCTCGACGTGTTCGACTTCGAACTGTCCGAGGCCGAGATGTCCGCACTGAACGCACTCGACGACGGCACCCGGTTCCGGCCGAACCCGGAAAACTCTTCCGGCGACTGATCACACCAAAGGGGTTCCGGCTGTGCGCGTCTCGCGTCTGTCACAGATGACCGTCGGCGCGTTGAGTGCCACCGCTGTGGTGCTCGCGCCGCTCACGCCAGACTTCCCTCGCGCGGCGGTGCCTGAGCTCACGGCGATCAGGGCAGTGGAACTGACCGCTTTCGACGTGATCACACCGTGGCTGTCGGTGTTCAACAACACGGTGAACAATGCCGTCAGGCTCATCAACGACGTCATCTACCCACCGCTGCCCGTGGCGCAGCAAGCGGTCGCCAATCAGCTTCTGTACCTCTCCGAACTGCCCGACATCGCGACGATCGGCACCCAGGCGGCGGGCAACCTGTCAGCGGCCGTCACCGCGGCGGTCGGCCGCGACCTGTTCTCCATGGACATCCCCCACGCGCTGGGCTTCGTCGCGCTCGAAACGGCCCTGGCCAAGATCCCCGAGTTGGCCGGCGCGTCCGCCCTCGTCACCCCACTGCTCAACTTCACCGCCTCCTTCGCCAGCGGGGCGCTGATCGGGCTGATCGGACCGGTGCTGTCTCCGGCGCTCGCACTGTCGCAGAGTGTTCTGAAGATCACCGCGGCGATGACCGCATCGACACCGGACGTCGCGACCGCTCTGAGCGAAGTCATCAACATCGTGCCCACTGTGCTCGACGCCTTCCTCAATGGCGGCCCGGTGCTCGCGGCCACCCCGCTGGTGTCGGTGCTCGGCTCGATCCTGGGGGTGAACATCCCGGCGGTGACGACGGTCGGTATCGCGATGGGCGGTCTGCTCAGTCCGGGCGGTTCGCTGTTCAACACCGCGGACCTGAGCATCCAGATCGATCTCCCCGACCCCGAACCGCCGGTGGAGTTGGCGCTCAAGGGTGTGCCGAGTGGCGCCCTCGGATCGCTGCTGGGGATTCCCCGGTCCATCGCCAGGGCGATCGGCTGGGACGGCTTCGGCAACCCGCTCAAGCCGGGCATCCCGGTACCGGGCGGGTCACCGGCCAGGCTTGGGGATCGGGGCGCCGGCAGGCCTGCGGCCGCGGTCGTCAGCCGGACGGACAGCCGGCCGTCGCCTGCCGCAACTGCTGCACCGACGCAGCATCGACAGCCAACCGGTAACCGCGCACAACGTCGATGAACGCCACCGCGTAGGCGCACCAGAATGCGGTGTTGGGCGGCATCCATCCGCCCGGCGGCAGATCGCCCTTGTCCTGGTTGGCCTGACCCGCGACGGCGAGCAGGTTGGCCGGGTCGTTGGCGAAACGCTTCCGCATCTCCTCAGGCCAGTCCCGCGCACCCATGTCCCAGGCGAACGCCAGCGGCACGATGTGGTCGATCTGCACCGAGGATCCGGTCTGATCGCCCCGCACGAACGTGATCGTGTCGTTGGTGTACGGGTCGCGCAGCGCTCCACCGGCCACCGCGCGCGGGCAGCGTTTCGTGGCGACGTAGGTCTTGTCCACCAGGTCGCGATCGAGGATGTCGTTGCGGGTGTCGCAGCCGTTGCGCCCGCCGGGTGCGCCGGTGTCGTCGTCCCAGGCCTCACCGAACGCCGCGCGCCGGTAGTCGCTGCCGCGCACCCGATCGGGCACCACGGCGACGCCGCCGAGCACATCGGCGCCTGCCTTGACGGTGGGCGCACGGCCCTGCGCGACGTCGGCCCGCGCGGCCTGACCGACGACCTGCACGGCGACGATGACGGCCACCGCGGCTGCGGTAGCCGCGGGGAGCAGGAACCGATCCCGCGTCACGACTTGTCCAGGAACTCGATGCGCTCGGGTTCGCTGAACTGCTCGGCCAGTTGCGCCATGCCCGGATCCGAGGGGTTGGCCGCATACACCTCGTCGCACAGCGCGCGGGCCGCGAGGATCACCTCGAGGTGCTCGGCCAGCGACAGGAACTTCAACGTGATCGGGCGCCCGGACTGGCTGTGGCCCAGCACATCTCCCTCCCGGCGTTCCCGCAGATCGAGATCGGCGAGCGCGAACCCGTCCACCGTGGCGGCGACGGCCTTGAGCCGCTCGCCGGCCTTGGACTCCTCGGGCTGCTGGGTGGCCAGCAGGCACAGACTCGGATGTGCGCCCCGGCCGATGCGTCCGCGCAACTGGTGCAGCTGGCTGATGCCGAACCGGTCGGCGTCCATCACCACCATCACCGTCGCGTTCGGGACGTCAACCCCGACCTCGATCACGGTCGTGCACACCAGAACGTCGATCTCACCGGCCCGGAACGCCGCCATCACCGCGTCCTTCTCGTCGGCCGAGAGCCTCCCGTGCATCAGACCCAGGCGCAGTCCCGAGAGCGGGCCGTGCCGCAGATGCTCGTGCAACGCCACCACGGTCACCGGCACCGGGCCGGTGAGATCGACGT
>Ga0194038_1000462_pt1 | contig 17928 bp, 16 predicted proteins | sample JunL226m_MetaG_FD_148630 | JGI IMG/M metagenome (GOLD analysis project Ga0194038, IMG submission 148630) | Anoxic zone freshwater microbial communities from boreal shield lake in IISD Experimental Lakes Area, Ontario, Canada - Jun2016-L227-6m | ecosystem: Environmental > Aquatic > Freshwater >... | reverse complement strand
ATAAATTCCTCAACTAGCTTGTGAGTATCAAGTCTTTCCTTTTTAATAATTGCGATAGGTCTTCCGCTTTCATCTAATTTAAATTTAATCTCTGTTGTCTCAAAGTCTATAGCCCCTTTTTCTTTTCTGTGACCTTGCATTATTTTAGCAAGTCTATTTAGTTCCAATAACTCAGTCTCATACGGTTCCTTAGACCATGAATCTTTATTATTAATTGAAGTTGCTGAGCTATCAATTTTTTCTTGTGTTGCAGCACTTAGTACCTCTTGTGCATTTTCATAAGAAAATCTTTTGTCCGAGTGAATTATCGTTTTACCAAACCATCTGTCTTTAACTTCACCTTTAGTATTTATTTTAAAGACAGCTGAAAATGCATATCTATCTTCATTTGGGTTAAGACTACACATTCCATTTGAAAGTGCATGGGGAAGCATGGGGATTGTTCTATCAACCAAGTATACTGAAAAAGCACGCTTCTTAGCTTCATTATCAAGCGCTGTACCTGTACGAACGTAATGTGATACATCAGCAATGTGTATTCCAATTTCATAAAGACCCGCATCTTCACCATCAAGTGGTCTAATTGAAAGTGCGTCATCAAAGTCTTTTGCGTCAACGGGGTCAATCGTACATGTAAATACTCCTCTAAAATCCTTTCTTTTTGAAATTTCCTCCTCTGTAATAGCTCCATGTATTTTTACACTTTCTTCCGCTTGATCAATAACCTCTTGTGTAAACTCAATATCAAAACCACGATCAATAACAATGGCCTGCATTTCAACATTATTGTCACCCTTGTGTCCAAGAACCTGAATTACTTCTCCATCAGGAAATCTTTTGAAATCTGCTGTCCATGTATCTATGTTTATTTTGGCGAGTACCTTATCATCAACATTATAAGCTTCTGATTTATGTATAACAATTTCAATGTTTGCCCTTAGATTGTCCGGCTTTACCAATAAGTGTCCTGACTCTTCATCAAATACAACAGTTCCAACAAATTGAATTTTTTTTCTTTCTACAATGCTTGTAACCTTACCGTACAGTGTACCTCTGTAGTCCGAGTATGTTTCAGCCTCTACAGTGTCTCCTGGAAGGGCAGTACTTACATCTTGAACCTCAACTGGGATAGATTCTTCTCTATCCTCTACATCTATAAACCCCTTTCCTTTATTATTTAGTGAAATTTTACCGATTATTTTTGTTTGTGTACTCATTGTCATTGTTTTATTCCTATATAGTACTATGGTGAAGGCGATGCGTACTCTTGACATTATCCTTCATTTGTTGCTAATATCTAGATGAGTTAGTTCTCTGAAGACGAGTTGATTTAGGTATGGTGCCTAACTCTCGTTTTCTTGTGTTGTCGTGAGGGCAAACGCAGGAAGTTTCAAAAATAAAAAGTAGAAAGCATTACAATGAAAAACGTTGAAATAACGATGCCTAAAAAGGTTAGCCCAAAAAATTGGAGGTTATCCTTTAGGGACCTTCTGAAGAATCCATCTTCTGATAACGCACTGGCTGGATATTCCTTACCCAAGGCCAGCAGATTGTTGTCTAGGGAGCGGTTATTCTACCTGAAAAAGCCTACACAGTTGGAATTCTCTGTAGAAGAGGCTTCGAACGAAATGAGGAGATTTGAAATTATTCCTATCGATATTTGTCCCTTCAACTATATAGGGGAAAACATTGGGGGAACTGACGATGTTGTTAAGAAAGGCTCTTTTCTCTCTTTCAAGGAAGTTGTGTCGGTTATAAGGACTGGAACTTTTTACCAACCTACATATTTTCCGATGATGTCCCATCAGCGCTTTGAGAATTTCAAGCTTGTCATTGTGCAGGTTTGGGATAAGGAGCGAGAGAAGAAGAGGGTTGTACGTTCTGTTTTTGAGGATGAAGATAAGGACAGAAATCTTTTTTCCGACGAAATTGATGGTCACATTGTGTTGAGACCACAGCATGTCCCTGAAAAGGATACTTGCTGGTGGGAGGGAGAAGAGGGATTCCCTTGGTTGAACACTGTGTTGTGAGATAACAACACTAGTAGAGCCCGGCCGAATGGCCGGGCTCATTTTTTGTACTTTGGGGTCAGGCACTATGGTGCCTGACCCCAAAAGATATGGTATAAATTACCTCACTTTCTGGGTCTAAATAGCTGATTGTGGCTATATTTGACTATCGCCCTTAATTTTGATACTATTTTGCTACTTATGTTAAAGATTAGATTACAAAGAGTTGGTAAAAGAAACGACCCATCATTTCGTCTTATTCTTGTTGAGTCCAAAAGAGCTGCAAAAGGCGGTCACGCCCATGAAATTCTTGGATCTCACAGTTTTAGAAAGGACGGTACAATAATAAAAGCTGATAGAGTAAAATATTGGATGTCACAAGGTGTACAAGTTTCTGATACTGCTCACAACTTATTGGTTGCAAACAAGATTATTGAAGGAAAGAAGAAGAACGTTCTTCCTAAGAAAACTCCACCAAAGAAAGAGAAGACAGCATAGTCAGTTCCTCAAAACAAAATCATTAGAATACTAGTGATATTTTGTTGTAAATAATTATCAACAGTTTATTGTTGTATATTATTACATCATATATCTATTTGATGTATAATTTGTTTATTAACAGTTCAATTAATTCCAGTATAAAAGTTATGCCAGCAGAAAATGATACAGCGTTCCTAGAGTTCATTATAAAGTCCCTTGTTGAAAATCCTGATGCCGTTAAGGTAAGCAGAAGAGTAGATGATATGGGTGTGTTTATTGAATTGATTGTAGATCCAATCGATATGGGAAAAATTATTGGTAGGAACGGACATACAGCTCAAGCTATAAGAACCGTAATGAAGGCTTTCGGAAAGAAGCATCAAGCTAATATTAGTATTCAAATCAAGGAGCCTGAGGCTGCTGCAAAGAAGGTTGAAAAGACCTTAGATGAAGCGATCGCAGATTTAGGAATTTAATAAATACAAACTAGGTTTACACGCTTACAAGTGGAAGAAAAGAGATAAACTATCAATTTATCTCTTTTTGTTATTTTCCTTTTCCATAATTCATAATACTTAAAAAAGTGAGTTTCCCATTGTCTATTCTACGTATAACAACCTTTATTTTTATATTACCGATATCTTTTGTTATTCCCCAGTAATGCTTTTTATAAATTGTATCTTCTATAGACCTGTATTCAACTTTTGCGGTATAATCTTGCAATATCTCAGTCGTATATTTCAATAAACCAAGCCTCCTTATTTTTTCAGGAATACTTCTTCGTCCGAGCCCTTTTCTTATGAGGTGTTCAAAGCCACTTTTTGTAAAAAAGACTTCTTGATTCAGAAATACAATAGATCTCACGCTCTTCAATCTATAGTATTCTATCCTTTGTTTTTCTATAAACTCGTTTATATTTGTCATTAATCAATACTTTAATATTTGACGGGCAAAGAAAAACCAAAGATTTCATATTTTTATTGCTAAAATATAAAAGATAAACAGTGTCAATATTGTCATTTGTTTTTTAATAAACTATTATATTGACAATGTTCGTAAAGCATTGGATGTAAATCCAACATGTTCAACCGCGGCATTGTAGCTGCAAACGAGCATCGATAAAAAACACTCCTAACGGGGTGTTTTTTACTTCACACTATTCAGTACTAGTATTTTGTAGTCGCTAAATAAGCGTATTCTAGTCAATAGCTTGGACGGATTGGGTTGTTAATTGACTTGGCGTTTTTAAATTAATTCCAAGATGTAACCGTTCATTGTTGTAGTATGACAAATATTTCTTTAGTGCACAATTAATTTCTTTTGGATTTGCTTTAACTTTGTCGAGACACTCTTCTTGAAGTGTCCTGTTGAATCTTTCAATATGAGCATTGTCATTTGGTTTACCAACCCGAGTGTATCTGTGGTTTGCCTTAGATCTATCAATGAACCATCGACCAAACTCAGGACCATGATCTGACTGAAACATATCGAACGTGAAAGGAGATTGTTTCTGTGCCTCTTTTGCAAACGTTACAGTTATCTTGCTGCCAATTTTTTTATAGCACTTTGCATATGCCCATCTTGAATATGTATCAATGAGAGTGAACACGTATATACGTGCTTTCTTGTTAATCATAATGTGTATTGTATCAAGCTCTACAAGGTCTCCTGGAGACACTGGATATGGTCTGTCTACTGGCGGATGGTATCGTTTCCACAAACTTCGTTTCTTAAGGAGGCCTTCTCTGTCGAGAGTTCTCTTAACAGATGAAAGTGATATATTAATATTTTGATTTATAAGTTCTCGGTGAACCACTTCTGCACATCTGTTGTGAGCAAGACGTTGTTTAAATATTTTCCATACTATTTCATCACTCAATTGTTTTGGATGATGCTTGGGTTTCGAGGAGAGGGTTGGAATATTGTGATATGGGTATGTCCCTGCTTTTTTCACCCACTTATGTATAGTGCTTGATCCTACTCCAAATCTTCTTCCAACCTCTTCTTTGTTGTGTCCTTGCATTACCATATGCACAGCATCTTTGCGTACTTTGGGCATATGGGGGTTTGTTGTATACATGATTATGTATTGTATATTATTTCCGTCCAAGCTATTGAACCATTACTGCGAGTTCAACAAGTAAGTGCACCACTTGATATAATATTAAGTGATATGGCATATAAGCATTTAACGATTGAAGAAAGAGAGCAAATACAACGTGGATTGTGGGACGGGAAGTCCATAAGACAAATTGCCAAAGAAATCGGCAGACCTCACAGTTCTGTGTCTCGGGAAGTACAGAAGAATATGTCCCGAGAACTTCATGTATACACACCTCGTGTTGCTCATGTACGAGCATTGGAAAATAGAAAGAACCGAGGCCGAAAAGATCGTCTGAAAGACGATTCTGTTCGGTTGTATGTTGTCAGCCACCTCAAGGAAAGGTGGTCACCTGAGCAGATTTCAGGAAGAATTAAAATGGATACAGGAGAAACAATTTCTCATGAAGCGATATATCAATTTATATATGCTCAAGTACATAGAAATGGACATGGGTATATTAAACCAGACTGCGAAGATTTGAGAGTGTATTTAAGACGTAGAAGAAAAAGAAGAATACACAAAGATTCAAGAAGGTGCCAAAGGATATTCAAACCAAAGGGTATTTCCATTGATGAGCGACCTCCTGTGGTCAACGAGAGGTCAAGAATTGGAGATTGGGAGGGCGACAGTGTTGAAAGTACTGATCACAAACCGGGTATCAACACTTTGGTTGAAAGAAAAGTTGGATATGTATTTATAACAAGATTAAAAGACAAGACAAGTGCATCAACCGTTTCTGCTGTGGTGTCTCGGATGAATATACTTCCGAGCAAGGCAAGAAAAACATTAACCTTGGACAATGGTCCAGAGAATTCAGATTATAAAAGTTTGGAGAACAACACAGGTCTTTCTGTGTTCTATGCACATCCATACTGTTCAGGAGAACGTGGTACAAATGAAAATACCAATGGATTAATTCGTGATTATTTTCCAAAGAAAACAGACTTTTCAAAAGTCACAGATGAAGAAATTGAAAAAGTGGAGTATGATTTAAACATGAGACCGAGAAAGCGACTCGGATTCAAGACACCATTAGAAGCGTTGAGTGGTGCACTTAGAGGTTGAATGTGCCTACGGTGGTCTTTACAAAAACATTGATGTGTGATTATATTATGCACAGACCTGAACTTTTCAGGGTGTGTTAAAACAAAATAACAACCAAAACCAAGCAAATATGAAGATGAGGAATGGTATCTTGACAGTGTGCATGATTGGAATGAATGAACAAAACGGACATGCATATATCTATATGCACTATGAGAAGAAGGGAAACAAAAGGGGCCGTATCGCCCCGTTTGAAGTTGAGTGCGGATGCACAAACAACATCAGACAATGTATCTCCAAATTCATGGAGTCCTACAAGATCACGAAATTCACAATTCACGAAACAAACGAGAGCGTTTGTGTGGTTCAAGTCCACAGCGGCTATCCACAAAAAGGTGATGAGCCTTTCTCGTTAGTTGACTCAGATGAGGCTCTGCGTCAATTCCAGAATAAGAACGTACTCGCCGGTGGAACGGATGAAGTGGAGGCAATCAGGACCGTAATTGATGGTCTGCAAGCTCTGCTTCTTGTGAGCAAATAATGTGACTTACGGCAACAGCCGCGGACCCTTCGGGGCCGCGGCTGTTTTTTTGTGCCAGATTGTTTTTTTGAATACCTAAACCATATATCTAATCCATTTAACAAATAGTTAGTAAACCAAATTCACTATTTTATTAGGCACCACAATCACTCTGCTTGGCACAACTCCCGCATGATTTTCTTGAACATACTTTACAGCAAAAGCCATCTTTTCCATATCTTCTTTTGATATACCATTTTCTGCTTCAAACTCCCCTCTTACTTTTCCATTTACTTGAACCATCACAGTAACAGTTGAAGATACTAATTTATTAGAGTTGTACTCAGGCCAACTCGATGTATGAATACTGCCCTTCTGTCCAAATGCAAGCCAAATTTCTTCAGTTATGTGTGGCGCAAAAGGCGCCATTAATTTAACCAAAGTTAAATAAACAATTTTAGGAATATCCTTAACTTTTTCAAATTGATTCGCAAGTATCATCATTTGAGATACCGCGGTGTTAAACCCAAGAGCATCAATGTCATCGGTAACTTTTTTAATAGTTTGATTAAATAAAATCTCCGTTGCACTATCTAATGAATCCATACTAAGTTTTGATTCAATCGCTTTATCCTGCAATCTCCAAACTTTTTCAATAAATCTTCTTACGCCAATTATATTGTCAGTCTTCCATGATATTTCTTGATCAAACGGACCCATAAACATTTCGTATAATCGTAGGGAATCTGCACCATAAGTTTCCACGATAGAATCTGGGTTCACAACATTACCATATCTTTTACTCATCTTTCTTCCGTCTTCTGCAATAATCAAACCAACATTCTGAAGCTTCTTGAAAGGTTCATCATATTTAACAACATCTATATCAAACAAGAATTTATGCCAGAATCTAGCGTAAATTAGATGCCGTGCAGCGTGTTCTGCTCCTCCAACATAGAAATCCACAGGTGACCAGAATTCTTCCTTCTTAGGGTCAACTAGGGCCTTATCGTTCTTATTATCCATATATCTTAAATAGTACCAAGATGAACCAGCCCACTGAGGCATAGTATTTGTTTCTCTTTTTCCAGGACCTTTACATACAGGACATTTTACATTCACCCATGAATCAATATTAGCAAGTGGAGACTCTCCATTACCTGTTGGCTCATAACTTTTTACTTTAGGAAGTGTCACCGGCAAGTCTTTATATGGAACAGGAACAACTCCGCATTTTTCACAATGAATTACCGGGATTGGTTCACCCCAATATCTTTGACGAGAAAATACCCAGTCTTTCAATTTGTAAATTACTTCCCTTGTTCCACCAGCTTGTTTTGTAATTTCTTCATAAATATCTGTATTAATCTTTCCATCAAATTTTGACGAATTTACCATTACGCCATTTCCTAAGTATGGCAATGATTCAAATTTATCATCAGGAACAACTGAGTCGATGGAACCATCAACCCCGACAGACACAGGCCTACTCACAACCTCCACCACATCCAAATCGTATTTCTTTGCAAACATGTAATCCCTTGTATCATGCGCAGCAACAGCCATCACAGCACCTGTTCCATATCCCGCAAGCACATAATCAGCAATAAATACTGGAACCTCATTTTTAGTAATTGGATGCACTGCAAATACGCCACCTAGTTTTACTCCAGACTTTTCTTTTCCCTCTGACGTTCTATCAATTTCTGTCTTTGCTTTAGTTTCTTCTACATATTTTGAAACGTCATTCCAGTTTGTAATCCTATCTCTCAATTCCAACACTAATGGATTTTCTGGGGCAAACACAACGTATGTCACACCATACAAAGTATCAGGACGAGTTGTAAACACCACTATTTTTTTATCAGATTTCTCTACATCAATTTTGCTTCCATATGTAATATCGAAAGAAATCTTTGAACCCTCACTTCTTCCAATCCAATTTTTCTGCGCTTCTTTAATAGATTGTGGCCAATCGAGTTTTTCTAAATCATTCAACATTCTATCTGCATAATCTGTGATTTTAATTACCCATTGTCTAAGTGGTTTCTTTTCAACAACACTCCCACATCTCTCGCAATTTCCATTATCAAGATCCTCATTTGCTAGCCCAGTTAAACAAGTTGGACACCAATTAATAGGTTCGTGAGATTGGAAAGCAAGCCCTCGCTCTAGCATCTTCAAAAATGTCCATTGTGTCCATTTATAATATTTAGGATCAGTAGTGTTTATCTCTCTATCCCAATCGTAATCGAACCCTAAAATAGAAAGTTGCTTTTTATATCTAGCAACAGTTGCCTTAACACCAATCATAGGATTAGTTTTATTCTTTATAGCAAACGTTTCAGCAGGAAGACCAAAAGCATCCCACCCCATCGGGTGTAGAACTTTGTAACCACTCATACGCTTCATTCTAGAAACAATATCAGTTGCAATATAACCCTTTGGGTGGCCAACATGAAGACCTTCACCGGAAGGATATGGAAACATGTCTAGAACATAGAACTTTTTTTGCCCAACAGCCAGGGTCTTATCATCAGTTTTATAGATCTTACTTGCCTCCCATTTTTTCTGCCATTTCTTTTCGATTTTCTTATGATCGTATTCTTGCTTTTTAGCCATGATAGTAAACATTGTAGTACAAAACAGCTTGTTTTGCTATGGTGCCCAAAAAATCATGTGTTATGACCTAACAAAGAATCGGCTACCCCTCAAATGACAGAAAGACTATTTACACTTAGTAGTAGAAACTGCGCCTAAAATCTTCTTGCTTGCGCCAGTATTGTCAACACACCAACTAAAAGTATTATCACTAGCCATAGGAGCGGATAACGCCCAAGCGTCAACCTTTCCTAACATTCCCATAGATACACATGTTGCCTTAGAAGGATCATTATTCGTAGCTTGATTTATTAATGAAAACATAACTTTATCACCAAAAAGTGTTCCAGCAGTTTGCTTACAAACACCGAATCCAAAAGGATTTTTTCCATAACTATTTTTTGAAGACGTACTATTATCGTAGATCAACTCTGCTTGAGCTCTCATATTTGAAAGCGACGATTGAATAGCGGCATCTTGCCCTTTACTTCTTGCGCCTGTAAGTGAGCTAGACACACTGTCTGAAAGCTTATCTATAGGTGTCGCCCCCACTGGAGTCTCAATAGTTATAGGCTTATTGATATTCGAAATATCTAATTTAAACGTCACATTGATTTGTTTATCCTTTAATTGAGTAGCATCATCCGGTGGAACAACCCTCATTGTATTCTGAACAACAACAGGAAAGCCTTGACCGTCTGTCCATATAGCAAAACTATTATTTTTATCAAAATAGTCAAAGACCTGACTAAACTCATCGCTCTTCAAATAATCCAAATAACCTTGGTCAATTCCCGCTGCATATTCTGCAAAATCGGGATTTGTAGTTATTTCGCTCTGTACCCTAGTATAGAAAGAAATAATTTTTTCTTTTCTCAGACTCAGATCATATTTAACCAAATTACGTCCATCTAAATTCTCAGTTTTTGGTGCATTTCTAAATAGTATAATTTTCTCCTCGTCAGCAATTGCAACAACCTTTTTAATAAACTTCACAAATTTATCACGATTCTCTTTGTACTTTGCTTCCTGCTCTGGAATTGAAGTCTGTATAAATGAAAACGGAGAACTTACGTTATCCCCAGTGGATGAAGCTGTAGCCGACTCAGTGGAAGAGGCTTTTGATGGAACAACAACCCACTTTCCTTTAACTTTTGCCAATGCATCGAATAAAAAGAAGCTTGGCATATTATTTATTTTAAAATAATAATTATCACCCTTTTTAAGAGCGTCTGCATTTATTTTGTAAGTCATGTCACCAAAGTCCCCTGTTGCATCCAAATTGAATGACCAATCTGCCATAGCTCCAGCACTTAAGTCTGAAGATGCACTAACTGCGATCTTTGCACTTGCTTGTGGTGGAATCATGCTAAGCATTCCACTCATTTGAGTTAAGAAAGGCTTTGGAGGCTCTCCACTGAAGGAGTAACTGCTAAAATAACTATCTTTTGTGAATGTAACCTTTTTGCCCTCTATTTTTGTACTTGTTGCTGAATAACCTGAACCCTTAATTGTTTTAATTGCATCATCAGTAGCAAAGTCTACAACTAACTCAAAATTCTTGCCGTCCTCAGTTACTTTATATGCATACGCTGCAGATGTCTCGGGATCAAACAAGGAGTATGTAATATTTTTAGAAGTAAAAGCAGCGACCAAAGTAGTTGTGTAAGACTTGTATAGCTTTTTTGTTGCAGTTGGAGCCCCGTAATTAGAATAATAACCAACACCTGAATTTAAACCACTTATAATACCCAACGCATCTTTCAGACGCGTTCCGTCATAAAAATATTTCAACTTCAATTCTTTATCATTTGAAACTACCAGATTAAAAATTGTTGCATCCTTATCTCTTGCAACAACATTTACCGCTCCTGATGAAGTATATGTTGCAGTATTAATTTGTCCGATTTTTGCAAGCATACTAGATGAAAAATTAGCCTCCGTGTATGTAGAAGGTGCAAAAGGACCCATCTTTTTAATATAAGCATACGCAGTAGCACCACCAAGCAATATGATAATTAGTATAAGGAGTAGAATCAAAATTTGTTTTAATCCTCCACCTGATTTTACTGGTGTAGACGTAGAAGCTGATGCAATCGGATGATTAGTAAATCCATCGTTACTAAATGAATTAACACCGAGGTTTCCAAAAGTAGGATTTTTAGCACTAACCTGTGATTCTGCTGGAAACCCAGCTGGTGGATTGGCAGCAGAAAAAACATTTGCCACAGAAGGTTCAGACATAGGTGTAGATACTGGCGATGGCTCTGGCACATATTTGGGCATAACCGCATTAACAACCGGTCTTATTTGTTCTACATATTGAAAAGGCTCAACTTTTTCTAGTGTTGAAACATGCGGTATTTCAACAATAGGTTCAATTACTGGAGCACCCAGCGGAACAGGAACTACCTCTTGTGCCTGCACAGGGACGGCTGTCTCTGGAATTGGTGCGAGTGTATTGATTTCAACAGGAGTAGCCATGGGAGAAGCAACAGGAATTGAGACCGGTGAAGTATTTATATTAACAACAGAAAATGGAGCTGGGGTAGGCAATGGAGAAGGTGTAGGTGACGGAGCCAGTATAGGTGATAAAGCTGAGTCAGGAACATGAGCTTGAGTTGGAGTCAAGTCGATAATATCTGCTTCAACTTCAGATACACCATCGGTTTCCATTCTAAATCCAACAGGTGGATTTTTAGATGTAAACTCTCTATGTGGTACATTATTTCCGTTTGAAGTACTATTTATCACACCATTTGTATCGTCATCTGTTGAATTAATCATTTAAAAATAATTTATATATAATGTAATAATTATAATACATTTTATTGTATTGAGATAGTAAACTTCCCACAGTAGAAGCCAAATTTTCACCGTAAATTTTTACATCGTTATAAAAAACTAAACTATCTATTCAAATAAGTAATTGTAAGTTGCAAAACTGTTGCAAAAGTTACCCAAAGTAAATATGGGACCTGAGCGTACGCGATCCACTTAACATGAGGATAAATTGCGGTAATTGCCCAAATAAGTGTTCCTAGTATTAATAGTATATCAATAGCAGCATATAAGTTATTTTTTAGACCAAATTGCAAATACGTGAACATAAAATTAAAAAATAGATTAAGGGCAAAAGGAAGTGCCACAATCCATGGGATTTGCTTTGTGAAGGCTCTATAAAATACAGACCCAAAGCTTAAAAATATTATAAAATAAAGCACACTCCAAACTGGACCAAATAGATAACTTGGAGGCGACCATCTAGGTTTTATAAGCTGAGAATACCAGTTGTATGAGTTCATATAGAAATTATACCACAGCCTCAAAAAGCCACATCAATTCTACAAAATTCATTGCTACACACATATGTGCACTACTTAACACCCTTCAACTCTTTGCGGACCTCCAGATAATCAGGAATAGTTTCCTCAACTAATTTCCAAAATTTTTCTGAGTGATTAAATTGTCCAAGGTGACAAATTTCATGAACAACAAGGTAATCAGCAAGCTTTTCAGGAAGCAAGGCAATTTTATAATTAAAATTCAGATTTCCATTTCTTGAGCAACTTCCCCATCTAGTTTTTTGATTTTTAATACTTATTTTATCAAATTTAAACTTGTAATGAGCGTTCCATTGATTAACCTTTTCTGTCGCAATTCTTAATGCATCTTTTTTAACCCTAGCGTATGAGGCCTTAGAGTCAGCATTCTTTTCAGCTTTAGTTTTTCTAGGTTCAAGGGGATTTTGAATATTTTTAAAATGTTCGATTTTTTCCATCACCCATTCTTTTTTTTGTTCAATAATTCTCTCAATCATTAAAATACTCACTCTTGGAGGAGTGGTTACAATGAATTCTCCGTCTGAATTTATTGCCAGTCTAATGGATTTGGAGCGAGGGTTGAGGCGGAGAGTATAAGTCACATCTTGACCATTCAAAACAATTTTATTCTGCATGACCTTGATTGGTCTTTTTGCTTTAATTCTAATTACAGCTCTTTTTCTGACAACACGTGTGACCCTTGTAGGTTTTCTTTTCCTAAGTGCAGTTATTTTCTTTTTAAGTTTCAGTAACGTGTGTAGCATTGTTAAAATCTTTATAAAATACTAATTATAAATTAACCTTTATGCCCAGAACCCCTCATTATCCTTCACGCACTTCAGAATATCGTCTATAGATTCTTCAGGCTTAAAGCCACAAGTTTTCAATTCCTTAAGCGGAACCCAATCGAACTCAATGTGATCCTCCAAACTGTGAACATCATTATAATCCGCAAGCTTTACTATATATATTGAAATAAATTCATGCATTTCAATTAGATCTTCAACGTATTCATTCTCAACCTCAATTATTCTTTGAACTTTCTCAACCTCCTTACCAATTTCCTCTTGTATTTCTCTTCTGAATGCTTGATCCTCAGATTCACCTTGTTCAATATGCCCACCAGGCAAATAGTAATGGCCCTTACTAAGATTCTTGCATAATAATATTTTGGCATCCTTAACGATTATTCCTCTCGCGATTAGATCTATGTTTGTCATACGGCGATTATAGCATATATCAAGTGATTACGATCTATCATAAAAAACATTTCCACGACTCTCTATTTCAAGTATTACAATAACGAGTTTTGAATCATAGACCTGATAAATCATCCTATAATTGGAAATCTTAATTTTTCTTAGGTGAGAAATTTCTCCATGCATTTTTATTCCAAGTAATGGATTTAGTTCTAATTCACTAATAACATCATCAATTCTGACGGCAATATGTCTCGGTATCTTTTGCAATATTTTTTTAGCATCATTATGCAAGTAGACCAAATATCTCTTTACCATAGATTACTTAAGTTTACTTTTAGATCTATTTTCTTGTGCTTTTTTAGCTCCTTGTAAATATTTCCTAGACGGCGCATCTGCAAGCAACAATAGACTATTATTAGATTTTGTTTTAGTTTTAATGCTTGCACTTATCTTCGAACTTCCTAACAAATCCTCTCTTATACTTTTCCAGGCAGTGTATTTGCCCTCTGAAAATTCTTGTTCAACCTTATTAATCTTTGCCATGAATTTATGATTTTTCATAAGCTCCAAATCCTCCATAATATTCTCATAATCATCAGAGCTCATTATCACAACTTTTGGTTTACCATTTTCTGTGAATGCAAAAACCTGCCCAGTTTTCTGAACCTTTTCTGCAATTTCAAATATTTTAGACCTAGCCTCAGTTATTGATATAATATTTTTCATTTTTATATTCATATGTACATTATAACGTACATATCTATTTAATCAAGTTTGCGGGTTATTTAATATTCAAATCTGATATTCCTATACTGATATATTGTACCCAAAGAAAATCCAAAGATTCAATCAAAGTTATCCACAACAAAAAACACCCGCCCATGCGAGTGTTTTTAAAACAACTGTTTATTATTGATTATGCCTCTAGTGCAACCAACTCAACTGTAAAGTGAGATGTTTTGTCTTGAACCTTAACATCCACCTTGTGCTCACCAATCTCCTTAAGAGCCTTTTCTAGGACAATGTGTGAAGCATCCATATCAATTTGCTTTTGTTCCTTTAGGGCGTGAATAATCTCGTCCTTATGAATACCAGCAAAGAAATGACCCTTATCATTAGCCTTCCCAGAGATAACGATTTTAACATCGTTAAGCTCTTTAAGATTCTTCAAAAGTAGAGCTTCTTTAACTGTTTTTACAGCCTCTTCTCCTAATTTGAACTCTTCAACTCTCTTAATAGCACCTGGTGTAGCTCTCTCAGCTAATCCTTTTGGGAATAGTGAATTTATAGCAAAACCATCAGCTACGTTTATAATATCGTGTTTGTTTCCAGTTTTTGGAATGTGTTTAAGCAAAATAACTTTCATAGTGGAATGAATATAGCATTAATTAGTAAGAATCTCAATAGCCTTTAACATTTGAGGGTCTGTACCCTTTTTAACGTCATCAGCAGTAACCTTAACCTCGACATCTGGAGTAAGACCTCCTTCTGAAATTGACCTACCGTTTGGTGTTAACCATCTAGCGATTGTAACCTTTAGTGATGTATCGGGAGTCAATTTTACAAGCTCCTGAACAGAACCTTTTCCAAAAGTACGAGTTCCAACAAGCTTAGCCTTTCCATTTTCTTGAAGTGCACCAGCAAGAATCTCAGAGGCAGATGCAGAACCTTGATCAACAAGTATTACAGTACGTAGATTATCATTAAAGATATTATATCCTCTACTCTTTTCTGATGTCTCAGGCTTTCCTTTACTATAACTTTCTCTTACGATAGTTTTTCCTGGAGGAAGAAACCAACTTGCCATGTCAACCGCTGAATCTAAATATCCTCCTGGATTTCCTCTGACATCTATAATTAGTCTATTGCTTTTTGAATCTACAAAACTCTTTAACGCAACTCTAAACAATGATGCTGATTGTGCAGAGAAATTATAAAGTTTAATTGTAAATATTCCAGTCTTTGCGTCGTAGTTTGAATCGAGCGTTGGAAGATTTATAACGTCTCTCACTACTTTAATTTCTATTGTCGATGTTGCATCACCTCTAAGCAGAGTAAATGCCACTTGTGTACCCTTTGGACCTCTAATTAATTTAACAGCTTGTTCAACACTAAGACCTCCTGTTGTTAGAGTGCTATCGATTTTTAATATCTTGTCCCCACTCATTATTCCCGCCTTTTCAGCTGGAGTGCTCTTTAGGGCAGAAATAACAGTAAGAATGTCATTCTTAATACCAAGCTCCATTCCAACACCTTCAAAGTTACCGTCTATTTCACTTTCAAAGATTGAGGATTCTGATGGTGTAAAGAATACTGTATAAGGGTCGCCAAGTGCTGCTGTCATTCCTTTAATAGCACCATACACTCTATCTTGATTAGTTGGAGCGGGTGAGGTTGTTGAATTGTGAGTTGCAACATACTTATCATTTAATGTTGACCATGCTTTCCAAAATAATTCAAAATCAGCACTAACTTCTTTTGGTTTACTCTTATCTGTATTAACGACTCCTGGGATTTTACTGGCCTCAGCTGTTCCCATCTGTCCCGATATAAAACCAGATGCAAATACTGCTCCAACAACTAAAACAACTAGTGCTCCAGTTCCAATCCTCTTTAAAATTTCTTTCTTTTGATTTATCATAATATTATTTCATTATCGCAGAGTTGGGTGGCGTGGTCAATGTATAAAGACCAAAAAACTTTCTTTCTATAAGTACGAGGATTTCTTGCTAGAAATCCTCTCTACTCGTTGCAACTCGTAAGTCTCATAGAAAGAAAGTTTTTTGGTTAGCTTCTACTTTTATCATCTTGACTGTAACTTAATTTAATGCTTTAATACTACTCGAATTAGTCCTTCCTTATCTGTGGAATTTATGTTTGGAAACAAGATCAGAATTACCTTGCCAAAAGCAATTTAATTATGGTCTTCAACCAAGCAAGAAACAACACAAGCAAAACAAGCATTATGAATCAAAAAACAAAGGAACTGCCTACCGGATCTGCTCAACAAGTGATCGCCCACGCCAAGTGGTCACGGTCACGGGGCCGTAACCCCTCCATGTCATTTGGTGGCCTCCGTAAGCCGCGTGAGGCGCTGGCTTTGGCGTTGTGGAGCGTGAAGAAAGCATCCTAACCTCCGGCTCAGCCCGTCCCCATCCCCCGCAAGCTTGCTTGCGGGGGATTTTCCATATCTAATTTTGTAACACCCCATTGAATAGTGTTTGGTACATACATAATATATGCTAGAATTCAATCAACATTATGGACAACAACACCACTGAAAACTCGAGTGATATTTATCTATTCAACACATTAGGTAAATCAAAACAAAAATTCTCCCCCATCACACCTAATAAGGTTGGAATGTACCATTGTGGACCAACTGTTTATGATTACCCTCATATTGGAAACCTAAGAGCCTATGTTTTTGCAGATACATTAAGACGTGTTTTTGAATACAACGGATATGAAGTTAATCAGGTGATAAATATCACAGACATTGGACATCTTTCAAGTGATTCAGATGAAGGTGAAGACAAAATGACTAAAGCCATTTTACGCGAAGGTAAAACAATGACCCTTGCATCAATGCGTGAAATCGCTGACTATTATTATCATTCATTCAGGGATGCAATAAAAGATCTGAATATTCTAAGTGCATCAACATACCCTTTTGCTAGTGATCATATAAAGGAAGATGTAGATATGATAAATATTCTGCTGGATAAAGATGTCGCATATAAAACATCCAAAGGAATATATTTTGATACTTCAAAAAAAGCTGATTATGGAAAGCTGGGGCAAACTGCTGGGGATGAAAGTAGAATTGGTGAAGATTCAGAAAAAAGAAACTATAAAGACTTTGCTATTTGGAAATTTGATGACAAGTTAGGATATGATACTACATTTGGAAAAGGCTTTCCCGGCTGGCACATAGAATGTTCTGCAATGTCTGCAAAATATTTGGGAGATAGTTTCGATATTCATACAGGTGGAGTTGACCACATCCCAGTTCATCATAATAACGAAATTGCACAATCAGAATGTGCGCATGGTGGTGCTCCCCTTGCTAACTTTTGGCTACATAATGCTTTTCTAATTTTTGAAGGTGGAAAAATGTCCAAGTCCGCTGGTACTTTTATTACAATAGACACATTAAAAGAGAAAGGTATTCTTCCTCTTGCTTATAGATACTGGCTGCTTACAGCAAGATACAGCACTGCTATCAATTACTCACATACAGCACTAGAGGATGCCAACCGCGCATATTCAAAATTAATAGACTCTACAGCTTCACTTATTGCAGACGCTGGTAAATATCTAGATGGAGAATCTGACACATTTAAGGAATATAAGAATAATTTTTTGAAGTTTGTGAACGATGATCTAGACACACCCAAAGCTCTTGCTTTAGTATGGTCACTTCTGAAGGATGTGGAAATTGAGAACAATGAAAAACTACAATTAATTGAACAATTTGATAATGTTCTTGGATTAAACATAATTCAATCCGCAAAAGACAAGGTTCAAGCCACAGAAAGTGTTATCGAGGATCTAACTGAAGAAGTGAAGGCTCTCATTGAAGAAAGGGAAAAAGCTCGTAAGGAAAAGAATTGGGCAGAGGCTGATTTAATCAGAATGAAAA
>Ga0194038_1000461_pt1 | contig 17941 bp, 12 predicted proteins | sample JunL226m_MetaG_FD_148630 | JGI IMG/M metagenome (GOLD analysis project Ga0194038, IMG submission 148630) | Anoxic zone freshwater microbial communities from boreal shield lake in IISD Experimental Lakes Area, Ontario, Canada - Jun2016-L227-6m | ecosystem: Environmental > Aquatic > Freshwater >... | reverse complement strand
ACATAACGCCATATCGTTTACTGTTCTTTATTGGAACTCTTTTTCCGGTGATTGCAGTTTTGGCTCAAGATATTTTTGCTCCGCTAGTAGTTTCAAAAGCTTTTAGTAAACTTCAAATCGCCTATACCACGGGCGCCAGTCTTAAAGATTTCAATTTTATGCCATATGTCATTTCTTTTTTGATTTTAATGATAGTCGGATTGATAGTTTGGCGTATTCAGGGCTTTGTAGTTTGGAAGCTAGAAATAAAATTGCAACTAAACCAAATAATAAAAATATTTAACCACCTACAACTTCAAGGTGTTAAATTTCATGCCGATAATTTTGGCGGTGCTTTAGTGTCACAAACCAATAAGTACGTCGGCGCTACTGAAAGATTGATCGACGAATTAGTCTGGAGCATAATCCCTGGCATTACCGCTTTTATAGCAGCGTTAGTGATATTAATTGTGGTTTCTTACAAATTTGCCATAATTTTGCTTTTAGTTATTGCTGTATACGTAGCAATAATGACTTGGCGTATTAAAATTCAATTTCCATTAAACAGAATAGAGGCTGAAAAAGAAACAGCCCGAACTGCGGCGCTGGCCGATGCCGTAACAAATGCTGGAAACATCAGAGCTTTTGGCCGAGAAAAGCATGAACTGAAGAGATTCACTGGAGTTGCAAGAAATGCTTACAAAGCTTACAACAACTTGGCTATGATGGCACTAAAAAATGATAGCTTGAGCCACACCATGACCAACGGCCTAAGGTTCATTGCCTTTGCCTTTGGCATAATTGCAATTGTTAAATTAAATGCCGACGCCGGACTACTTTATCTTGTTCTTGCCTATGCAACTTCGTTAGTAGACAGATTGTGGGAGTTTACAAGAGTAATAAGAAACATCAATCGATCGCTTGGAGATGCCTCGCAAATGACTGAGATTCTCCAACTTGAAAACGAGATACAAGACCCCAAAGAGCCGGTAGAACCAGCGATCCGTAGAGGTAGTATTGAGTTTAAAAATGTTAGTTTTAAGCACAGTGGAGCTTCAAAAACACTATTTGAAAACCTTAATCTTCGCATAAAACAAGGTGAAAAAATTGGCCTAGTAGGTCCAAGTGGTGGTGGTAAAACTACACTTACTAGTTTGCTCATGCGCTTCAATGATGTTAATTCAGGAGAAATAATGATTGATGGCCAAAACATTGCTCATCTAAAGCAGGTTGATTTAAGAGATCATATTTCATATGTTCCTCAGGAGCCACTCCTTTTTCACCGATCTATCAAAGAAAATATTGGCTATGGACAACTAGACTCCGATGATCAAGCAATTGAAGGTGTCGCTAAAATGGCTCATGCTCACGAATTTGTGAAATCATTGCCACAAGGCTACGATACATTGGTTGGTGAACGAGGCGTCAAACTTTCCGGTGGGCAAAGGCAGAGAATTACTATTGCCCGAGCCATGCTTAAAAATGCCCCAATCTTAGTCCTAGACGAAGCCACTTCAGCACTCGACAGTGAAAGCGAAGTGCTAATTCAAGACGCCCTTTGGAAGCTAATGGAAAAATGTACCACTATTATCATTGCCCACAGGCTAAGCACCATTCAAAAAATGGACCGCATAATCGTACTCGATAAAGGCCAAATTGCCGAAGAAGGTTCACACAACGAACTACTGCGTAACGATGGCATCTACGCCAAGCTCTGGGCTCACCAGTCAGGAGGCTTCTTAGAAGATTAAGAAGCCTCCCTTGAGGAACTATACTTAACCTAAAGTTCGTTGCGTCATTATATTTAACATTAAGAACTTAATTTGTATGTGTTTCGCATAAGCATTATAATGTGCAGCATACCCAATCAACAAAAAATTGAAATGAAAAAATTCTCTAAAACAAAATTGAACAATAGCGGTTTTAGTCATTTCGAAACTGCTCTTTGTGTCATCGTCATAACTGTCGTTGCGTCTGTTGGTATTTTCGTATATAACAAAAACAATAATCAATCAAAAGCTGATTCGGCCGATAGCGTCGCTGTCATAGACGATACACCTGGCGATGTGCCTACGGAGGATGTGCCCACAGATGACGAGCCTGCTCCTGAACTGCCATCAGATATTGCACCTATATCAGAAATAACTGCCGATGAATCGACGATGGAAGACACACCTAGCAACATATCTACAAGCAGAACTTATGGCAGAAGGAGGACTGACTGTTATGCAAGTGTAGTAGTTTTGGACCCAGGACACTCACCGACGAAAAATTCTAATAGTAGAGACTCCTTTACCGGGTTGTACAACATGGATTACAGCAATTCCCCCGAAATGAGAAATGCCTGGATTGCTGCACTGAAAACAAAAGTGCTGCTTACTAGAGAGGGATACAGGGTAGCCCTAACAAAAAGATCTGCAAATGAAAAAATCAACCTTACTGAAAGAGCACAAAGAGCCAATCGCACCTATGGTAGATTATTGATTACATTGCATTCGGATCCGGGAGGAGCATCAATTTTGATGTATCCAGACGGAAACAGCAAACGAATTCCGAAAGGCAGCTCGCGGAAAGACAGAAACAATGGGCTAGTTCACCCTAGTATTGCACCCAACAGTGAATATGCTGCAAAGAAGATGGCACCTATAATTCAGAAGGGTCTGGGGATTAGATATCAGGCCAAATCATATTATGAGGTATATGGGAAAAATAGACTAGGGGGTAACGGAAAGAATTACGGCAATACACCAGTTCAGACTATTTTGAGCTCTATACCAGAAGTTTACAGTGAGGTGCCGCAGAATGTACTGCCGTCTGACCAATTTGCAAGAACAATGGCCAAAGCCATTAGAGCAACAATTCCACCTAGCACCTGCAGATAGAAGCCTCCCACGTGAACAATATTAGATGTTAATAACAGCTTTTTTATAGATAACAAAAATGTAGCAATTTACGATTCTAGGCGAATACCTTGCGAGCTTTTAGGGGAGTCATTGTTGATTGCAGGATTTCTTTGTCAAACGATTTTGGAGCTTTGCCAGTAGTTGCCCAGTAAAATATGGCTACTATTAATATCTAAAGGTGAAAATTAGATGCTTTTTATTGTGTTTGAACAATCAAAATTTATAGCACTTGTTCAGGTACATGTCGGCGGTCGATAATTTTGCCTTTATCGTCAACGTATATGATGTCGTGTTCCTTGTAAGTAGTAGCAGTGCTAGGACTATCTAATGGCATACGCGCCTTGCCTGTTACATAGAATTGTTTATTCCATTCGTTTTTGCCGCTTAATGCTCGGTAGATAGCAACACCAGCTAAATTCATCCACAGATTTGCTCTTGCGGGTTCATAAGTCGTTGTCGTTGAGCACTGATTGTTGGTATGTACTGTCTTTTCTTCAGTTGAACCATTTATCCAAGGAAATGGCAGCAAAGCTACAAGAATAGGCCATAGAGGTAATTTAGGCAAACTTGGCATATTAAATCTCGGAGGTTTTATTGGCACGTAAGTGACGGTTTTTGGCTCTAATTCTATAGGAAGATCTTTCGGCTCGTCTTGTGGCTTTTCTTTGCGTCTTCGCCTTGGAAGAGGTGGGATGATTAACGGCAAAAGGTTGATGGTAAAGCCTGGGTTTTCAGGATCATGAATAATGACCTTAGTGTCAGGGGTCTGTCCGACATGTACTATTGCATCACAAGGATTTACTTGAGGAGTTTCCCTACTTTGAATTTCACTAGTAATATCGGCTCCACGATTTTTAACAAGCAGCGAATTGAGTAGAATGGAATCCTTTTTGTTTAATTCAATCGAACTTCCGTTAAAAGCTTTGATTAATTCCGCTCTAGATTTACCATGGTTTTTTGCGACTTTATCTAGTAGTCCTATCTCGGTACTACTAAGTTGTCTTTCTGCACCTGTTACTTCAATAGAAATCTCAGAAGATTTTGGCAAGCTAGACTTTAGGAAATTTTCTACTAATCTTGCTCTCTGAAGAGCTAATTCATTATTTTTTTCAGATTTAGCACCAAGGTTAAGATCGCCTTTTACACTATCTGACGCGCTTTCATCAGATGAAAAACCATCTATACGAATGTTTAATTTTGCATCAGGTGATTTTTGCAGTATTCTAGTAAACTTTTTCGACAGTGTTTCAAGTTCGACTGACTGCTTATCGTTGAAAGCTGAGGCCTGAAAATCAGAAGCGAAAACTTGTGGAAATTCTAGTTCGGCCCCAGGTCCCCTTACTGTTGTTTCGCTAATCTTACCTGGCTCTAAAAATTGACCACCTGGTTTAATTGCGGTGTGTGTGTGACTAGGAGTAGGTTCTTGCTTATACACCGGAGGAAGAGGTGTACTTTCACCACTGCTAGCATATGCGCTTATTGCTATTGAAGCAATTACTGTGGGTAATAATGTGCGACTAACAGCTTCAAAAGTATTGTTACGAAAATCAAGAGCATGCATAAATCTCTGCATGTATGTAGGTGTTTGACTACCGCCTGAAAAATTAGCTTCAAAATTATTTTTCTCACTCATAAATTATATTATATAGGTTTATTTACTGTTTGTCAATAATCTTGTTCAGCAGCCCCTAAGTATCGCTAACCGTGGTTGTGTTTCCGAGAAACGGTGTCAATACAAATTTGAAATTATTAGATTACTATATTATTTTTTGGTTTCGAGTAAACGAAAGGTGGCTATAACTACGGGCATACCAAGTCCGAATAGAGCGACGATAGCCATGGACTGCTGAACCATGGTGGGGTGACGAAACTCGTGCGATATGGTGCCAAAAGCATTGGCAGCTACCAAGAAAATAACTTCTGCTAAAAATAATCTGCTTGGTTTTGCAAGATAGTCTTTGGCTTTTGCAAAGATTTTTAGATATAGTCCGATGATCAAAAAGAATATTAAAGTTTCAAGGAACCAACCAGTAAAATTACGGAAAGGTACTCCAAAATATGCTCCACCTTCGTACCATGTGTAGATTTTATTTACATAGGAAGCGATTGGGTCAAAGCTCATATCCCACATAGTCATTATCATAGCGGCAACAATTGGCACTCCAGCAATAGCAGCACCGGTAAGTTTGCCGAGTTTGCCGAAAATAATCCTAGATAATACATAGGAGCAGTACCCCATTGATATGTAACTAAAGGTAACCAGCGGCGGTACGCCACCCCACAAAAAACCGTTAACTTTTGGACTTGGATTGTAGTAGTAAGGCCCGAAGACACGGCCGGTATGCACACCGAGATACTCAGCAATGAACGAGACTACTATAATTATGCCAAAGATAACAAATGTGTGCTTTTTTCCAAATAGTTTAAAACTATGCAGCAATACGAATATCAGTGGCGCAAGAAAAATAATGAAACTAAATCCTGGATTTTTAACTGCCCATATATCTGTAACAGCAATTAGTAACAGCAAAGTCCACCTTGCATAGGTACTTCCAGATATTTTATTTATTGATGGCTGCATAATAATTATGCTTATTGTATCAGAAAGGTAATTCTAAACTTAGAGCCAAGAATATTTCATTATTAGTGATCATTGCATAAAGATGATTGACCTTGATTGTTCTACTGCTTATAATCATAACCAATAACTGAGGGCGTCCGTGATTATCAGTAAAAAAATATTTTCAGTACTTTCTATAGCAATGATGCTTTTTTATGTGCTGGCACCATCGAAGGTATTCGCATATTCAGGATATGGTCTTGGTACTCAAGTGAACCCATATAGAATTTCGAGCTGTGCTCAGTTGCAGGAAATCAATAATAATTTATCAGGATACTATATTCTTGTATCAAACATAGATTGTACTGGCTACAACTTTGCTCATTTGGCCGCATCTGCTGCATTTAGCGGTACGTTAGACGGCCAAAATCATACGATAAAAAATTTAGTCATTGATTCCTTTGGCTTATTTTCTCAAACCGACGGAGCTACGATAAAAAATATAAACATTAGTGGAGGATCTACATCTTCATCGGGATATGGTGGAAGTTTTGTCGCAAGCGCTACAGACACAATATTGACTAATTTGCACTCCTCTATGACCGTAAACGGAGTTTATAGTTATAACGGCGGAATTGTTGGTTATATGTATGGAACTTCAAGTGTGACGGCGAGTTCTTTCTCGGGATACGTTTCCGGTTCTGCATATTCAGGTGGAATTGTTGGTGCGATGAGTAACTCCAACAATTCAGTTACTGATAGCTTTACTACTGGAACGCTCCATCCAAATGGAGCGTATACGGGACTGATAGTTGGTGGATTTTTCGCTGGAACAATCTCGAGAGTTTACACAAGCGGAACTATAGATAATGGAGTAACGACTATGACGGGTGGAATTATAGGCGATAGCCAAGCATTGCTGAGCAACTCATTCTCTGCGGCTCAGTTTACCGGCACAACTGCCGATAGTGGCGCTGTTACTGCATATAACGTTAGTGGTATGTATACAAATGTTTATTACGATAAGTACATAACAAACACTGCTAAGATGTGTAATCTTGGCACATGTAATGGTACTGCAGTAAACGTGGGTAATTCCAACCCTACGTATTTTATGAATAACTCAACTAATGGCCCCCTCAACACATGGGATTTCAATAACGTGTGGCAAACGACAAGCTCTTATCCAACACTTAGAAATATTGCATTATTTGATGATCAAGCCGGCATTCCAAACAACGGGGACGCAAATAATGATGGCATCATGGATTCATATCAAGCAAATGTTCTTTCCGTACAAGACAATAAAGGTATTTGGTCAACTGTGACAGTTCCTAATTCAAGTGGCTGTACTTTAGGTGATGGACGCTCAACCAGTGCAATTTCCTTATCTGAAGATAAGGGATATTCAGCACAAACTAACTTGACCGGATTTTATGTATATTGCCCTACATCTGGCATGACAGTAACCGTAACTATTGTTTATGATAAGCAATACTCCAGTCCTATGCTTCGATACTACAACCCAATTACCGGAGCCTACAGCATGGTTAATGGAGCAACCTACGGCACCAAGACTATTGGTGGCATCACTAAGACTACAGCTACATACGATCTAACGGACGGCGGTTCTCTGGATAGTGATGGCTTAGCCAATGGCATAATAAAGGATCCAGTACTATTGGTCCTTGCTCCTTACGCTCCAGTAACAGGATTCGGTATCTATCAAAAAACACCTCTAGACAACCTCCAATATCTTGGTTTAATTGGATCTGGCATGGTTCTAACTGCACTCGGCATCCGCCGTCTTCATAAAAATCCTGCCTAAAAATTGATTGTAATATAGTATAAAAAAAGATCACAAATTATTGTGATCTTTATAGTTATAATTTGGTGCGGGTGATGGGACTCTAACCCACGGCCTCATCCTTGGCAAGGATGCGCTCTAAACAACTGAGCTACACCCGCAAAAAAGTTTAATGGTGGCTCCTCTCGGACTCGAACCGAGGACACAAGGCTCTTCAAGCCTCTGCTCTACCAACTGAGCTAAAGAGCCACATTGAAGGTTCTCAACCCTGTTATTTTACAGATTTTAGACAAAAATTACAACCACCTATGATTTCAAACTTGGATTTAGCTATTTGACTCTAGTGTATTTAGTCGAGTTTCATGATTCTCTAGAATGCTAGAAAAATTTTTAACAGTCATTTCGAGTATCGACTCGACGTTACCTAGACGGTTTTCTATGGAAGCGAGTCTTTCGCCGATATTAAGATTAGCTAGTTCAACTACATACTCCAAAATGACATCTAACTTGTCGTTCATGTCTTCTAGTAATATTTCAGTGTAGCGCTTACTCATAAGCTTATTATAAAACTTTGAGACTTTGATGAGCAATAAGATAATTAAAAAACAATGAAAATTGGTGGAGATACGGGGACTCGAACCCCGGACCTCTTGCATGCCATGCAAGCGCTCTAGCCAACTGAGCTATATCCCCAAGATAATTACCTGAATATTGTAGCAAAACAGGGGTGAAAATGAAAGTTATTAGATAAGGTTCTTCTTTTTGGCAAAGCCCATAATGATGCTGATCAAGGTTAAATTTATGCCTATCAAAGCAATAAATACCCAGTGGGCTTGCTGGAATGGCAATGATACATTCATGCCATACATACCAAAGAATACATTGGGCAAAGCTACCATAATGGTGGCTAGGGTCAGGAAGGTAATTGTTTTGTTTAGGTTGTTGCTACTGATGGCTGTGTGAGCATTACGGATATTATCGATAGATCTTAGGTTGGCGCGAATGGCTTCTATGGACTGGTCGTTTATGAGCAAAAGATCTTCCACGATGTCTTGGTCGGCCTCAAAAAGTGATATATGTCGTCCGGCAAGCAGCCTTCTGAGCGTAGCGTTGTTGGGTAGTAGTGAAGCCAAGAATTCGTTCAATTCATCTTCTAGAATCACAAAATCGATAAGGTCTTGGTTGGTTAGCTTTTGATTGCGTAAGCGAGTTCTTATTTGTTTAATTTTTCGGCTGGTGATGCGTATTGAATTATCATAGGCCTGGCTGATGTCGGCAAGGATTAATAGCAATAATTTAGTGCGTTGGGTTGTAACTACAGCATCCTTGCCACGAGTGAATCGCTCTACCGACTTTAGTGGTCGTTGCGATACCGTGAGCACGTTGTCGTCATCGATTACCACCAAGAGTGGAGCAGTGTCCATGTCGCCATCTGAAGTTTGGAAAGGATAGCGTACGAATATATAGCTCTGCTTGCCTTCTCGTTCGAGTCGTGGCATTTCGTCTTCGTCAAGCGCATCCTCGATGTGACCGATTTCTAATTTGAATTTACTTGTAAGGGTATCGATCTCTCGCTGACTCGGATTTTCGGAATGAATCCAGACTCCGCGCTTAGATTTATCAAGTTCGGTGACTTTAGGCGATTGTAGATTACGATAGAAATACTTGATCATATCTCTATTATCGCATAAAAAGAGCCGATACTTGGAATCAAGTTCGGCTCCTATTATTTTCGTGCGCGCCCACCCTGCGGCGGGTGATTTTTTGTTTTGATGTTTGTTTCACGTAGCCGCAAGCATGCGCACGATATATTTAAATCATAACCGATTTGAGTGAACTGTCAAGGATCAGTAACGCTATATTGTTGGCCATTACTCAACGTTACGGTTAGCTTATAGTGGGCACAGCCATTTGCTGGGGTGTTGTCGCAGGTTTTATTTGGCGTTTCCGCTACTGTTGAATATGCTAAAACATTTGCCTTAGGGCTATCACTGAGCATGATACCTGGAGATAATGGATCTCTTAGTAGCTCAGGGTCAAAACCGAATAAATTAGTACTGATCCAAACCGGATTATTCATCTGAGCTAGTGCAGGATATGAACCAATTTGGCCGTAATATGTTTTTAGATAGCTCTTGATGGTGGCTAAATGCGCCTTTCGGGCTTCATCTAAAACTTTAGCTGGCTGGCTGGCTGCCGACTCAGCTAGCATTTGGTTATTAGGTGTAAAGTAATTTTGCCACATAACTTTTGTTTGCGGCTCAATTGGTGTTTGAGCTTTATTGTAATCCGAGTAAGTAGTGGTGACTATTCGATTACCGTCAATAATTTCTAACTTCGCTAACCTATCTGTGCCAGGCGCAATGTAGAACCTAAACGTAGCATTCTTGTATTGGTTGAGTTGATTAACAGCCCCGGTAAGTTCTAGTGGCGGGAATCCCATAGTGGATGCTGCATACTGATTTAAGATCACGAGTTCACTAAAATTTGGCTTTATTGAATACACTAATATTTTTTTGCCGTTGATTTTTTGGCTTTTTACTTCTTTGGAATTGTACTTATAAATGTTGGCGGATTTGATTGACTTTAGTAAATCTTTGGATATATTTTGGCTGAAATTGCCAAATATTACTGGACCGATTATGGCGTAGCGAGGATCACTGGCCTGCACCAAAAACTCAGGTGCAGTGGCAGGCAGGTTACGATTATCGCGCACAATGGTTTGGGCATTCAATAGTGCTTTAGATTGTGGCGATTTTGCAGCAGCAGGCAATTCTACGTAGCTAACGATGCCTCGACTTGCCGAGCCGTAGCCGACTATTTTGTACTGTGAGCCATTGACGGTAATTTTTTCTTTGTCGTACACTATGGGATTTTTAAGAGCGTTGAGATCCAAGCCTAAATCTTGAGTATCTTTGCCGTCGGTAGTATATTTTTTGACCTCTGTTGTTTCGAAATTCTTTTTCAAAAATCTATCGAATACTTTGTCGGGGTTGTTGAGATTTGATTGCCACATGAATATAGCTACTAAAGAACCAATTAGGATAATTGATAGCATTGCTATGCCTAGTATTTTAAGTAATCTGCGCTTTGGTTTTCTGGCTGGTGGCTTGAAACCATGCGGCGGAGCCGGGATATCTACGTGATTGTTGGGCTCGGTAATAGTAGGTTGCGGCGGTGCTGAAGACGGTGGTGGCGGTACCGTAGGTGTTGGTTGAGATATTTGTGCTGGAGGGGTAACTGGTGGTGGCAAGGGTGCCGCGGGTGCTGGACGACGAACTTCTGATATCCGAGCAGAAGGACGAGAATAACCGCCGTCGATCATGACAGGTCGACGGCTATAATCTGGTCTATTCGACTCGGGCCTATTCATACGGTCCTCGGGTTGCATACTGATCTCTAACTTGTTATTAGCTTAAGCATTATTATACACTCGACAGCCCCATATTTGGCTATGTTAGAAGGATTATTTAATTAGACCTAGAAGCTCAGTTTCATCAATTTGCTTGATACCTAATTTTTCGGCTTTGGCTAATTTAGAAGCGCCTACATTGTTGCCAACAACCAGATAGTCTGTATCGTTGCCAACCGAACTCTGAAAAGTTCCACCTAAATCACGAATCTTGTCAGCCGCTTCGTCGCGACCCATGCTATCAAGGCTGCCGGTAACTACAAATTTCTTGCCCGATAATTTACCACCGACATGTGAAACTTTTTGTGGCGATACACCAAAATCTTCAAATTTTTTGAGCAGTTTTTGGTTGCGTGGCTCCGCGAACCATTCAACCACTGATTCGGCAACCACCTCACCGACACCCTCTATTTCTGAAAGCTCATCAATTGTTGCGTCACTTATTTTTTCTAATGACTTATAGTGCAGGCTGAGGTCGATGGCTGTCTGAGAACCAATATGCCTAATACCTAGACCGTATATAAATTTGGCAAGCGGCGGATTTTTTTCGTTTTGAATAGATTCAACGAGTTTGTTGGCCGATACTTTGGCAAATCTGTCTAGCTTGAGCAACATTTCTGGTGTAATGCTATATATATCTGCCTGATCTTCTATGTAGCCCGCATCCAATAAGGCTATTACGTTTTTTTCACCCAAGCCTTCTATGTCCATGGCGCCTTTGGAGGCGTAATGTTCAATTTGCTTCCACGATCTTGAAGGACATGATTGGTTAGGACAACGCCAGGCAGCGTCCTCAGCTTTTTGTTTCACTAAAAGAGTTTTGCAGTCAGGACAATTTTTGGGCATTTTATAGACGGCCTCGTTGCCGGTACGAAGCTTTATAAGCGGCTCTATGATTTCAGGTATAATATCGCCGGCTTTATGAACAATCACGCTGTCACCGACTCTGATGTCTTTACGTGCAATCTCACTTTCGTTGTGCAGGGTAGCCATTTGTACGGTGCTACCAGCTATCGAAACTGGCTCCAAAATAGCCACTGGCGTAGCGGCCCCGGTGCGACCAATCGATAAAAATATATCTTTGACCTTGGTAGTTGATTGCTCGGCAGCGTACTTGAGCGCAGCCGCACCTCTTGGAGCCTTGCCGACTACGCCAAGTTCGCGGTACACATCTAAGTCATTTACCTTCACAACTAACCCGTCCGTGTTAAATGGCAAGTCGTGCCGCTTTGTTTCCCAAGTATTGGCATATTCCATAACTTTATCAACAGAGTTTAATACTGGTGCTTCTGTGTTTACCAAAAAACCTAAGCTATTCATGATTTCGTAAGCTTGTTTGTATGATTTTATCTCTTCTTTGTTATCTCGCTGCAAATCATAGCCTCTAAAATAGAGTTTACGCTCAGCAACTAGTTTTGGGTCGAGTTGACGTATTGTTCCTGCAGCGGTATTGCGAGGATTAGCAAATAAAGGCTTACCCTCGGCCTCTCTTTGCTTGTTAAGATTATTAAAATCCTGTTTATACATTACAATCTCGCCACGTATTTCAGTTCTGCCTGTGAGGAATTTTTCGGTGTTTGAACTCTTGCGCAGCTTCAGGGGAATCGACTCAATAGTGCGAACATTGGCGGTGACATCCTCACCCACAAAACCATCACCCCTAGTTATTCCCTGCACCAAACTACCATCTTGGTAGATTAAAGCACAGGCTAATCCATCCATTTTTATATCTGCAAAATACTCCAGCGCCGTAACACTTGGTAATAATTTTTTGATACGGTTTTCCCAGGCCAACATTTCTGTTTGGTCGAAAACATCATTCAAACTCAGCATTCGACTGCTATGTTTTAGCTGCTTAAAGCCTGGTAAAGGCTCACCTGATACGCGCTGAGATGGTGAATCGGAAGTTATAAATTCTGGGAATTGTTCCTCGAGCTGGGTTAGTTCGTGCTTCAAACTATCGGCTGCAGCCTCGCTCATCTTGGATTCATTAAGTACGTGATAATGATAACGATAGTCGTCGATTATTTCCCGTAGTTTGATAATTCTATTTTCAGCTTGTTGCTTATTCATTCATGAGTTCCCGATACAGCAAATACATGTAAGTGTTTATTGCCACAAGTACGAGTGATGTCAGCAAGAAGAAAACCCACTGTGCAAGAGGAGTGAGAATAACAATAACAGGCAGCATCACGACAATTGCGGCTGCTAACAATATGACAGGTAGTGCAATAACTTTTCGAATAACTTGCCAGCGATATCCTGTTACTAATTCTTTAGCTGATCTTAGAGCTTTTATTGGTGTCATGTCTGGCAACGTCACGATGTAAAGTGCAAAAAGCGATGAACTAAGCCAATAAATTGTAAGTGTAGCTAGGCCCAAGAATACAATCACCCAAATGATGCGCTCGATAATTGACACTGCTATGCCGTAGGAAACAACCATCCCGTAAATAGTTGACCCGATCATGAGCGGTATTAGCTGCAAGCTAACAATAGCTAGTACCAAAATGAACGGTATTAATGGATACATGCTCTTGTAGTAAGTGTCCCGTAGGCGAAACTTTTTGTTGGCCAAAACTTGCCTAAGTGACCATATCACTGCCAAAGAAGTTACGATTGCTATAACCAGCTGATAAGGGCTAGATGCAGCCGTTGAATTGCTGCCAGCCGAACCAATCATCACCACAAACACACCTAGTCCGCTCGCCAATGCTGCGAAGTTACCGCTAAATACCTGGTTAAGATCAGTTTTTAAAGTAGACACGTTTAGACCACCAGAAAATCCTTTAACCAGTACAAGAGTTAGGAGGCCGTAGATCAGGGCTATACCAAGAAAAATTTTGTAATTATTGATTATCAAATCAAAAGATTTTTTACTTAATTCCCAAACGCTCGCAAGTTTTCGAACTGATAAAGGTTTTTTGGGTTTAGATTTATTTTTGGTCATAAGCATTAGTATATAAGATTTTAGGCGTGAGTGCCCATCTTGCGAAGACGAGCTACCCTATCTTCGATTGGTGGGTGGGTACTGAACAAGCCAGAAATAGCACTCTTTTTTAGTGGATTAGCGAAAAATAAATGTGCTGTTGAACTGTTTTGATGCTTGGTAGCGCTCCCTACCTTGCCTATTTTTTCTAGTGCTGATGCTAAGCCCTCTGGGTAGCGGGTTGCTAGAGCGCCAGTAGCGTCAGCCAAATACTCACGTTGTCTAGATATTGCAAGTTGTATGAATGTTGCCACAAGTGGCGCTAATATTGCAGCGATGATGCCTAATACCAATGCCCCCTGGTTGTTATTTTCTCTATCGCTAAAGAAAGTTACTCGAAGAATAATATCGGCGATTAGAGAAATCACAACTGTTAGAGCAAAAGCTACCATGGTTACACGTATATCGTAGTTTTTGATGTGACCAAGCTCATGAGCCAAAACCCCTTGAAGCTCAGTGTCGGACATGATGTCTAGCAGGCCTGAGGTTACGCATATAGCCGAACTATTAGGGTCGCGACCGGTTGCAAATGCATTGGGTGCTGGATCGTTCATAATATACACTTTGGGCATTGGTAAGCCTTCTGTGATGGCTAGGTTTTCTACCATCCTAAATAGTCTGGGGTTGTCCTTTTTTTGTATTTCTTTGGCACGATTGATAGAAAGTGCCATCTTAGAACCACTGTAGTAGGCAAAAATTACATAGACAATAGAACCGATTAAGCCACCGTAAAATACCCCTGTGCTTTTGCCGGCGTACAGATAGCTGAATAGATAGATGAGACCGGCAACGAACGCCAAAAAGAATACCATTATATAGACACTTTTTCGTTTGTTTTTTGCAATATCAGAGTACATATTGAGTGAAGTTAGGTCCTTTCTTGAGCTTACGTTCTAGCTAGAACTTAACGTCGACTGGAGCTTCTACGGCTTTGGATTCAGCTTCGTCGACTGCGTAAAATTCTTTGTCGTCTTTGAATCCCAGCATGTTGGCAAAAATGTTTGTTGGAAATGTTTTGCGTTTGCTGTTGAAGTCCCGAACCACACCGTTATAAAAACGCCTGGCAGCCTGGATTTTGTCTTCTGTGTCTGTAATTTCATCTTGGAGTTTTTGAAAGTTTTCACTAGCTTTTAGGTCTGGGTAAGCTTCTGCAACAGCGAATAGACTTTTCATAGTTTTTTGGAAGTCACCGTCAGCTTTTGCTGTTTCGGCAATACCGGTTGCGCCCATTGCTTTAGTTCGAGCATCGGTAACTTCTTTGAACACGGTTGATTCATGCTTGGCATAGCCTTTTACTGTGCTGACTAGATTCGGGATAAGATCATATCGTCTTTTGAGCTGGACCTTGATGTCGCTCCAGGCTTCGCTAGACTGTTGGTTTAGGCGGACCAAGGAATTGTACATAGCAGCGCCAAAAATAATTATTAGTACGACGACTACTACTGCGATAACTGCTATACTCATATGCTAAAATCTCCTTATTTATACTTATATTATATACCCCTGATGCAATTAAGTTAAGTAAAATGCCTTACTAAAAGATATGGGGTGTATTATGTATATAAGATGCCTAAAAGATCAAAAAATGGTAGTCGATTTAGAAAACTTTTTTTCTGCATTCTGCTAATTGCAATTGGCTACGCGAGTTGGTGCTTATTGAGGCCTATGCCTAGCGTGCAACCATCTTATATATATCAGGATAATAAAGTTGCTACAGCATCTGTTTTTAATTGGCCCAAAAAAGGTCAAGCTTCTGTCGGTATACTTGGTTATGATCAGGTTGAAAGTAACGGCGTGCAAAATAAGGCTCCGATTGCAAGTGTGGCTAAAGTTATAACCGCTTTAGTAGTGCTAGAGAAAAAGCCATTAGCAATTGGCAGCCAAGGTCCAACCATAACACTCGGACCGCAAGATGAAATTATGTTCCGTCAATATCAGGCCAATGATGGATCGGTAGTGCCTGCTGCAAACGGTGAAAAAATTACTCAATATCAGATGCTGCAAGCGATGATGTTGCCGTCAGCCAATAACATGTCTGACGGTTTAGCAATCTGGGCCTTCGGCTCGATAGATGCCTACACCCAAGCAGCCAACCAATACTTAAAAGCCAAAGGGCTTACTGAAACTACGGTCAGTGGAGACGATAGCGGCCTTAATCCTGCCACAGTATCAACATCTAAAGATTTAATTAAACTTGGTAAGCTGGCTATGAATAACCCAGTGCTTGCTGGAATCGTAAATCAACAAACTGCAACTGGAATTCCGCTAACTAGTTCTGTAAAAAATGTTAATTTTTTGCTTGGTAACAGTAATATTGTAGGCATCAAAACCGGTAATTCCGATCAAGCCGGAGGAGTATTTTTGTCTGCCTCGGTAGTAACCCCGAACGATAAACCAGTCACCATAATTACTTCTGTAGAACAGGCAGATAATCTGTACTCAGCGCTAAGCACCAGTTTGGTTTTGATAAAATCTGTGCAAAGTAGTTTCAAGCAAATTAATATAGTTAAAGACAATCAAGTAGTGGCAATATACAAACTACCATGGGGTGATGAAATAAAGGCTAGAAGTATGGGAAACATTAATGTAGCGTCATTGCCTAAAATGAGCCCTGTATATAACGTGCAGGTAGAAAGTTTACGACCTAATGCAAAAGCTGGAGATATAATCGGCAAAGTTAAACTCAGTAGTAGTGCATTAAATCAATCTAAGAGCGTTAGCGTAAAGCTGGACTCCAGTGCTTCGAAACCTACTATCAAATGGAGACTAACTCATCCGATATAAAAATTGAGCCCAGCAAGCTGGACTCAATTTGGTGGGTGATGAGGGACTCGAACCCCCGACCCCCTCGGTGTAAACGAGGTGCTCTAGCCAACTGAGCTAATCACCCTTACATTTGTCTTTTTTGGCGTGGTGCGGACGAGAGGACTTGAACCTCCACGAGTTGCCTCACTACCACCTCAAGGTAGCGCGTCTACCATTCCGCCACGTCCGCGTTAGACCATAGTATTCTATCTGTTTTGGACTAAAATTTCAAGTGTTAACTGCGGGGCGAAAAGTCGTATAGATGATGCATGCCATAATCAGGGCGCAGTAGCACTTTGATGTTTTCTAAATCTGTGCCAAATTTGACGCCTGGATTGAGGGTGCCGTATGGATCAAAAATATTTTTAACCTTGCTGTGAAGCTTGTAGACTTCGCTGCCCAGCTGGTGTTCCAAGAATGGTGTTTTGATGCGTCCATCACCGGCTTCGGAGCTGATTGTTCCACCCAAACTTATAACTAACTTGTTATACTCGACGAGCATCTTGAAAGCTTTTTGCCTATCCCCGACTTGAGCTAAATTGAGTCGTGGTAACACGTGCAGGCTAGCTGTGCCGGCGTGGCCCCAAAGCGGAGCATCACAATCACTTGCCTCTAATATTTTGTAAATTCCTTCTATGTAATCACGAAGCCTATTGACTGGTACTGCACCGTCATCAATCAGTGGCATGGCACGCTTCTGACTTTCGTTGTGTCCAATTATAGTGGCTGTAGAATGTCGCAGGGTCCACAGTTTTTGTTGCTGTTCTGGGTCAGCTGATTCTTGAACATCAATGGCGTAATTATCAAAAATCTTATTGGCAGCTTTAATTGATTTTTTAATATTACGGTCTGAACTGTCAAACTCCACAAACAAGATAGCTGCTGGGTAAGGTTCCGGAATGATATCTTTTAAGTAATTAGGGTTGAGCTTGCCTACCTGATGCAAAAGATTGCCGTCTACAAACTCTATCAAACTTGGTTTGTCTTTGAGTTCAAGCAAGTCTAGGACAGCATTTTGTAATTGTTCTAAACCGTCGAAGCTAGCAACCATTAGATTAGTTAAGGGGTTGTATTCTTCGGTTGCTAAAACAATTTCGGTGATTACACCTAAAGTACCTTGGCTGCCAACAAATAGTGGAGTTAGATCAAAAGACCCGTCTTTGCGTTTGATGTCGCTTAGGTCATAGCCGGCATTATTTTTGGCAACATCGCGGTAAGCATCATCTAATATATCTTTATTTTCTTCTAGTAATGCGTCAATGGAGCGATAGATTTCTCCTTCAAAAGTAGCAAGACCGAGTTTTTTGCTAAGTTCCCTTTTGCTGATTCGACCTGTTTCGATAACCTCGCCATTGGCCAGTACTACCCTGAGTGAATTAACATAATTTCGTGTGTCGCCGTATTTGATTGATTTTTCGCCAGAAGCATTATTGGCGACCGCACCGCCAACTGTTGAATATTCTAGTGATGATGGATAAGCCGGCAA
>Ga0194038_1000460_pt1 | contig 17958 bp, 18 predicted proteins | sample JunL226m_MetaG_FD_148630 | JGI IMG/M metagenome (GOLD analysis project Ga0194038, IMG submission 148630) | Anoxic zone freshwater microbial communities from boreal shield lake in IISD Experimental Lakes Area, Ontario, Canada - Jun2016-L227-6m | ecosystem: Environmental > Aquatic > Freshwater >... | reverse complement strand
GGGATGGGCGGTGCGCTGATAGGCGGCGCTTCCGTGGCCTCCGCCACGCCGGCCGGAGGCGATTCGTCAAGTGACGTCGCTCCGTCACGCGCAGCAAGCCGGAGCGCGAGCGTCACCGCCCCGCGAACCGCTGGCGTTGCGACTCCGCGATCCGCGGACCGGGGCAGTCCGGCACGGGCAGCTGCCACGACACGAACCGCCAGCCGGACTGCCGCGCCCGCGGCGACCCGCTCCCCGCAGACCGCACCCTCCCCGGCTGCTGTCGACGCTGCCGCCGCGGCCGCGTCTCCGGTCAGCGCGACGGGGAATCCGCCATCAGTCGCGCGGCAGATGACGGCGCTAGGCGCCGCAGCGACGGGGTCTGTCGTCACAACGCCCGCCGCCACAGCGACGGCCGCGCCGAGTCTGTTCAATCTCCCGCCCGGTCCGATCATGTCGGCGATCCTCGCGGCGCAGGCCTACATCTATGGCTACCCGCTCATGGAATACGAGCGGGTCCGTGCCGCCGCGCCCACGCTGAACACCTTCATCAACCTGACCACTTTTGCAAACCCCGACGTCGCGCCCATCTGGCAGGCCATCGGCGGCGGGAAGCGGCCTAACGTCGACACCTTTTACTCGGTCGTCGAACTCGATTTGAGCAACGGTCCCGTAGTGCTGTCGATCCCCGATATGGGCAGCCGCTACTACAGCTTCCAGTTGACCGACCCGTACACCAACGTCACCGGCTACATCAACTCCCGCACCTACGGATCAGGACCGGGCACGTATGCCATCACCTGGACCGGCGGTCCGCAGGGTCCCATCCCGGTGGGCGCAACGGTCGTCGAGGTGCCCTATGCCAGCATGCTGATGCTGGGCCGCACCCTTGCCGGTGACACCGCCGACCAGCAGACCGCGATCAGCCTGATCAACCAGTACACCCTGACGCCGCCGGCCGGATTCAACCCGCCGAATGACGCGATCCTGCCGGCCAATTCCTCGGGCATCGCCTACCTCAACGCGATGAGCGACGCGATCACCCAGAATCCACCGCCGGCCGCGGATGCCGACATCCTTGCCAGGATCGCGCGGATCGGTGTCGGCGCCGGATTGCAGGTGGCCGATGCCAACCTCGGAATCCTGTCGACGATTGCGGTCGACGTCGCAGTGAACCTCACCGCCGCGATCCTGCCGGCGCTCGCGCAACTGCAGCAGACGGTGTCCGCTCTGCAGCACCACGGCTGGGCCATTCCCAACGAGAACATCGGCGACTTCGGCACCGACTATCTGTTCCGCGCGGGTGTGGCCCAGGTCGGACTGGTGGCCAACACCCAGGACGAGGCGATGTACGAGGCCGGGTTGCTGGACTCCTGGTACCTGCCACTGAACGGATGGTTCAGTTCCTACAAGCTGCACTTCGCCGCGGGACAACTTCCGCCGGCCGACGCCTTCTGGTCGATCACGGTGTACGACGCCGACGGCAAGCTCGTGGCCAATACGGCGGAGCAGTACAGCGTCAGCAACAGTCGACCCGCCGAACTGATCTACGCTCCCGACGGCTCGCTGGACATCATCTTCGCCAAGACCGACCCGGGTGACCCGAACGCCAACTGGTTAGCCATACCCAATGGCGGATTCAGCGCCTACCTCCGCATGTACCTGCCGGAGCAGGCGGCACTGGATCGCACCTGGGTGCCGCCGGCGATCCAGCGCCGAAGCATCTTCGGCATCCAGTTCCAGTAGTCGAGTTCTCATCAACGCCCGCCGGCCCACCGGCGGGCGAGACCGACCTCAGCCGGTCTTGGTGGCGCCGCCCACCTCAGCGGGCAGTGGCGGCGGTGGGGGCACAGCCGAACCGGTCGCCGAGCTGGCCGGCGCCGCAGAGGTCTTGGGTGCACTGGACGTCAGGCCCGGCGTTGAACTCGCCGTCGGCGCCGCCGATGTCGGAGCCGCTGACGTGGTGGGCGCGGACGAGGTAGTCGACGCCGCGGACGTGGACGGCGTTGCCGATGTCGACGTGCTCGGCTTGGACGGGGTGCTCGCGCTCGCGGGGCCCTGCGCGCTGTGGTAGTCCAGCCAGGATTCGGTCCGGAACGTGCTGCCACCCGCGGTGACACTCAGCGCGGTCGGTGTGACGGTATAGGTCACGCCGTCGTTTTTGGCGACGAAGGTCGAATCGGAGGTCTGCGTCGCCGTAGTGATGAGTTTGGCCCCGTCGCGCACCCGCACGCCGCGGTATTCGTAGGCACCGGCAGCCGTCTTGCAGATGGCGATCCGTGAGGTGTCGGTGACCCCGAAGATCACCGCGGTGTCGGGCTTGGTGCAACGGGCGGTGGAATCGACATAGCCCTGCGCATCAGAGGGCGGCGCAGCCGTCGGCGCGGCGATGGCCAGCGGGATGCCGATCACGACTATCGCCGTCGCTGCGGCAGCGGCGGCAACGAGACCTGCTCTGCGCAGCGCGGATGACTGCGGGGTGGACGAAGGCATGAATGTACTCATCGCATTCCAGGGGACCACGCGCGCGCGAGGCATTGCCAGCAACGATGCCGACCTAAGGCGCAATCGTTAGGCCGCCGATACCCGTTCGCCCCGGGCGATCACGTCACGAACCTGCAAGTCGGAGTCCAACACCACCAGGTCGGCGACCGCACCGGCCTGCAGGACCGGGCTGGGCAGTCCGAGCGCTCTGGCCGGTGTCACCGACGACTGCGCAACGGCACGCAGCAACGCCGCATCGCGGGACATTCCGGTGCGCGAAGTGCTGTGGTCCACCGCGAAGCGGAACAACCGATCCATGGTGGCGGTGCTGCCGGCGATGGTGTCGGTTCCTGCGAGGTGGGCCACTCCGCCGGTGACCTCGACAGCCAGCGGGCCGATTCGATAGGCGCCGTCGGACATACCCGCCGCAGCCATCGCATCGGTCACCAGCGACACCCTGTCCGGCCCGGCGATTGCGCAGACATGCCGATACAGTGCGGCATCGACGTGCACACCGTCGGCGATCAACTCCACGACGATGCGCGGATCCTCGAGTAGCGCGATCACCGGACCAGGTTCGCGGTGGTGGATCGGCCGCATCGCGTTGAACAGATGAGTGGCCACCGTGGCTCCCGCCTCCACCCCCGCCCGGGTCTGCTCATAGGTGGCCTCGGTGTGACCGATCGCGGCCACCACGCCCGCGCCGACGATGCGTCGTATCGCCTCCAGGGCCCCCTCGCGCTCGGGCGCCAGCGTCACCATCCGGATCGTTCCGCGGCCGGCGGCCAGGACGTCCTCGATCTCCTGTGGTGACGGATCACGCAACAGGGCCGGATCATGGGCACCGCAGCGTTTTTCGGCCAGCCACGGCCCCTCGAGATGAATGCCGGCCAGCACGCCGGCCCGCACGTCGTCGGCCAGCGCACCGACCTGCGCCAGAAGGTCGGCGGGTGATTCAGACACCAGTGACGCGATCAGCGTGGTGGTGCCGTGGCGGCGGTGCAACGCCGCTGCGGTTCTGGTCGCCTGTGCGCCGCCGGAGAAACTTGCGCCGCCGCCACCGTGCACGTGCGTGTCGACGAATCCGGGCACGACGGTGGCCCAGTCGAGATCGCGATCGGCGGGCCGGGGCGCGGTGCCGTCGCCGATCGCCGTGATGACACCGTCGGACATCTCGACCCACCCGGGACGCAGCAGATCCCGGCCGGTCAGCAATGAACCGGCGCTCAGCAGCACCTCAGATTCCCTGCCACGCCGGTTTGGCCTCATAGGTCTCGCGGTAGTACTCGGCGAGTTGGAGACGCCCGGATGCCGCGTCGTCGATCAGCACCGTCGCATGCGGGTGGTGTTGGAGCACGCTCGCCGGCCACAGTGCCGACACCGGCCCCTCGACCAGGTGGTGAATCGCCTCAGCCTTGTTGCGCCCCGTTGCCACCAGCACCACATGCCGGGAATCCATGATGGTGCCCAACCCCTGGGTGAGGCAGTGGGCGGGAACCGCATCGACGTCATCGCCGAAGAACCGGGCGTTGTCCATCCGGGTCTGTCGTGTCAGGGTCTTGATCCGGGTGCGCGACGCCAGCGAAGAACCGGGTTCGTTGAAGCCGATGTGGCCGTCGGTGCCGATCCCGAGGATCTGAAGGTCGATACCGCCGGCCTCCCGGATGGCGGCCTCGTAGGCCGCGCACGCGGCCGGGATGTCGATGGCGAGGCCGTCGGGACCCTGGACCGCTCCGGGTGCGAAGTCGACGCGCGATGTAAACGTGGTGTCGATGACGTTGCGGTAGCGCTCGGGGTGCTCGGGCGGGAGTCCCACGTACTCGTCAAGGGTGAAACCGCGCGCCTGCGCGAAGGACACCCGGCCCGCGGCGCATCGCGCCGCAAGGTCGTCGTAGATGGGCAGCGGGGATGACCCGGTGGCCAGCCCGAGCACCGCGCCGGGCTTCTGCTTGAGCAGTGACTCGATGGCGTCCGCCGCGACGCCGCCGATCCCAGCTGCGTCCCGCAGGATGATGACCTCCATCGCCCCGCCTACTTGTTCGCGATGAACAGTGCTGCGCCCGCTGACAGTTCGGCTCCCGCAGTGACGGCCGCACCGACGACGACGTTGGCGGCATCACGCTCGTCCATCACCACCACCGGTACCACCGGGCTGTAGCCCGCTGCCACGATGGCCGGTACGTCGTAGGTGATGACCCGGTCCCCGGCGGTCACTGAGTCACCCTGCGCGACGTGTGCCGTGAATCCCGCGCCGCCCAGTTGCACGGTGTCCAGACCGAGATGAACCAGAACGCCCACGTTATCCGCCGTCATGATCACGTAGGCGTGGGGAAGCAGTTTGAGGATCTTCCCGGTCACCGGGGCCACCGCGTCCACGACCGCACGCGGCGGGTCGATCGCCGCGCCGTATCCCACCATCCCTTGCGAGAACACCGGATCAGGCACCTCGGCGAGTGTCAGCGCACGACCCTCGACGGGCGCCAGTACATCAGTCCTGCTCACGGGAGCTCCTTCGTTGGCTGTAGCGCCAGAATAAAGCCAAGACCGCCTCCCGCATTGCGTATTTGCCGAGGGTATTTGTGGACTAGGCTCCGCTAAAGCCGCGATGAGGAAGGGCTGACCGCAGATGAGTGATGTGACCAAATCAGCAGGGGCGCAAGCCAAGTCGGGTCTGAATATCCCAGGTTTTGCTCAGCTTCAGCGGCTCGGCAAGAGCCTGATGCTGCCGATCGCCGTACTGCCCGCCGCCGGCATCCTGCTGCGACTCGGCCAGGACGACCTGCTCGGCAGGATCAAGGCGCCCGTGATCGGGCCGTTCTTCCAGGCTATGAGTGCTGCGGGCGGGGCCCTCTTCGACAACCTGGCATTGCTGTTCGCCGTCGGTGTGGCGATCGGCTTCGCGCGCAAGGCGGACGGTTCCACCGCGTTGTCGGCGGTGGTCGGCTACCTCGTGATGCAGGCGGTGTTCAAGACGATGTCACCTGTCGTCCTCGACGGTGTGCTCGACAAAGCCGGCAAACAGGCGATGATCAACTACAGCGTCCTCGGGGGCATCGTGGTGGGGCTCATCACCGCCGTGCTCTTCGACCGCTACCACACGATTGCGCTGCCGCCCTATCTCGGATTCTTTGGCGGACGGCGGTTCGTGCCGATCGTCGTGTCACTGGCGATTCTGTTCGTCGCTTTCGCGATGAGCTACTTCTATCCGATCTTCAACGCCGGCCTAACGGGCTTGGGCAAGTTCATCGGTGGCGCGGGTGCCCTGGGCGCCTTCATCTACGGCTTCGCCAATCGGATGCTGATCCCAGTCGGGCTGCACCACATCCTGAACTCCTACATCTGGTTCCTGTACGGCAGCTACACAAAGCCCGACGGCACGGTCGTGACCGGTGAGCTGCCCCGGTTCACCGCGGGCGACCCATCCGGCGGGCACCTCACCGCGGGTTTCTATCCGATCCTGATGTTCGGTCTACCCGCCGCCGCACTGGCGATGATCCATGTGGCCAATGCGCGGCAGCGCAAGGTGGCCTTCGGCATCCTCTCGGCGGCCGGTCTGACCGCCTTCCTCACCGGCGTGACCGAACCGCTGGAGTTCTCCTTCATGTTCGTGGCCTTCCCGCTCTACATCGTGCATGCGCTGCTCACAGGTGCGTCACTGGCGATCGCCTATCTGCTGGACATCCATCTGGGCTTCTCGTTCTCCGCCGGCCTGATGGACCTATTGCTGTACGGCACCGCACCCGCGGCGAAGAACATCCCGTTGCTCATCGGGATGGGTGTGGTGTTCTTCGCGCTGTACTACCTGCTGTTCCGGTTCGTCATCACCCGATGGAACATGCGAACCCCGGGTCGCGAACCCGAGGGCGAGTTCGAGGCCGAGGAGAGCGCCAACCTCAGCGTGGGCGGCGATGCGGCGACCGCCATCCCCGTCGGAGCGGCCACCGTCGCGACAGCGCCTGCGAGAACCGACAGTAAGGCCGAACAACTCATCGCCGCGTTCGGCGGCCGGGAGAACCTCGTCAATGTCGATGCGTGCATCACCCGCCTGCGAATGGACGTGGCCGACACCTCGCGTGTGGATCACGACCGGCTCAAGGCACTCGGTGCCGCCGGCGTCATCGAGGTCGGCAGCAGTGTGCAGGCGGTATTCGGCACCCAGGCCGAAGCGCTGAAGAACGAGATTCTCGACGTTCTTTAGGCGCGCCGCGCACCTGTTCGGACCCCGGTGAGCGGGTAATCTCGCCTCGACCATGAATGGCGCGCGCACCGGAGAGATCAGAGCGCTGACCGGGCTGCGCATCGTCGCTGCACTGTGGGTGGTGCTGTTCCACTACCGCCCGATGCTGTGGGACGCCTCGCCGCGACTGCGTGAGGATCTGGCTCCGGTGTTCAACGCCGGCGCGCAGGGTGTCGACCTCTTCTTCATCCTGAGCGGATTCGTACTCGCGTGGAACTACCTGGACCGGATGGGGCCGAACTGGTCGGGCCGCGCCACCCTGCACTTCCTGTGGCTGCGCCTCTCGCGGGTGTTGCCTATCTACCTGGTGACCATGCATCTGGCAGCAGTGTGGATCATCATCACCCTGCATGTCGGCGACGTGCCGTCGCCGGACGCCGACAGGCTGACGGCACTGAACTACGTGCGCCAGTTATTCATGGTTCAGCTGTGGTTCTCGCCCTTCTTCGACCACACCAGCTGGGACGGGCCCGCATGGTCGATCAGTGCGGAATGGCTGGCTTACCTGCTCTTCGCAGGACTCATCCTGATGATCTTCCGGATCGGCCGCGTCTCACGGGCACGTACGTTGTTCGCGTTGGCGTTCTGCGCTTCCCTTCCGCCGACGCTGCTCCTGCTGTCCAGCGGAATGCTGTACACACCGTGGAGTTGGCTGCCGCGCATCATCGCGCAGTTCACGGCGGGAGCGTTGGCCTGCGCCGCAGTGCGGCGCCTCGACATCGGAGCGCGCGGAAAACGCATTGCGGGCTACATCTCCCTGGCGCTCGTCGCGTGCATCGTCGCGATCCTGTATTACTACGACGCCAACCCGGTTGCCGGCATGGTCGACCCGGCAGGTGTGGTGGCGTTGCTGTTCATGCCGTTGGTGGTGGCGTTGTCGATCGGAGCCGGAACTCTGCCTGCTCTGCTGTCGACCCGTCCGATGGTCTACGGCGGTCAGATCTCCTTCAGCCTCTACATGATCCACGAGCCGGTGCACACCATCTGGGATTGGGCAGCGGCGCAGTACGGGATCGTGCTGTCGAAGCCGGCGGCGAAGATCGTGGTGATCGGGCTCATTCTCGTGGCCGTAGCCGCAGCGATGGCGCTCTTTCGATTCGTCGAGGAACCGGCACGCCGCTGGATGCGCGCGATGGTGGACTTCCGCGACGTCCGGGGGGTCTCCGACGACACTGAGGGCCCGGGCACCAGGGGCCGGCTGCAGTCGGTCGGCCGCGACGCGCACGCGCGCGCGACGGCGACGTCCGCAAGGGCGGGCTGATCCCGGCCTAGGCTTGCGCAGGTGAGGGTGGGGCGAGTCGCTATCGGTAGAACTCTGCTGATCGCAGGTCTACTCGTTGCTGTCAGCACAGGGCCGCACGCCGCGGCCGAGGAGTCGGCTCAGGTCGCGATCATCGGTGATTCCTACACGGCCGGCTCGACGGAGGGCGGGAACGGCCCCAGGGCATGGCCCCAGGTGGCCTGGCAACTGCTCTCCGCACAAGGGGTGGACGTCAACACCGACGTCGCCGCCGAGGGCGGTGCCGGTTATGGCCAGCCGGGTAGCCGGGGCCGTGTCTTCGTCGACCTCACCGCCCAGGCCGTCCGCCACAATGACGCCCTCGTGGTGTTCTTCGGTTCGCGAAACGACGAACCCGTCGACCCCCAGCGTTTCCCGGTATTGGCGGCGAATGCATTCCAGCTCGCGCGGTTCAATGCGCCCGCCGCGAAACTTCTGGTGATCGGCCCGCCATGGCCCACCGCCACTCCACCACCGGCGGTGCTGCGGATCCGCGACAGCCTGCGAGACCAGGCCGTCGCAGCGGGCGCGGTGTTCGTCGATCCGATCGCCGAAGGATGGTTCGTGGGCCGGCCAGATCTGATCGGGAATGACGGTGTGCATCCCACCGACGCGGGCCACGCCTACCTGGCGGCCAAGATCGCACCTCTGATCTACGACCAGCTCACGGTCCGGATCTGACCACAAGTTGATCCATCGCCCGCCGGGGTCCACGATCGTGGATGTGGCGAAGCACTCGGGGGCGCGGGTGGCCGTGCCCCTGGTCGCCGCGGTTGCCGTCGTCGCCCTGCTCGCCGGGGACCGGCCGTGGGAACCCGGTCCCACCGAAGTCATCGAAGGGCCCTACGGCCGATTGCTTTCCGAATCCGCCGATCTCGGGCCCGCGCACGCTGACCGGATCCAGGTGACGGCATCGCTGCACTCATCGGAACGGCCCGTCCGTTTGGGTCAGTGGGCCGGCGCACACGGCCTCGTCCTGCGCTGGCGCGACGGTGACACCTGGGCGGTGCTCGAGGGTTCGCCGGCGTCGATGTCCGAGGCGTTCGGGGTCGGCGTGCACGACTACCGGACTCCGCGCGGGGAGGTGTTCTACGCATCGCCGCAGCAACCGCAGATTCCCGCAGCGGCGCACACCGAGGTTGCCGGACTCGGTCGGATCCTCAGTTACACCCCCTACACCCAGGGACTCCCGCCCACGCCGCCGTTGGACGTGCCCGGCGGCGGGCTGCTGCCCAACCAGTTGCTGACCGCCTATAACGCCACCCCGGTGGTGCGGCGCGGGAACACCGGTAAGGGACAGACCGTGGTGGTGTTCAGTTTCGACGGCTTCGATCAGGCGGACATGGACAGCTTCTCGGAATGGTTCAAGCTGCCGCCCTTCACACCGGAGGTCGTCGGCGGCATGCCCGCTCAGCGCACCGGCGAGTCGACCATGGACCTGCAGGTGATACACGCGGTCGCACCGGACGCCAAGCTGGTCATGGTCAACGCACGCCCGACCGTCGAGACCGGTGGCTCGCTGCTCAAGCTGGCCGAGTTGATGGAATCGGTCGACCGGCGATTCCCCGGGGCGGTGTGGAGCTTCTCCATCGGGTGGGGCTGTGACCGCTTGTTCACCGCGGCGGATCTCGCGCCGGTCCGGTCCGCGCTCGCCGCGGCGCACGGCAACGGCACGACGGCGTTCGACGCCTCCGGGGATTTGGCGGGCCTGGAATGCAAGGGCACCCACAACTGGTCGGATCCGCCCAGCCCGGACGATTTCGGCGTCGACGCCGTCGCCTCGCTGCCGGAAATGACCTCGGTCGGCGGCACCACGCTGTCCACCGACTCCGCCGGGGCATTCCTCGCGGAGCAGGGTTGGTACGACGTTCCGCTCACTCAGGGAAGTGCGGGCGGAGCCTCGACGCTGTTTCCCCGGCCCTCGTGGCAGGCGGTGGGACCTTCGCAGTCACATGCGCGCAGGCTCGTGCCCGACGTGTCTGCCGTGGCCGATCCTTTCACCGGCGTGAAGTTCGTCTTCCGGCAGGAGGTCGTCGTGGGCGGCGGTACCTCGCAGGCCGCGCCGATCTGGGCCGGACTGGCGGCGGTGATCAACGAGGTTCTCGAAGGCGGTGGCGTCAAACCCCTCGGTGATCTCAACCCGCTGCTGTACCGGCTCGCCAAGGGCGCGGCCAAACCCGCCTTCCGCGATATCTCACTCGGTGGCAACGCCGTCACCCGGCCGGTGAGCGGCTATGACATGGTGACCGGTCTGGGCAGTCCGAACGTCGAGAACCTGGTGTACGACCTCCTCCTCTACAAGACGTCGGTGCGGTGATGGCGAGTGTCGGCTCGGGGACGGGGTCCTTCGACGGATACGCGGTGCCGCCGGGGCGCTACCTGGCCCGCCGGGCGAGAAGTCCGAAATACTTTCTGACCCTGGGACTCTGGGTGGCCGGTCTGGTGACGGTCATGATGATCATCGCCATTCTCGACCACAACATCGCCGACGTGCCGACCCGCTACGCCTGTCCGCCCGACTGCGGAAGGCCGCCGACCGGACTGCCGGTCGCCACCAACCCGCGCTTCACCGCTGCGGGCGGAGAGTTCTCGGTGTCCTATCCCGCCCCGGGTGCGGCCTACGACGTCACCGTCGACCCCGACGGGGTGACGGCCCGGTGGACGGCCGGCGACGGTGGAACGCTGCGGTTGTTCGGCCAGCCCGCGGGAGGCCGTGATGCCCAGCAGATCACCAACGATCTGCTGTCGCGAAACTTCCCCGACGCGCAGGTGGCCTACGAACTGCCGAACGCCACCGTCGGATACAGCCCGGGTTACGGGGTGGTCGCCAACTTCCGTCCGCCTGGCGAGCGCAGCGCCAGGCAACTCATCCGGGTGATCGTGATCGTCGCCGTCCGCGATGACCTCGCCTTGCTGGCCGCGGCGGCAGGTCCTTACCGGGAGTTCACGCCGGTATTCGGGCCCGGACCTCCGTCGCCGGCCAATCTGCAGATCGCCCAGGACATGGGCAAGTACGTCAACAGCTTCACGTGGCGAGGCGACCCGCCCCGATGAACCTCCACGAGGCCGTTCAGTTCTGCGGTGGCGCCTCGGACTCCGGAGGGTTCCCCTCCGCCGGGGGCTGGCGGGCCAGCCAGTCCTTGAGCCGGAACAGCTGACTGGACACCAGCCCGAGTCCGGCCAGCAGTAAGCCGCCGACAATCAGGACAGTCGTCATGGGCTTCCTCCGATGCGGCCGGCGACCTAACCGGCAGCGACCTTGACCGCACCGCTGTGTGCGATCGCCGTGTCGAGAACCAGATCGGCGACCACTCCGCGGTGCTGCTCAGCGCTGCCCAGCAGTGCGGCATCGGTTGCAGCGCGCTTGAAGTACAGGTGCGCCTGATGCTCCCAGGTGAAGCCGATCCCGCCGTGCACCTGGATGGCGTCGGCGGCGATCCGGCTCAGTGCCGCCGAACTGATCGCCTGGGCGATGCTCGTCGCCAGCGCAGGATCGTCCGAGGCGTCCGAGAGTGCCCACACCGCGTGATACGCGGCGGACCGGGCGTGTTCGAGGTCGACCAGCATGTCGGCGAGTTTGTGTTTGATCGCCTGAAACGAGCCGATCTGCCGGCCGAACTGCAGTCGCGACTTCGCGTACTCCACCGACACGTCGAGCAGATGCTGTGCCGCACCCACCTGCTCGACGGCCAGCAGCGCCGAACCGATCTGCACCGCATGGGTGATCACCCGCTCGGCCTCGTCCGGACCGGCCAGCAGGGCGCCCGGTGCGCTATCGAGGGTGATGCGGGCCTGCGGTCGGGTGAGGTCCATGGTGACCAGGGGTTCGTGACGCACGCCCGGACCGGCCAGGTCCACGGCGTAGAGACCCGGTCCGTCCGAACCCCTCGCCGCGATCAGCAGGACGTCGGCTGCGCTGGCGTCCACCACCCGCGGTGCGGTGCCGGTCAGCTTTCCGCCGGAGACGTCGACCGGTTGCGGCTCGAACGCCGCGGTGCGCTCACCCTCGACGAGTGCGCCGAGCAGTTCATCTCGTTCGGTGCTCGCCGGGCAGGCCACCAGAGCCGGGATCGCCAGATAAACGGTGCCGAAGAGCGGCCCGCAGGCCAGCGTCGCGCCGAACTCCTCGACCGCGACGGCCTGGTCCACCAGTGAGCCGCCGACACCACCGTCGGCTTCGGGTACCGCCATGCCAAGCACGCCGAGTTCGGAGCCAAGCCGGCGCCACACCGCGGGGTCGTAGGCGGGGGCGGACTCCATCAACCGGCGCACGGTCGCCTCGTCGAAGTTCTCGGAGCAGAATTTGCGCACCGCCGCGCGCAGCGCCTGCTGCTCCTCGGTGAAGCTGAACTCAGCCACGGGGCACGTCCTTCCACGGTCCGCTGTCGGCGCGCAGGTCGCCGGGAAGCCCGAGCACGCGCTCACCGAGGATGTTGCGCATCACTTCGGAGGTGCCGCCCTCGATGGTGTTGGCGCGGCTGCGCAGATAGCGCTGCTGGATCGGCCCGCGCCAGTCGCCGTCCTCGTTGGCTCCGTGCAGCGCATAAGAGTGATACAGAATGCCCTCCGGGCCGAGTAGATCCATGCAGAACTCGTAGATCTTCTGATTCAGCTCCGCGCCGACCATCTTGCCGATCGACCCCTCCGGCCCGGGGCCGCCGGCGCCCGCCGAAACCCGGGAGCGTTCCGAGGTCAGCCGCTGGGCCTCGGCCCGCAACCACAACTGCGCGAGCCGGTCACGCAGCACCGGGGTATGCAGATCCGGCCGCGACGCCCACAGTTGCACGGCCTCCTCGATGGTGCCCGCCCCACGGCGGCTTCCGCTGGCGCCCAGAGCGCTGCGCTCGTTCATCAGCGTCGTCATCGCCACCGCCCAGCCGTTGCCCACCGCGCCGAGCCGGTGCTCGTCGGGGACGCGGGCATCGGTGATGTACACCTCGTTGAACTCCGCCTGGCCGGTCATCTGCCGCAGCGGGCGGCATTCCACACCGGGGTCGTGCATGTCGAGCACGAAATAGCTCAATCCCTTGTGCTTGGGGGCGTCTGGATCGGTGCGTGCGAGCAGCAGACCCCACCGCGCCCGGTGTGCCAGGCTGGTCCACACCTTCTGGCCGTTGATCACCCACTCGTCGCCGTCGCGCACGGCTGACGTCGCCAGACCGGCGACGTCAGAGCCGGCACCGGGTTCGGAGAACAGCTGACACCAGATGTCGTCGGTTGTCGCCAGCGGGCGCAGGAAGAACTTCTTGAGTTCTTCGGTCTGGGCGTGTTCACGCAGCGTCGGGGCGGCCATGCCGTAGCCCATCGGGTTCAGCCCGAGCGGAACCGGGCCACCGGCTCCCTGCAGGATCTTGTCGGCGACGGCCTGCAGGCCGCGCGAGACTCCGAGGCCGCCGAGGCCTTCGGGGAAGTTCACCCAGGACAGTCCGGCGTCGTAACACGCGCCGAGGAACTCGGTGAGGGGAACCTGCTTGGGGTCGTGCTCGGCCACCACCGTGTGCGCCAGATCAGCCACCCGCGCGGCATCTGTATCAGTGCTCATGGGAGTCACGATAACGCCTGTCGACGAGGGCGGTTGTGGCGCTTCGGTGACGGCCCGCCCCTGCAGCGGCCGGCCCCGTCTAGCATCTGCAGACCATGAGCGACGTGCGGTCCCGGGCCGGATCGCTGGCCTTGGTCACGCTGGCCTACGTGATCGCGGTCGCCGCGGCGGCGCTGTGGCTGCGCGCCGGACCGCACACCGGACGGCTGTGGCTCGACGTGCTGATCGCCGATGTGATCGCCACGGTCGTGGTCTTCATCTTCAGCCGCGTCTACCGCAACTCCAGTTTCTACGACGCCTTCTGGAGCGTGATCCCGCCTCTGCTGTTCGTCTACTGGTGGTGGCAGGGTCCGATCGGTCTGTCCGGGCCGGGTGCGCTGCGATGCTGGTTACTGGCTCTGGTCATCGGTTACTGGGCGGTTCGACTGACCGCCAACTGGGCTATGGGTTTCCCCGGCCTGCACCACGAGGACTGGCGCTACCCACTGCTGCGCGACGGCGCGCCGCGCTTCGAGTTCCTCATCGACTTCTTCGCCATCCATCTGTTCCCGACGTTGCAGGTATTCGTCGGCATGCTCCCGGTCTACATCGCCGCCACCCGTCCGGGCGACGGCGTGTTGTGGCTGGCGTGGGTCGCGTTCGCGATCGGCGTCGCCGCGGTGACGCTGGAACTGACCGCCGACACGCAGATGCGGCGGTTCGTCGCCGGCAATCCCGGCAGGGCGATGGACCAGGGGCTGTGGGCGTGGTCGCGCCATCCCAACTATGTGGGCGAGATCGGGTTCTGGCTGTCGATGGCGCTCTTCGGTGTCGCCGCCGCTCCGGCGGACTGGTGGTGGTTGTTCGTCGGTGTGGCGGTCATGGTGGCGATGTTCCTCGGCGCCAGTATCCCGATGATGGAGAAGCGCAGCCTCGAGCGCCGTCCGGAGTACCAGGACGTCGTCGACCGGGTGCCGCGCCTGCTGCCTCGGCCGCCCCGCAAGGCGCAGGCTTGATCCGCCCCCGGGTGGTGGTCGCCGGTCTCGGCGACAGCGGTGTGCTCACCGCCATCCGGCTGGCCCGCTTCGCCGACGTCGTCGGCATCTCGACCAAACCGGCATTGGTCAGCGGGCAGGAACTCGGAGTCCGGCTGACGCGTCCGGCCGAATGGGCGCGCGACTACCTCGTGCCCTTCGACCGTTACCGCGCACTCGACGGGGTACGCACGATCCAAGCCCGGCTCAGCAGCGTCGATTTCGACAAACGCATCGTGCACGCGCAACGCCCTGACGGTTCGCCGATGGCCGAACCCTATGACGCACTGGTCATTTCCAGTGGCGTCACCAACGGCTTCTGGCGCCGGCCGGACGTGCAGTCCGCCGCCGACATCACCGCGCAGATCACCGCCGATCATCAGCGCCTCGCCGAAGCACGGTCGGTGATCGTGATCGGTGGCGGCGCAGCCGCGTTGAGTGCTGCGGCCAATATCGCTGCACAGTGGCCGTCCACCCGCGTCGACCTCTACTACCCCCATGACCGCCCGTTGACCGACCACCACCGGCGCACCTGGGACCATCTGCGGCGCAGACTCACCCGACTCGGCGTCGGTCTGCATCCCGGCCACCGCGCGGTCGTTCCCGACGGCTTCGACGGTGCCATCACCGACGCACCCGTTACCTGGAGCACCGGGCAGCCGCCGTCGCACGCCGATGCCGTGCTGTGGGCCATCGGAAGGGTCCGGCCCAACACCGACTGGCTGCCCGCAGACGTGCTCGACGAGGGCGGCTTCGTCGAGGTCACCCCCGAACTCCGGGTGCCCGGCCACCGCGGAGTTTTCGCGATCGGTGACGTCGCGGCCACCGATCCGCTGCGCTCCTCGGCGCGCAACCGCGCCGACGCCGTGCTCGCCCACAACATCCGCGCCGAGATCGCCGGCCGGCCACTGCGCTCCTTCCGCGCGCCCCGGCGGCGGTGGGGCTCGGTGATCGGCACCCAGTCCGACGGCGTCGAGGTGTTCGCGCCCAACGGTCGCCCGTACCGCATCCCCCGCCGCGCGGTCGACACGGTGCTCATGCCGCTGATCGTGCGCCGCGGCATCTATCGCGGGATTCGCACCAACAGGCCGCTGGGCTAGGGCTCGTGGACATTCCCGGCACCCCGGCTGACGTCACCGAGGCGTGGCTCTCAGGCGTCCTCGGCACCGAGGTGACGAAGGTCGACGTGACACCGGTCGGCACCGGACAGACCGGGGCCACCTACCGCCTCGAGGTGCGCTACCGCGACCACCCCCGGTTGCCGCAGAGCTTCGTGATCAAACTTCCCGCCCAGGACGACGCCGTCCGCGAGCGGGTGTCGTTGAGCTACCGCTCCGAGCACGCCTTCTACACCGAGGTGGCCGCGACCGTATCGGTTCCGCTGCCGCAGTGCTACCACTGCGAGATCGCCGACGACGGTGCGCAGTTCGTGTTGTTGCTCGCCGACATGGCACCCGCCAGGCAGGGCGATCAGATCGAGGGCTGTACGCCGGGGGAGGCCGAGTTGGCGCTCGCCGCACTGGCCGGTCTGCACGGTCCGCGCTGGGGTGACCCCGCGTGGCTGAGCTTCGCGGCCACTGTCATGCCCAAACCCGACGTAGCGACCGCCCGCGGACTCGGGGACATCACCGTGCTGGCCGCCCGGACCACGATCGACAAACTCGGCGAGCGGATGAGCGCCGAGGACCGCGACACGGTTCTTGCCTCCGCGGCACTGATCGGTGACTGGCTCATCGGCGCACCGGAGCGGTTCAGCTTGCTGCACGGCGATTACCGCATCGACAACCTGCTGTTCGACCCTCGACGCGGGGAGGTCACGGTGGTGGACTGGCAGACCCTCGCGGTCGGCCTGCCTGCCCGCGATGTGGCGTACTTCCTTGCCACCAGCCTTACACCCGAGGACCGCACCACACATGAACGCCGGCTCGTCGAGGCATACCGGACGGCACTGCAGGCGCAGGGAGTGGGCGAGTACGACCACGAAACCTGTTGGCGCGATTACCGGTTCGGCATGCTGCAGGTCCCGCTGATCACCACCCTTGGTTTCGCGTTCTCGGCAGCCACCGATCGCGGTGACGATATGGCGCTGGCCATGCTTGCGCGCGGTGGCCGGGCCATCCGCGAACTGGGAACGCTAGATCTGATCCGCACCGGCATCTGAGGACTCGCCGTCACGGGCGGTGCGCCAGTCACGGACGAGCACGACGATGCCAGCGGCGGCCAACGCGACGGCGGCCAGCGCCGGCCAGGCGCTCCCGGTGATGACCGCGATCACGAGCGCGACCAATGACATCAGAGCCAGCACCACCACCGTCCGCATGCCCTCCAGTGTCCTCCATGGCCGAGTGTCCTCCATGGCTGCCTTCCGCCGGGCGTGTTCGCCTCTCAGGCCGCTGTGGGGGGCCGAGTCAGCGGTCCGTGGACGACAACGGCGGACAGGGAGGCCATGAGGTCGTCGGTGCGGGACAGCAGTTCCGCGCTTTCGGGGAGTTCCCGCGGATTGACCGACCCGTCGGCGATTCGTCGGAGCAGTTCGTGGGCGCGGGCCAACTCGTGGCGTTTGCGGTACTGCCCGCCGGGAAGTTTGACCGCCGCCCACACCCCGTACTCTTCGCCGCCGTCGACCGCGCGACGGGCGCACTGGCGCTGTGCCGACAGCGGGCAGCGGCGCAGACAGATCGTGCGTGCCCGGGTCGCCGATTGTTCGTAGACGCGGGCCTTGGCGGCGCCGTCACTGGCGTCGTCGTCGGCATAGCCGAACCACAGGTCCGGGTCGCTGGAGCAGGGGCGATGGTCCATGGCGGTCTCCTTCGGATGTGAGGCGAAATTCGATGACGAAACCGTATATCCATAACCGAGAACCCGCAAGTAAAACGTACACAAAAACAGATAGCGGATCTACATTGTGTACGATTTCGCCGTGACCTGCCGCCAGTGGTGTTCCGCCGGAGTCCGGCTGTGACCCGGGAAGCCGCCGGTGCCGCGATCCGGGCGTTGCGGGAGGCCCGGGACTGGTCGCTGGCCGATCTCGCCGCGGCGACCGGGGTGAGCATCATGGGGCTGAGCTACCTGGAGCGTGGTGCTCGGAAACCGCACAAAGGCACAGTTCAGAAGATTGAGAACGGCCTCGGCCTGCCCCCGGGCACCTATGCGCGACTGCTGGTCGCCGAGGATCCGGCCGGCGAACTCGCGCAGCTGACGCAGTCCGCGCCGCCCGCCGCCCCGGGCGCGTCGGCCGTCAGCCGGCACAGCGACTCCGAGGTGCTCGAGGGCCACGCCGAAGCCCACCTCGAGTCGCTCCGAGCCCTGATAGACCGTCTGCCAGCGGAGACATCAAACGAATATGAGACGTATATTCATACCGTGATCGCGCAGTGCGTCAAGGCCGAGATGCTCGCCGCCAACTCCTGGCGGGTCGCCGTCA